>Ga0180009_10002455_pt1 | contig 21798 bp, 48 predicted proteins | sample OS_PC_MetaG_FD_123537 | JGI IMG/M metagenome (GOLD analysis project Ga0180009, IMG submission 123537) | Groundwater microbial communities from the Aspo Hard Rock Laboratory (HRL) deep subsurface site, Sweden - OS_PC_MetaG | ecosystem: Environmental > Aquatic > Deep subsurface > Groundwater...
ACATATCATAAACCTAAATATTATAATATAATACCATAAGAAAAATACCACCATAAACATAGGTCGTAAACCTTCCTAAATACGTATTATCTATATAAATACCTATTCTCTTAATTAATACCTATATATTCCATATATCCTATAAATAATAACTCATCCTCACTAAATTAAACCCAATCAATAAAAACTGTTATACTTCTGAAATTTACCCGGTACTAAAAATTGTACAGCATACGCGGTAAGACCGGTCTGACCAATAAAATTAAACGGGTACGTTATCCCGTACGTTACAAGACCAAGGAATCAATACCGATAAGAGAGAGTTATCAATACCGCGACCAGGTTCCAACCCTTTAAGGAGAATCATTATTTATAAAGAATCATTCTCTATTAATAATCATTATCCATAAGGAACGATTATTAAGAGAGAATCATTATTAAGTAATAACCGATTATGACCTGACAAAATAGAACGACCGTGCTTTTTTGTATTACAATGTAAACAATGTAAACAATGTGGACACTGCACACACTGTAATACAAAGTAAACAATGCAGGCAGTGTATTACAATGTGGACACTCGTATCTACAAGGTAAGACGATTTAGCTATTGTAAAACAGAAGCAATAGCTTGTATCAACAGATAATGGTTTTTCGTATATTACCTCTTCTTGTATAGATAGAGAAAGATAACGAGAAGAGGAATTCGATAAAAATTGTCATTAGATTATATTAAAGTATAACAAAAATGTCGGCAACCATGTATAACCAATAAAGTATAACTACAGGTAATAGTAAAGTTTAAAATAATAAACCGAATATTCAAAATAGTGAATCCTTAAGGTGTTGATATCATTACTAAAAGTAAGAGTGGTTCAAGATTATAAACTTTAAGTGCGAACAAATAACGCAGTGGGTAGGAAGTAGCCATGCCGGTACTGTATAAGTACCTGGAATATATAGATAAAATAAATCATCCTATAATAGATTAATGGCATATTGATTGCAGTAGCATATAGGCATGAACACGACACCACATAAAACAATTAAAAGAAAGAAAGGAAAAGAGAATGAAGACAAAATGTGAGTACAAGTACAGTGTTGATGCTGGGCAAAGCCACGCTCGGCAATGCAAGCTCGTTGCAGTAACGAGCTTGGTCATCAGCGGGGAGTCCAGAAATTTCTGCAGGACTCATTTTGATAACACAAAATTTCTGATGGATTTCAGAAATGCCGGCTGTAGAAAGCATCCGGCAAACATCAATCAAATCAAGTCTCGTTAGAACGGTGCATATTGTACCCTGCAAGACGGGCAATCCCCGTCTTGCAGTCTCATCAACTTGGCAAGAAAAGGAAAAAGAAAGGAAAAGAAAATGATTATCAATAAAACACCACACCCAGTAAACATTATAGGCGGTACGACGTTTCCGGCTTGTCCGAAAAATGAACTGATCCGGTTGCTGTCCGAAACAGTAGTCGATACTCCAATTAATGGGGTTCCAACCTCCATAACTATTTTTGGTGAGCCTGAAGGACTACCAGAATCCGGTGTTTTTTGTCCGTCATGCGGGCAGACAACATCGGGTAGATTTTGGAACCGCGACTGGTCAACTTGTGACCATTGCGACTCGGATATACTGGAAACGGTATATTATATCGTTTCTCAATTGGTAAAATCCGCATGTCCAGGCAGAGACGACTTGCTTGTCCCTGCCGAAGTGGTGCGGGATAATTCCGGCAACATTATAGGTTGCCGGTCTTTAGGGAGGTAGGATGATAAATTATATTTCAAAAAATGATTATCAGTCTTATCAAGCCACTTTTAATGATAAGACTGAAAAAAAGAACGTCCTTTTCTATTTTATTGTTTTTAAAGGACGTTGGAAGATTTTTAAAACATTAAAAGGTGCCACCAAGGCATCTGAAAATTGGTTGAAGGGAAGATAAAGAATGACTCCATACCTCTTCAATTTTTTAGAAAAGCACTTCCCCGGATATATCAATTTCTTTCCTGATTATCCGGCCATAGTGCAAGCCGATAAGGAGTTAAGATCCGGGAAATCCATTATACTTCATGATCTTGAGCTATTAATGGATCATGGAAAAATTAGAGCCATATTGCATGATGAATAGTGCAGTATGGCTTTTTTATTGGAAAAAAATAGAAGGGAGATTTAAAATGATACAAATAATTGAGAATAAGCGACTATCGGAAGAAGAAATTAATTTACTATCGGATGCCTTGAGGGTATCCGATAAAGCTTTTGCCGAAGTGAAAAGATGTGTCGAGAAAGGTTGTCCCCATTGTGGTAAGGGGACATTGGTTAAAGAAGAGGTAACTTGTATAAATTGCAGGTACCTCGAATTTTTAACCGAAGATTCAAATTGCACCTTTAGATGTTTAACGCATGGCTTAGAAATTTTCCTGCCAAAAAATGCCGGTTGTGAAAAGCATGAGGTAAAATAATGGTAGGCACAATAACAAAGAAGAACATGCAACCCGTTAAATCGGGCAAGGAAAGGAAAAGAAGATGAATAAGAAACAATTTTTGAACCTTGGAAAAAAGCGCGGTTATATAGGATTACCGTGTGATAATTTTTTTGAAGATACCAGCGACTTGAAATTAGAGTTCGATGGGCCGATAGGCGACGTAGTTGCTCGTTGTTATTGGAGCGACACAAATGGAAACGGGGGTTGTGTTTCCGTTCCAACACTAAATTTGGTCAAGGCGCATTTTCCGAGCAATCGGGATGCGCCTTTTTTATTTAAAGGGATAAAAGTATGTCTGGAGTAATAATGAAAAGGCATTTCCTGAAAGTTGTTCGATACTTTGGAATCAGAAAGGCTATCCGTTTCTTATTTTCAAAAAATCGGACGGCACTTGCAATTTTAATCTCATAGCTGAAAGGATAAAAAATAATGAAGATAATATATCGACTTATTTTCTTTCTGCTCGTTATTTTCTTATTAATTTCATGCGGCCATATCGATAAAAAGGGATTGATCGTATATAAAAAGGACAACAAAAAAGTATGTCTTACTGAAAAAAATGGTGGCGTCCTATTGAAAGTTGAAATTAAATTTTAAAAAGAAAGGTGAATCATGAATATCGAACAGGCCAAAAAAGCTGTAGAAATCATCCTTAAAGCCGGCATAGTACCGATGGTTTGGGGTCCGCCTGGTATAGGTAAAACAACCATGGTAAAGCAACTTGCCAAAAAACATGAAGTTGAATATCGTTGTTTAACAACCAATTTATTAATGCTGGATCATTTGACCGGGATCCCCTTCAATAGGGATAATCGGATGATTTTTTCGAGACCGGAAAATATACCTGATACTGGGAAAGGATTTCTGCTCATAGATGAAATAACCGATGGCATGTTAAGCATCCAGAAGATGCTTTACGGCATTATTTTAGAACGGTCTTGCAATGGTCATGTTTTAGGTATCGATTGGAAATCTATTGCTGCAGGAAACAGGCCTAGCGATGGATCGGGTTCGAGCATGCTACCCAGTGCTCTTGTAACGCGGATGATCCATATAGGCATTTGTTGTGAAGTACCTGACTTTACAAGGCAATTGCCGGAAATCGCTGATGTTGATGTTGACTCCTGGGTAGAAGCATTCGCATTACCAAACAAAATCAGTCCTTTTATAATTGCCTTTCTGAAATCTTTTCCACACAGAATCTACCACTACCAGGCAACCCCCCGAACCTTTGAAATGCTATCAAAAATCTTATCAGTTTATAACGTACCCGATTCAACTTTGCATGAAATAATTATAGGCACCATCGGACCAGAAGTTGGCCATGAATTTTTTGGCTTTTACAAGTTGGCACAACAGATACCGAGCATTGATGCAATTCTAAATGATCCAGAGAATGCGCCTTTGCCTACTGATATCGGTATCATGCATGCACTATCGACTGCGCTCGTTTATCGTGCGGACCGGTCAAATTTTGTGAATATCATCAAATATGCGAAGAGAATAGGCCATAGAGAAATCGAGGTGTTTTTAATCACCTCATGCACTAAAAAAGATACAGACTTATTATCAATTCCGACATATTTAACATGGCATAACGAAAATAGCGATATACTAAACTAACAAACAGGAAAGGAAAAAGAAAAATGAATAACGCTGAAAACATACTCCAAAAAAAGGCTATGCTAGTTTTTTTCTCTGCTTCGGTATATACCGGAAAGAAAAAAGACAACAGAGGTAATAAGGCGGTATCTGATAAATTCGGAAATGATGAAAGCATAGGCAATTTTACAAAAAGGATATTGCCAAAGGAAAAAACAGACAAGATCCAAAAGTTTGTTAGTAATTGGAGAAACCAAGTATTATACAAATATTCTACGCCATGGCTACACAAAGGTGAAACCATGGTACCGGTAGCAAACTATAATATCTTAATGGACAAAGAACGTGAAGCAAAAGTAACATTCGAGGAATATGTGAATGAATTCATCGCGGAATATTCAGAAAATAAGCGGAATCAAGAAAAGCTTTTAAACGGTCTATATCAAGAAACCGATTATTTATCAGAGTATAAATTGAAAAAGAAGTTTTCTTGGAATATCGACTTTTATCCTATACCTGATAGCGGTAACTTATTGATCGATATAGTTGAAAGTAGTTTCAAGGATATATCGTCAAATATGGACAAAATGGTTCAAATAGGAATTCAAAATAGCCTATCAAGTACATGGAAAAAAGTATTTGACGCGGTCAAAGCTTTATCGGACAAGCTCAAAGAAAACCGAACGGACAAAGAGGGAAACGATGTTTCTCCAATTTTCAGGGATTCCCTTATTGAAAACATAAGGGATTTAGTTAATTTGCTTCCGTCTTTAAATATCATCAATGATCCAGCACTTGAACAAGCTCGAATTGACCTAGAAAATGATTTGTCCGGTATTGACCCAGATGATCTTCGAGAATCAAAAGAAACACGTCACGAAATCGTACAAAAGGCGGATAAAATTTTATCCGATATCGGCAAATTGTTTTAATGTTTTAAACTATACCTTGACTTGAGGTGCCAAGGTATAGAAAAAAACATTAAAGCGTAGCTGAAACTGAAAAGGAAAATAAAACATGCAAAGTGAAATCGAAAAAACGGCATTAAACAAGATGATCAAAGCTAGAACACACCTCTTGTTCGATAATCCGTTTTTTGGCAGTCAAGCCATAAAATATAATTTATTGCCGTGTTATAAAACACCTAATGGGATTGAAATTAAAACGGCTGCAATCAATGGAAAGGACATATTTTTCAATCCTGAATATGTTAATTCGCTTTCTTTTAATCAAGTCAAATTTCTTTTAGCACATGAAACGTTTCATTGCATGTTCAAACACCATACAAGACGTTCGGGAAGAGATTTTGAAACCTGGAACAAAGCCGGTGACTATGCCATTAATGACATACTGGTATCTGAAAACATAGGTCAAGCCATAGACGGATGTCTGATTGATAGTCAATACAGTGGCATAGCTACAGAAAATATTTTTAAGCAATTATATCGGGAAGAACAAGAAAAAAAACAAGAACAAAAAAATGAAAGAAATCAAAGTCAACAGATAGCTAATGATTCTGCAGGTAGCGTTATTGACTCTCCAAACAATATCAGTCAAGCGGACATTGACAGTGAAGTAAAAGAGTCAATACAGAATGCCCTAAATGCTTCGAAAAGAGCAGGAAAAATGCCCGGTAAAAAGGTACTTGATACCATAAATGAAATCCTTGCGCCAAAGGCTAATTGGAAACAATTATTACAACAGTGGATTGACAGTACTGATAAAACTGATGTTAGTTTTATCAGGCCAAAAGATAGAGGTAATGGTTATTATAGTCCAGGTTACTACAGCGAAGGATTAAATCAACTCTTAATTGCTATCGATGTGAGCGGTTCAGTACTATCTGTTCCAAAGTCAATTGATACTTTTCAAGCTGAAATAAATAGCCTGAAATCGGCATATCAATTTGACTGCCAAGTCATTTATTTCCATAGTACGATAGAGAGAATAGAAAACTATCAGCGGCATGAAAACATCACAATTAAGATAGAAGAGACCGGTGGGACTTGTTTACAATCGGTATTTGACTATATATCCGATAATGGATTGAATAATCAGATATCAGGCCTGATAGTTTTTACTGACCTTGAAATATTTGACTTCCCAGTTCATGAACCAATATTCAAAACTTTATTTGTCAAGTACAGTAACAATTCATATTGTAAATGTTCTCCAATAGGTGAAACAATTAAAATTGACTGAAACCATTAACAGGAAAGGAAGCTGCAATGGAAAATGAAAGGCAAAAAGCGAAAAGCAAGGCTGAACGAAAAAGAAAAAGAAATCTGAAAAAACAGATCAAGCGGACCATAAGAAGAGAGGAAAAAGATTTCCTGTACCGTCTTATGAAACTTGATATATACAATCAAGTTGAATATGGGAATTAGGAAAACTATGATCATTCAATTCAAACAGAAAGGAAAAAGTCATGACAAAAAAACAATTCATAGAGGAGAACTTGATTATGTCACGCCAAAGAACTATTCAATGTGCAATCGATCAAGAAACCGGGCAAGTAGTTTCAAGGGTACATTTAGAATTTGCATGGCCGATATTGGATTTTGCAGGCATGAATCCAGTTAGCGGTTTTCAGATGGAATATAACCTTGAAAAATTAGGTCATGTTCCATGGGAAAGTCTAGGATATCTGGTATGGACTCGGAAAATACCGAACAAGATTAAGAATATTCACCGGGTATTTTGGGGCATGAAACCATTAAAAGGCAAGAATCGTTGGGAATGAATTGCGGTAATATGATTGTATGCAGGTCATGCTTTAACCATGAAGTGGAGTATCGGAAACAGCGTAACAGGGAAATAAGGGAAGATGTTTTCAAGTTGCCGAAATGGGAAGATTTAAAGGTGTATGAACCATTTTAACCATTAACAACCACTTATAAGGAGAAACATCATGTCTAATATGAGTTATTGTAGATTTGAAAATACCTTGATAGATTTAAGGGATTTGAATATGGACGAAGAAAGTTTATCTGAAAGTGAAAACTCTGCAAAACTAGAGTTAATAGAATTGTGCAAAAATATCGCAGTAGAGTATGGTAATATCAAGGAGGTATAAAAGTAATGAATCCTAAAATTGTAAAGTGTCAAGGCAGATGGTGTATCAGGAGTCCATATAATATGTACAATGAGCCCAAAATGTCAATTTGCCACTGGCCTATTGGAAAAACAAGTCAGAGAATTGACTTGTCTTATTATGAAGGAAATGAAGTTACTCCAAGGCATGGGTATTCTGGTATTTATGCGCTAAAAATCGCTCCATATCAACACGTGGATTTATACCTGATAGATATGGGCAAAACACAATCGATTGAAACGACGATTGAAGATATCCCCTGCCCAAAAATCAGAAAAGGAATTGAGACAAGATTTGAAAATGGCCGATGGGAAAAATTATTGAAAAGTGGTTGGAAGCCGGTTTAAATAAATATTAACCAGTTATGGGGTGAATCATGAAAAAAGATTTTAGATTTGAATCATTAGCAAGAGATGGGATAGGGTATGCATGGGAATCTAATTATAGTATGAATAATAACGGATTTTTCAGGCAACCAAGCCGATGTATTGCTCCAGAAGTTAACGAATTTCAAACTTATAACGATGGCATGATACAGCATGGGCCACTTTATGCTGTATCGGCTGAAAACATTCAAGATTTTTTGGTATCATTATTGATTTTCCTGAAAGATTGCCATGGTAATTCTGAACTTGAAACCGTGTCGGAACGTTGGCCGCATGATAGAATATCAAGGGATAGGGCAAAGTTTTATGAAGGGTTGCGGTATGATCCAGACGAGCATAGACAAACGCTATATAATAACGAAACAATGAAAAAATCAAATGCTGAAAGCAAACGATTCGATAAGCGGTGGATTGAAATACCGAATTTTGCCGATGGGTCATTTATAGCTGTATTCAGATTTTTTGTTGAAAGTCATTTTTCAGCACTGGAACGATATTCCCTATATCAGAATATCGGACAGATCATGGGATGGCCATGGGTAGATAAAAACGATTTAAAGGATTGGATTGGCTTTGATATCAGTACAAAAGAGAACCGGCATGTTAGACAAGCGTATAGCGCATTGGATGATCTTGTTAATGGATATCGCAATACAAGTAATGGTTTGAATCAATTGGACTGTCTAATGCGAAATATGGGCTTGCATGAAGATAGTCAAAAATCAGAGTAATATTAAACAATAACCAATTACCATAAGGAGTACAAGAAAATGAAATCAATCAAAACCATTGAATCCAAAATCAAACAATTACAAGGCAGATTAAAAAAGAAACTATTGGTTGAAAATTTTGGAGATAAAGAACAAAAAATACTTGAAGATTTTGTTGGGGATATATACGAATATCCCTATGCCGAACGTTTAATAATTACAGATCGAATCGATGATTTTTCCCAATGGTGTATGAACTATACAGGAAACCATTAACAAGTTATCACAAGGCAAAAATAGTTTACGATTTAGCTTGACATATATTTTAGCCTTATGTACTTTGGATTTAACAATATCAATGAAAGGAAAAACGTTATGAAGATTTACAAAATCAGGGGATGGGTAAACGGAAAGGCAAATAGAAAAGGTATTTTACCATCGCAACCATTTCATAAAGAAATTATCGTTGTTGGCTGGCAAAACAAGCCAACAGCAAAAGCCATTTTTGAGGTAATGAAAAACGAAATTAAAACTTTTGAGGGATATCGCAATTATATATCTGGGCATTGCCAATTTTTTGAGCCCTATATTTTTGATAACGGCACATTGGCCGATTGGCCGGATAATGAGAAATATATTGACAAATATGAATTCTAATAGGACTTAATTACTGAAAGGAGAATCACACATGAATCAATTACTACTAAAAGACCAGGATGATTTTGACCGATGTTTTCCTGAAGCAAGAAGATTTTTGAGAGCTGCAGAATTGCGTTATGAGGCGTTCGCCTTGATCAATGATAAACATCGAAACGAATGGCAGGAAAACAGATTGGTTGAGGTGATGAATACTCCAGCTTGTCAAGTTGCTTGGTTTAAAAAATTTATTAATGATAAACAATAATAGATTATAGAAAGGATATTATGAATCAGTCAATAAGTGAAAAATTACAATCGCTTCTTGAAATCAGTATGGATCTTGCCTATCATCCCAATGGTATTGATGTTTTCGATACCGATAAGTTATACGGCAAGGAAATATCGGATATCATATGGAATATGATTGACGGGTTATTCCCCAAACATATTATGGATAGAATAAACGGGCGTTGTTCAATTCAGGAGTTAATTAATTTTGATTTGTCTGAAGTTGAAAAGCAAATTGATAATAATATTATGACATTAAGGAAATTGAATAATGGATGATTTCCAAAAGCACCATTTAGAGGCATGGTTAGAGTCAACCATTTTATGGGATGAAATTGACACGGTAAGGCGGGATATTTTATGGGTAGTCAATGAACATCCAGAATTACTGGGAAATCGGTCATGGCCTGAAATTAGGGCAATGGCTGAATATATTAACTAATAATAAATTGTGAGGTATAGATTATGAACTCAGAAAAAACAAATGATATAAAAATCAAAAAAACTGATAGGCATTTTGTGGATATCGAATATAGAACAAAAAAATACCGGGTGAACAAATGGGGCGTTTTGTGTAAGCAAAGTAGCGATAATGGATACTGGCAGTATGCCGTATTAGATTTTGATTCTTATGCACATTGTTTTGAAATTTTAAATGCAGTATGTAGTTTGACTGGGGCCAAAAGCTATTGGATAGGAAACGAACGAGCATATGAATTTAAACAATAACGCATTATAAGGAGCTCTCGCAATGACAAAAAAGCAACTTGAACACGAAAATAAACAATTGAGAAAACAATTAGATAATGATAGAAAATATTATAATGAGATAATCGATTCTCAAGACAAAAGAATAACTGCTTATAAAACAGCTTGGCGGCGGGTACACCATGAAGACCAGGCTTTTATGTTTGAATTTTCAAAACAGAATACAGATCCAAATCTTTTTGATGTTTATAATGACCTGCTATATTCCTTTGGCCGATCTGATAAAAACGGAACTGTTTTTACACGTCTAGACAGTTGGAATAAATAATAATCACTTAGCTATTATGAAGTTAGTAAATAAATTAACGAAAGGAGAATAAAATGATTAAGATAGCAAGATTGACAATCAAATATGCACACTCAAAAGATGAAGGGACAAATATGGAAGTGGTTTTACAGTCCTATATGGACAAATGCGGCGTAACTATGAATGATATCACATATGAAGGAAAAGACCGTCAATCGTCAACTCATTTTGGCAACTGGGTTTTGACTCCCTGTCTTGACAATGAATCCTTGAAAAAATTAGCCGATTCGATGGGTACTGAAATTGATTACCATGATGCCATATTAGAACAATCCGATATTGACAATCTGAAAATTAAAGATCGAGTTATGGTTAACTTCATCGGCGGCATCGGCCAACGGGTAAATTCAGAAGGTAGGGTGTTACGGATAGAGAACGATAAAATAACGATTATGCAGAAGAACAAGCGCAAATACGGCTGGCTTTTCAGTGCCGGTGATCGGGTATCGATTGAGAAAATTAAATAATATCAATTACTGAAAGGATGTGAAAATGAAACAGATTAAAGAAAGTATCAATACTCATAAATGGCCGCGCCATAAAGTTAATTCAGTAGAATACAGGAAACGCGATTTGGTCATTAGGGTTACTAATTGGTTAAGCGATAAAGACGAACCAGCTTATGATGTTGAATGTTATATCGGTGGAGTTTATGACTGGAATGAGTCAGAGTCTTTTACACTATCATCTGGATTAAACAAAAAGCAAGCCAAGTTAAAAGCGATAAAATTTGCACAAAAACAAATTTCAAGGTTACTGTAATTTAAAGGGTGAGTTCGGATTGTCTTGTCACAAGTTGAAATTAGATACGGAAATGGCCGGAAAAAATTAAATAATAACCAATTATATAAAGGATAAATACAATGGAACATGAGTTAAAAGTACTGAAAGCAGAGACATTCGAGATCCTTAAAAATTCAAGTTTTTGTCCCAGCGAGTTATACGATATGAAGTTGAACGACGTTTCACGTCAAGCAATTGTGGCATATGCAAATATTCACAAGGATAAAACCTGCTATCTGGGCAAGGTGAATCGATACTCAGAAGATAAAGGCAAACCCGGTCTTGTACCTTATGTGGGGCAACGGGTATTTAATTTTGAATACTACTTTATGATCCCATGCTACGACGCCAAATTGATCAATCTGATTATGGATAGAGACGAATCCGAATACACCGGCACGAAAGAGGACTTTGTTATGGTCGATACCATTATGGATCGGATTCAGGAATTAAATGGTATCAATCTATTTTGGGTATAATCTATAATTAATTAACAAAAAACAGGTGAGGTGGTGATATGAAATCAATACAAGAAAAAAAATTAACCGACAAGCAGATCGAAAAATACCGTAAGATACTTGTTGGAATATTCGGATCGTATGCTCTTGTCATGCCGAAAGAACAAGTACAGGAATACCGTGATAAAGTGCAACGGCAAATTAATACAATCTACTACTCAATAATAGGAGAAAGGAAATGAAATCATGAATGAAAAAGAAACAGCAACCATATTGGCAGCATTGAGGTATTGGCAAGAAGAAACGCAAATGTCACAAAGGAAAAATCATGATCATTTTGAAAGTATGGTACCATTAGATGATGATGAAATTGATGAATTGTGTGAAAGGCTAAACTCCAAAGATCCTGATGGTTTAATAGATCGTGGAGTTTGGGGAATGGATAAGCCTTGTTGCAGGGATCATGATTTGCAGGCAAACGACGGTCTCGAATTTTGTTTATGTTGTGGAGACGAATTATAAAAAAAATCAGAAGGGAGAAATAGCAAATGGAATGCACACATTATGAATGTCCAGCAAAGTGTCGAAAATCGGCAACTGTCTGGATGCAAAAAGACAATATGGAATCATCGGGAAGGGCCGAATCCATGGTTGACATTTGAAAAACCGGACAATAAACCGGACATTATGACCGGGAAGGGGGATAAATTATGAGATTAAGAGCATATCTGGCCATAAATTTAACGGATTTTCACAAACCCAAAAAGAAATGGCAGGGTGGAACTGAAACGCAAGTTGAGGTGATGACTATTGGAGCAAAAAACCTTGAACATGCCAAACGCACAGCACAAACAGGTAATAACGATCCGTGGTATGTTGTTCCATTTCACAATACCAAAAATATTATTTATGCAAGCCGAAAGGAGGGGCTATGAAACCATTAGGAATTGAGAACATCACAAAAGTAGTACAGAGTATGGACTTTGTGTGTAATGACATTCGGTATTCGCATGAATATTGCACAATGACTGAAAGCATTATTTTGAATGACATTACTAAAATGGCAAACGAGTTACGGATAAAATTGGAACAGTTCTTGTTTGCAATATCCGATGGGGTAACGATTAGTCGCGAATACAAAGAAAGACAGGGGGAGCTATGACAAACATATTCATATCATTATTCTTGATAGTAGAAGCGTTTGTCTTTCACCACTTTATACCGGTAACATTAACGGCATATTCCGCCAGGGTGAGAGAAACCGATTCGACGCCGAACATTACAGCATCAAACAAAAGAGTTAAAGAGGGTCACGTTGCACTATCACGTGATCTTGAAAGGAAATTCGGGTTGCGGTTTGGGGATAAAATCAATATTCATAAAATTGGGATCTTTGAATTTCAAGATAGAATGCATCGGAGAAAAAAGAAGCAGGTTGATATCTTTATGAAGTCAACAAAAATGGCTTTAAAGTTTGGGGTTAAGAAAGGATTTATCATTTTAAAGAAAAAGAAAAGGAGTTAAAATATGAAAGTAGAATATTTAGGGACAAACACGGGACAAATAAGATGGGGTGGCAATGACGATCCAAGAGGGTGCTTGACTATCGGGGAAATTTATGAAGTTGAGTCAAGAAAAGTACATAGCTGGCACACAAAAATTGTATTGGTTGGCTATCCCGGAAAGAAATTCAATGATGCAAGTTTTAAATATATAAAAAACGAGAAAGGAGATAACGAGTTATGAAACAAAATAAAACAGACTATCATGATAATTGGCCACATTGCATTCAGTGTGACAAAATAATGAAACATAAAAGTGGTGAAGTTGTTTCAAGCAAAGCTTATGGGGGCTTGAAAGGTATTTGTAACGAATGTCTCTATGATATAAAGGGGGTACTTTAAAATGAGAAAGCAGGATATTAAAGAAACATTGGCAAAGATAAAAACTAAAAACATTAACCTAATTCAATGTCGAATTGATTATCACAGAAGCAAAAAAGATGATATGAAAGTACTTGACGAAAAAATAAGGAGAACATTGGTTGAAAGTATTTTTACCGAAATCGAAATGGCATTTGAATTGTAATATTAACGAGTTATCACAAGGTGAAAATAATTTCAAAAATAACAAAATAATTGTTGACAGGCGTTATTGACTTATGTATTGTGAATTTGACCCTACAAATTGAAAGGAAAAGCCTTATGTTTGGAGACACTTTTTATCCCACACCAAAACCACTTATTAAAAAAATGCTTGGCAAAATTAAACTCAAGGAACCATGGGGCGCAAAAGTTTTAGAACCATCGGCTGGGAAGGGTGATATCATCGAAGCCATGTCCGATGAATATGACTATGATATGAGACATGCAAAATATCAAAAAGATAACATATCTGCAATCGAAATGAATGAAGATTTGCAAGCCACATTAAGAGGGAAAAACATTAATGTGATTGATGCAGATTTTCTATCCTTTGCCGGACCTGATAAGTTTGATCTGATTATCGGAAACCCACCTTTCGGTACGGGAGATTTACACCTACTCAAAGCCATAGACATTATGTATTCGGGTGAAATTGTCTTCCTTCTGAATGCCGAGACCTTAAAGAATCCATATACCAACACACGAAAAGAACTCGCCAGAAGGCTTGCTGAACTAAACACCGATATAGAATATATACAAGATGCTTTTATCGATGCCGAAAGGCCAACGGGTGTTGAGATAGCATTGATCCATATCGTGATTGAAAGGCATGTGGAAGAAGATATTTTCAATGGTGTTAAAGATGTTGATGAAACCGAAGTTGACGGTCTGGAAACCAATTATGAAGTGTCAAGCCGAAAACCAATTCAAGAACTGGTGGCCGAATATAACCAGATTATTACAATCGGAACAGAAACTATAATCGGTTATTTTAAGAACTATAAAAAGATCGGGAAATATATCGGTCTAAATCGTGAAGCTGATAAATATGTCTTTAATAATGACATGACAACTCAAATGCAATCACAGGTAAATGACTTACTGGTTGCTACAAGAACTGATTTTTGGCGGCGTGTGCTTGCGCTTGATGATGTTAAGGCACGTATGACGATAAAGCGACTTGATGAATTTGAACACCGCATCAAAAGCCAATGTCATATGGATTTTACGGAATTCAATATCAGGCAGTTTATCATAAATTTGATTAACGGTTATGAAGATATTCTAACGCAAGCGGTATTGGAAATTTTTGAAAAGTTTACCGTAGCACATAGCTATTCTGGTGGCTTATATGAAGAAAACATTCATTACTTCAATGGTTGGAAAACCAATAACGCTTTTAAGGTCGGAAAGAAAGTTATCATTCCGATATATGGTGGTTACGGCAAAGGTCCATTTATTGATGATTACAGCGGTAAATGGAAAATATCTTACGATGTTCCGCGTGTGACGCGAGATATTGACATAGTTTGCTCGTACTTTAGCGGTATGAATAATTATTATGCAATCCATGAAGCATTGGAACATGCATTTGCAAGGGGTGAATCCCGAAAAATCGAGTCAACTTATTTCACCATAACCGCTTATAAAAAAGGTACTCTTCATTTGGAATTCAATGATGAGAATATATTGAGACGGTTCAATGTGGCTGCATGTCGCGGAAAAAATTGGCTACCGCATGAATATGGTAGAAAGCCGTATCAGGAAATGGAATCAGAAGAAAGGGCCGTTGTAGATTCCTTTGAGGGTGTTGAATCATATAATGAACACCTGAATCAACCCGTGTTTGCTCGGAAGGAATTGAGGTATCTTTTAACGTAATAAAAGAAAAGGATTTGGCATGAAAAAATACTACGGCACATTCAATTTTAATGGCGAGTTGATTCATTTATGGACACATGCCATAAATAAAAATGAGGCAAAAAGACGATTCATTATCCGGTTATCCGAGAAGCTAAATAGAACATCGGATAGTATCAGAAAATATTTTTCGGATGATAAACCAAATTATGAAATAAAGGAGATAGGAATATGAAAATTACAACAATTGAGAAACTAATTATTGCCATTATGGCATGTTGTATCATCGGGATTTTCTTTTCTGTTCGTTCGTGCAATGATGCCATGACTCAAAATGGTGGCGTAAAACAATTTATAATTAACACCGGCAAAGAAATTAAATTGTTCAAAGATGAAATTCTAAAATAGGGAGAAAACACATGAAAATCACAGTAAACAGAAAGGAATTGGAAAGAGAATTAGCGATAGCAAAAAAAGTGATTGGACGACCAAACAGTTTGATGATATGCCAGTCGGTTTTGCTATCATTTTACGAAAATGGTATTGCTATTCAAAGCACCGATTTAAGCAAGGCGTATATGGGCGTAATCGGAGATCCATTATATAATTATTGGATACCAGATAATTCTGATCAAATTGTTATCAGCCTTGACAGATTTATGCGAGTTGTCAAGGCCATATCCAAAAAGACAACCGAAGTATCGCTTGAATTCACACAGGAAGATCAAGGGTTATTAGTGAACGGGACCACTACGATTGTCGCTTCAGCAAGTGCCGATGATTATCCATATTTGCCAAAATTCCCTGCATCAACACAGTATAATCTATTTATGTATGATGGTCTGAATCAAGTAAATTCGCTCAAGGGCGATAGGGATGACAAGAGGATGCATATACAGTGCCTTTATGCAGATACCCAAAACGGTCGGCTTGCCTCTACAGATGGTAGCCGTTTGTATCTCTCCAAAATTCCAGTCACAGAATCATTAAAACCATTTATGATCGAAAAGGATGCAGTTGATGTTCTTTGCACTCCTCAATTAAGAAATCATATCGGGCCTGTCAGAATCAAAGACAACAATCTGTTTTTCGATACCGAGAAGGGATACTTATCAGTACGGATACCAGATGGTGAATTTCCCGATTGCGGATTTCTTATCGAAATGTTTAGTCAAGATCCAGGGGCTGTCGTATCTGTGTCGGATAAGCATGTTGTCATTGATGCCATAAACGAAGCACAAGGGATTTTGAGCGATCAATATAGAGGTATAATGATTGATATAAACGGCCATGTTATCATATCGGCCACAAACCCAGATTACGGCGAATTCAAGAAAGATATTTCAAGGGATGTCACCATATATCTATCCGAAGAAGAACTGGTTGATAATGTGTTTGATTGTACCAAACAATTACAAAACCATATCGGATATCTCGGGAAGCCTTTGAGTTTGGCTTTAAATCCGGCTTATGTGATTGATGTTTGCAAGCAAATACCGGATGTTGGAATCAATTTCTTGTTTCCAGGCGCAGATAGTCCGATGTTGATCGAATCCGCAATGACCGATTTTCGAGCAGCTATCATGCCGATGAGGGTATAAACATATAATGAGGTTTGATAATATACCATTGTGGTATTATCAAGAAACTTATTAACAACTTGTTATGTGAGGTAATAAAATGAAAAAATTTGCGATAAACAAATACTATGATTTCTTGATGTTTTTAGAGGACGTGTTTGGTGGGGTTGCCACAATTATTAATAAACACAGAAAGAAAATTGATGAAAAGTATTGGGATGAATATATCGCACCAGGCCTCATTCGCCAATATGCAAAATCGTTAAATAAAAAATCACATAACCAAGAAATTAACCGGACGTAAACAACACGCCGGTTATTCCCGGCATTAACCTATTTTGATTGGAGGAAATAAATGTGCAATTATCGCAAAATCAACTTGCAGATAGTCCCAGACTGTTGCCTTTCCTGTGCATATGGAGACTGGGATGGTGAAGTGTGTGGTGTGTTACTTGATAATGGATTTGGTTCTCATATTCGTTCAATTGATGATGGATTTGTCGATGGTTTTTTTCATGTGTGCGACAAATTTGAAAGAGCACGGTGGGCGATTAACCAAGAAATTCAACCATGAAAGGAACATCGTTTATGGGAAAATATCGAATCGCGATTAAACATTGAACTTTACAATCAAATCTGAGATAATGAAGGGAGTGTGAACTATGGATATAAACTCACTGTTCGATGACCCGGAAATGTTTGATGATATGGACGATGAATTTGAAAACAGATTGGTCGATGTGGACGATCTGCTTCAAGATGAAATCGAGTCGTTAACTCGGTTTGACAATGTTATAAACTTTAAGGAAATGGAATGGTAAAAGGGGGTAAGAAGTTGTTGTTTTTTAAAAAGGACTATTGTATAATGTACGCTATTAACTTAACCTAAACAAATAGATATCAAACAAAACAGGGAGATATTAATATGAAAGAATATCATAAAATCCAAACAGTTTACAAAAGAAACCCAGAAACAAAATTCAAAACACTTCTCGATGGTGACTTTTCTTTGCCAGAATTTGAATATCTAAAAAATAATATATGGACTTTTACCGAAAAGGTTGATGGAACAAACATCCGTGTAATATTTAACTTGACAAGTATAAAATTTGGTGGCAAAACGGAAAACACACAAATTCCAGCTGAACTTACTAATCGTTTAAATGAGAGATTTCTTTCTCAAATAGATTTATTCAAAGAGACATTCGGAGATGCTGAAGTTTGTTTCTACGGTGAGGGTTATGGACCCAAAATTCAAAAAGGTGGTGGTAACTATAGGCAAAATCAAGATTTTGTTTTATTTGATGTTAAAATAAATGAGTGGTGGTTACAGCGATCCGATGTCGAAAATATCGCCCAAAAATTTAATATCGATATCGTTCCGATTATCGGGAGCGGCACATTACTTGAAATGGTGAAAAAAACCAGGCCTGGATTTAATTCCCAGTGGGGTGATTTTATTGCTGAGGGAATTGTTGCAAGACCAGAAACTGAATTAAAAACACGGTCTGGCCAGCGAATAGTAACAAAAATAAAATATAAGGATTTCATATAACGGGGGGATTATCATGATATTTGAACTAAAAATAGCAATCATATTTTTAATTGTTTTAGTGTGTTTTGCTTGGGGGTTGTACTTACGCAGACTCGACAGAGCATCAAGAACCACCAAAATCTTGACATGGATATTAATAATATGGGTAGGATTGTTATTTATCGGTTGGGTGAAAACAACGTTTTCTGATGACAGGACAACACACTACTCAAAAGATGGATCGAGAACTGGATACTCGGTCAGGGAGGGGGATAGGGAATCTCATTTCTCTATTTCGGGCGAACGCAAGGGTTATTCTATTCATCGGAAAAACAAAACTGACCATTTTGATAGCGACTGGAATAGGCAGGGACGAGATGAAGAAACCGAAGCTGATGAAGATCGTTACATTTGGCCTTCTCGGAAAGGAGAAAACTAACATGAAAAATCATGAGGGATGTAAAAGGGCGTTTTATTGGTCAAGTAGGGCTTGGCATGCAAATGCAAACCGGAACAAAAATCCTACAATCATGTTCGGAATGTACCATAAAGATGGTGGAACATCCGGTGAAATGGCAATGGAGTGGATAAATCTTGGCAATAAAATTACACCACAACTAAAATGTTTCGATGACGCCTGGAGTGCCTTGGGATTATTCACAGACATTATCAAGGAAATGGCTAATGTTGATTCTGGAGATATCACACAAGAACAATTTGTTGAAATATTAAAAGAGTGCAGTTTTGAAGATCTTACAGAATACGAAGATCCTTGTGGAGATGATGATGGAAAACAACTGGAAAGAAATATTAAAGATTTAGAGAATCATCTCGAAGAAGCCAAAATAAAATTATCGAATATGGGAGAAAATTAATGACTGAACTTTTGATACACTTATTCACAGGCCTTTGGGGTTGCTTATTGTTTAGTATTATTTTTCTAGTATTTATGGCATTGACATATACCCTAATAAGTTTTATGTGGAACCGCTTTTGGCGGCATTGGAATATCAGGAAACACGGATATCCACCACCACATTGCGATGCGGATGGAGATCCAATAGAAGGCTTTACGGATAAAACAAAAAACGTGGAACAATAATATGATAAAAGCAGAATTTAGATATTGGGTTTTCTCGGGGCTTGTGTTATTCATATTATATCCGTTATCTGCAATTGGATTAACTGATAGGGAAATTTTCATATGGGTTGTCGATGAACTGAAGATTGAGCAGCAATATACAATGCCAAAAACACAGTACGTAACAAAAGAAAAATTGCAAGATGTATTCCGTAAAGCCACCAAGCGATCTTATGACAGATGGGTAAAAAAATATGGCAAAGAAAAGGCTAATGAACTTTTGGATTTTTATTTAGATGAAGCGATTGGTCTTTTTATTCCAGAAACGTGCGAATTATACATTGGCAATTTTCTTGAATTATGCAAAATGGAATCCATAGTCGCTCATGAATTAACCCACTTTCTTCAGCATATGGAAAAGGGGCCGATAGATTCAAAAAGGTACGGTGCTGAAAATAAGTTACTTTTCAGGGAGATGCAAGCTGGCAAAATCGAAAGGGAATATATGGAAAAATTCTGTGGAAAGGAAGATGAATAATGTGGAAAATATTTAAGTGCAAAACACGTAGATCGGAGAAATGTACCCCAAAAAATATTTGGAACTTTGCCCAAAATAAGCCGACACTAATCGTAAGAGATATTACCGAAAGATATCCAGAAGTAGACCCGATGTTTGTATATGAGGTTTTGCTCAAAAGGGGAGTCTTTAAATGGCTTTCAGTCAGACGGGATCTTATTAAATTAAAAAACACATGGCAGAGCCAAGTCGCTGAGTTGAACCGAAAAAAGACCAAGGAGGAAAAAGGATTTTATAAAGCATTAATTATGTGCCGAAAACAAGTACGCGACTTGTGCCATTCGGAACGTTTTCGTGCGCCAGATTTTGATAGGCATGCAAAAGAATATCTATTTAAAATAATGGAGGATTGAAATATGGAACTATACAAAAATGTGATAGCGATACTTAAAGACTATCTATGTTTGTATAAAACTTCAAAACCCAAGAGATCGTTAGTTGATAACAATGTTTCGTGGCCTGGGGTGTGCGGGGCGTGTGGCATGGAATCATTGAAATTACGTTGGCGAGAAGATGCCACAGATATCTATCGCTCCTATACCAAGTGCGATACTTGTGGGCATAAGCACGACCTACCCACGATGAATGCTAAAATAGAAACAATAAATGCTATGATTGATTCTTATCCAGCAGCGAAGTTTTAATAATGGAGGGTCGCCTTATGGAATTATTATTAGTCGCAATTTTGCTGTTTATTTTAAAAGCACTTAGGAAGGGAGGAAGCGCATGAAGAGAAAGTTTAGGAAACACAATAATGGATGTAACGGAAAGCTCATTCTTGAAGGTAGGGGTGCTTCCGGAAATGAGTATCGGTGTAATAAATGCAAATCAAAAATCATGAAATACAAGAAGACTGGAGAGCAATATGGCAGAATTTATAATCAAACTTTTAATCTGGGCTGTTTTGGTAACTGGTATCTATAGCCAGATAGTGGCTGAGGGTTATTTGTATCGGTTCGCCAAGATAATTCTTAATAGTATTATCGGAAATTAAAAGGAGAGATATCATGGAAATTAATATAGGAAATCTTAAGTGTACCTATTTTGCCAAAGGGTGTAGAGGAAATCTACTCCCAATGAGTGTTGTAAAAAGCCATTATAGAGAAAATTTTTTTCAATCCTCTATTTCCGTGTCATCAGCAGGAAGCGTTTTCGACCAGTGGAGATGTACAATGTGTGGGCATGTTATATTTAAAATCACAGAAAATTTGTCTAAACAAGAAATTTGTCAATGCGGATTTTGTGAAGATAAAAGGAACAATCTAATGGCAAAACTTGAAAGGGCTATAGATAAAAAATATGTGCCGAAAAATTATTCAGATCTTGTTAGCGGAGATTGGAAAAAGAATGTTGTCCATAGAGTGAAATTAGGGATGGTGCTGTCGGCAATAGAAATATGTGAAAATGCAACTGGATGTGGTCGAAGAAACGCAAGAAACACTATCTTGGCATTAAATCATTAAAATTGGAGAATAACTGTGATTCAAAACAACATCGATAAATTCATACCAGAAAGGAAAATACAATGATAAACATAAAATTAAGTGAGCATTCTTCTGTTCCAAGTAAGCGAATCCAGGAAATCAAAGCACGACATGGTGTTTTATCAATGTGTATCGGGTGTATATTCAACGAAGAAGAACCCTGGCCCGATTCTATGTTTGGAACGAGATTGCTTGGCAATGGTCCAAAAACAATCGAATTCACAAGGGAAA
>Ga0180009_10002456_pt1 | contig 21796 bp, 25 predicted proteins | sample OS_PC_MetaG_FD_123537 | JGI IMG/M metagenome (GOLD analysis project Ga0180009, IMG submission 123537) | Groundwater microbial communities from the Aspo Hard Rock Laboratory (HRL) deep subsurface site, Sweden - OS_PC_MetaG | ecosystem: Environmental > Aquatic > Deep subsurface > Groundwater...
ATAGTATTTGCTCCAACATGCCTCTCAAGAATATCTTCAACTCTCCTTAAATCTATAAATTCTTCAAGAACTTCTTCTGAAAAATATTCTTTAAACTTCTTAATTGTGTTTATGTCTCCTTCAAGATTTTTTTTATAGGGCTTAACTTCATATTTACCTGTAGATTTTCCTGATGGAGAAGAGGCTTTAAACTCTTTTCCTGTATCTGTTTTTATAGAAATTAATATTGTTTTGTCCTTTCTTGAATCAAAGATTTCTTTGGCCGAGACCTCTTTTATTACAACCATTAATCAACAAAAAATTAATTATTTATAAGGTTTTGTTTATTCCCAACATAATTCTTAATTTTCGTTATTTTCATTAGAAGATTCATTTTCATCTTCTGGATTAGCAAGTTCCATTATTTCTCCCATCTCTTCTATCTTTTCTTCCTCGCTTTCTTCAGAACCTTCAACTTTCTTATCGCTTATTTTTGGAGTATTTTCCCTTTTCAATTTTCCTTCCTTTTTTTCAGGAAAAGGTTTATTTATTGAAATTGGAAGAACTCCTGAATCAAGCTCTATTTCTGCAATCTTTAGAACATTATAATTAATCTTTTCTAAATCTTCTTCATTTATTTTTAAAAGAAGAGGAGCATTCATTGCTAATTGTAAAGCTCTTGCACCAAGAATTCTAGCCTTCTCGTATTTAGTGAAAGTCTGATTTTGTGTCATAATTAGATATATCAAATTGATTTATTTTAATTGTTTTTCAACCTTTTTAAATAATTCTTTCCAAGCTTTTTCAACAATATTAAAAGATTCTTGAATTTCTTCAACGCTAAAATAACCTGAATTTCCTTTTTGAAGAGAATAAATTATTCCCTCTGAACTTCCAACAGTCATTCTTGCTTCACTCACATCTTCTTCCTCTCTAGTTGGGTCTAAAATTAAATGCCCGTCTATTTTATGAACTGTAATTGTGAAAGGGTTTATTTTTTTCAAAGGAATACTTTTTTCATGTTCCCCATAAAGAATTTTTTCGTTTTCTTCATCATATTTTGGTATTTTTGTAAGTTGTAATGCTGCTACTGCACCTATACCTGCTGCATCAAGAATGTTACCATCATCATTTATAGTATATACATCTATGAAAACAGTCCATACTTTTTCTTTTTCTTTTATACAAAGTTTTTCAAGTTCAATGAATTTACTTTCTCTTATTCCTCTATCTATTATTCTTCCAACTTCAATCGAATTGAATCTTGGAGGTCCTGGTTCTATTCTTGAAGAGCTTAATGGAAGTAATTCTGCAGTAACCATCAAATTTCCTTTGTTAGGAGAATCGGGATAAGGTTGAGCAATTCCCATTTTAATTCCAACTAGAACTTCTGTTTTTCCAATTTTTACTCTAACAGAACCTTCCGCTTGATTTGAAATATTTTTTTCAATTGTTATTTCTCTAAACTCATTTATCTTTCTTCCATCAAACCTTTTTTCCTTTTCAAGATATTTCCTTATTCTTTCAGCAGTAACTTCTGTTGTAATTTTTATTTCTTCCATTTCAATAAATTCCTCCTATTGAATTGTATGAAAATTTATTTTCTTCTCCGCCCATTTTTAATATTCCTCCTCCATATTTATTAAATCTTTCAAGGCTTTCTTTTGAACCTCATATATTGCTTCACAAGATTTTCTTGCAAGTTCAATCGCTTCCATTAATTGTTTGGATTCTATTTTTCCATCCAATTGAAAATGAGTTATATTTCCAGAGTGTGTCATTGATATTGGAATATCTGTAGGCCCCTCACCTTCTTCATAATCTTCTTCTTCCTTGCTTAAATCTACAACTATTGTTTTGTCAAGCTTTCCTACAGAAACACTCGAAACCATATCTCTCATAGGTACTCCAGCATGAGCAAGGGCCATTGCCGCCGCATTAATTCCTGCACATCTTGTTCCAGCATCTGCTTGAATTATGTTTATGTGAACATCAATTACCATATTTGGAAATTTATCAAGCATCAGAACGGGTTCGAGTGCCCATTCAGTTATTTTTGATACTTCTGTGCTTCTTCTTGAAGGTCCTGGTCTTATTCTGTCAGAAACGGAAAAACTATTCATATTATAAGTACATCTCAAAGTCCCTTTTTCAGGGTTTTGTGAATGTTGGGGGTGCATTTTTTTAGGACCATAAACTGCAGCTATTGCAATTGTATCCCCCGATTTATACATTGCGCTCCCATCAGCATTAGGGATTATCCCAACTTTTGCCTCAAACGCTCTTAATTCATCAACTTTTCTTCCATCTGGTCTTTGGAAATTTTTAGTTGTCATCTTTCTCCTCCTTTACATTTTTCTTTTGAATTTTTACTGCACTTTTTGTTTCTTCTTCAACCAATTCATTTTTTTTAAACCATTCTTCCACTTTTTCAGTCAATCCTTCTAGAAAAGATTTTTCAACTATGAATAATATAGCTTTTTTAGCAAAAAGTTCGTCTTCAATTCTATCTCCTTTTATCCATATAAATCCATTTTGTCCAACCGTTATGTTGCAATTTGTGTTTTCTTTTATTATTTTTATCATGCTACCTTCTTTACCTATAACTCTTGGCACTTTATTTGAATTTATTTTGAATACAATTCCTTCATCTATTTTTCCTAAACCTCTTGATTTTAATGTTAAATCTATTCCTCTTCCATTTATCCCAAAAATCTGGGCGACCACAATATCTCCTATTTTCATAAATTCATCTAATCTGTCTTTACTCACAAATCTTGGAGTTTCCATTAAAGGAAGAAATCCATTTTCAGCAGTTCCAATATCTATAACCCATCCATTGAATGTTAGGAGACTGACCTTTCCTATAATAATATTTCCTCTTCTTGGTTGATAAACTCCTGATAGTGGAATTACTTTAACAAGTTTGTTTGTTTCTTCAGCTAATCCATACCTCAAAGCAACTATTTTTTTATCTTGTTTTTCTGTTCCTTCTCCAGGAAGATAATTATCTCCTTCTACTATTGTTTCTCCAGGAATTACAACGCTTCTTTTGTTTTTTTCTATCATTTTATTCTTTTATTTCTTCTGTAATAGCACTTCCATGCGTTACACCATTTAATTTATCATAAAATTCCATAATCATACCAGATGGAACTTTAACAACCACTTCCAGGCTTCCATCATTAAGCCAATTTTCCGATTCTTTATATATAGCCACTATTCCATAAGCTCTTCCTGTGTGTAAAGCAGGAATTTTTATTTTGACTTTCTTTTCCTCAATCTTTATTGGAATAATGCCACTTATCTTTTCAAGAATTTCTTTAATTTGGCTTTCTATTGATGTATTCTTGATATTCACGTTTGCTTGTTCAAGAGCATTTTTAATTCTTTCGGTAGTGTGGGGTCTCCCAGTTTGAGGATCACAGGCGTTTTTTGAAAGGAAATCAACAACTTGTTTGAATTTTTTTTCATGTTCAGCGTCCCTGTATTCTTGAGTTGTTTGAATTTCTCCCTCTTTCACAATTTTTTTGACTATTTCATTTACATCTGTTGTTCCAAATGCTTCTTTAAGTTCATCCTCTGGAGCTTTTTCACCTTTTTTTATATCTTTGAAAATAAATTCTGTTTCTGCTTGGATAAAAGAACCAGTTCCTTTCTTAAATTTCAAAGCATCATCCAAATTAACAATAACTTCAAAATGCTTTCCCGCTTTTTTTATTCGCGCTGTAGTGTTAACCATTATAATTCTTTAATATTTTCGCTTTCTAATTTTTTTAATTTTGCACTTTCTTTACCAATATATATTAGCTCAAATTTTTTTATATTGAATTTAGTACCTTGTACTTTTTCAAAAATTTCAAGTGCAAGTTTGACCCCTTGTTTTATTGTTATGTCTTGTTTGTATTTTTCTCTTAGTTCTTCTCTTATCTTATCATCATTCTCCCCCACCACATTAGCATGATATGAAAAATAATTTCCTGTAACATCACTCACAAAAACTTCAGCTTTCTTTCTGCTTATTCCTGCGACCATCATTGAAACACCAAAAGGTCTTGCCCCACCATATTGTGTGAATTGTTGTTTCATGTTAGCAATCTCTTTTATGACTAATTCTGGTTCTATTGGAGAATTATAAGTTACTCTATGTTGTTGGGCTAAAACTTGAGCCCTTTCAACAAGTATTCTTGCATCAGATAAAATTCCAGCAAAACTTGTTATTATGTGAGAATCAATTTCTGAAATTTTACTTGCTGATTCTTTCACCATTAATTTATCGTCAATTCTTTTATCCGCTAGTATGAAAACCCCATCCGAACAAACCATTCCTATGCTTGAACTTCCAACCCTCACAGCTTTTTCAGCATATTCTACTTGAAGTAAATGTCCCTCTGGAGAAAACATAGTGGCCGTTCTATCATAGCCCATTGCTTGGTGTTGCATATCCATTGGCATATCCATTTTAGAATTTAATAATCCTTATTTTAATTAATTTTCTCTTCTCAACTTAAAATCATAAAAATACACAATTTATAAAGTTTTCTCATTAGATTTTATTTCTTCAAACCTTTCAAAGTTCCGCTAATTTTCAAAACTTCCATTTTTTCTGGAAAAACAACCAAGCTTGTTCTCACCAAGTCCAAGCTTTTTCTATTAATACAAATTATTGCAGAATTTTTACCTAAATCTGAAAATATAAAACCTAATCCACATTCAGACATTCCTAAAATTCCAGAAAATTCTATAATTGCCTTTTCTATATTTTGTTTAAGATTTTTCCCACTAACTAGAAGATATCTTTTGTTTTCTCTATGTGAAGGAATTAAGGCTTTCATAAATATACTAATAAATTTAGATATAAAAATGTTCTGAAAACATATTTAAACTGAATAAGCCAACTATCTATAAAAGGTGTGAATTAAAAAGAAAATATGGAAATTTGTACAATAGGGGGATATGAAGAAGTAGGAAAGAATATGACTGCTGTAAAAGTTGGAGAAGATGTAATAATATTTGATGCGGGTGTTTATCTACCTCCCCTTGTTGAGTTGCAAGAACAAGAGGCGCAGATACGTTATTCAGAAAATATGCTTAGGGGTATAAAAGCAATACCAAATGATCTTGTTTTGGATAAACTTGGGTGGACTGATAAAGTTAGAGCAATAATTGTTGGACATGCACATTTGGATCATGTAGGCGGAATACCTTATCTTGCACACAGATATCCTAGGGCAGAAATAATTTCAAGCCCTTTTACTATGGCAGTTTTAGATTCAATTCTTAAGGATGAGAAAATTAATTTGAGAAATAAAAAAAGAATTGTTCATGAAAATACAATTCATCAAATTAAGGGTCATTCAGGAAATTTAAAAGTTGAATTTATAAATACCACCCACTCTACGCTGCAATGTTTTTTTATTGCCTGGCACACGAAAGAAGGAATTTTCTTTTATGGACTTGATTTTAAATTCGATAATCATCCTATAATTGGGTTGCCTCCAAATTACAAAAGATTGAAGGAACTTGGAAAGATGGGAATAAAATGTCTTGTTGTTGATTCGTTGTATTCAGACATAGATAGGAGAACTGCAAGTGAAAGAATAGCTAAAAATTTACTTGAAGATGCCATAGGAAATATTCATGATAGAAAATCAGCAATTTTTGTGACTACTTTCTCTTCCCATATTGCAAGATTAAAAAGTATAATTGAATTTGGCAAAAAGACAAATAGAAAAATTGTTTTTCTTGGGAGGAGTTTAAACAAATATGTGGAAGCTGCAATAAGTGTAAATCAATGTCCTTTTAGAAAAAAGATTGAGTTAATAAGATACAAGAGACAAATAAATTCTTTTTTAAAAAAGGTGGAAGAAAATAGGGGGAAATATTTTATAGTATGTACCGGACACCAAGGAGAAAAAGGTTCCATATTAGATAGAATTGTTCAAGGGGAAACTCCATTTAGATTTAGAAAAGGAGATAATCTTGTCTTTTCTTCAAGTATAATTCCTGCGGCAGTCAATATAAATGCTAGAGAAAAATTAGATAGAAAATTAAGAAGCCATGGAGTAAGAATACAAACTGATGTTCATGTTTCTGGTCATGGGGGAAGAGAAGATTTAAGAGATTTGTTAGAGATGTTAAAGCCGCAACATTTAATTCCTGCCCATGGTTCTTTAAAACAAGAAACGCCTTTGATTGATTTAGCAAAGGAAATGGGATATAAATTTCAAGAAAATTCTCATTTATCTTCAAATGGGAAAGTTATAAAAGTTTAAAATGGTAAACGAAGAAATTGTTGGTGGATTGGTATCCGCTTTATCAAGAGGAGAATCCTTACAGAGGGCAATGATGACTTTTTATAATGCAGGGTACCCAAAAGAAGAAATTGAGGGTGCTGCCAAAGTTATTTATTCTAAGGAAGGACTAGAAACAATAGAAAAAGATAAGTCAAAGATTAATGCAATAGCCTCTAGATTTGGATTAGTCAAAAAGAATTCCCCAAAGATAATTCAAAATCAAAATATTCCAAAAAAATCTCTCCAAAAGATTTCAAGCTATGGAGAATACAATCCTGGAACAAAACAAATAGCAAATAAAGGAGAAAGAGAAATAAAAGATTTAAAAAAAATAAATATCCCACCAAAAACAGAGATAATAAATAAAAATGTAATTTCAAGACCCCCAAAAATAGTACAGAGAATTTCTGATTATAGGGAAGGTCCTCCTAAACAAGTCAATAAAATAATAATTTATCTTTTAGTTTTTGTTCTCCTACTTCTTTTAGGAGTTTTAGCCGCGGTATTTTTATTTAAAGATGATTTAATTGGAATGTTTAATAATCTTGGATTAGGTTAATATGGACAAAAGTTAAAATGAATGGAATATATATTTCCTCAGAGGATTCTTATTTGATGTCTAGAATTTTGAAGGAAAAGGTTTCTTATTTGTTAAATGAAAATCCTGAATTGAAATTCTTGGAGATTGGAGTTGGAAGTGGAATTCATTTAGAAACAGCACTCAATTGCGGAATAAAAAAAGAAAATATTTTTTCATTAGATATAAATAAAGATTCAGTAAGTCACTGTAATTTGCTTGGATTTAATTGTGTTTATTCGGATTTGTTTGAGAATATAAAAGGAAAGTATAATATAATCATTTTTAATCCTCCCTATTTACCCGAAGATTCAAAAGAGCCTATGGATTCAAAACTGGTAACAACAGGAGGAAAAAAGGGAAACGAAATTATTTTGAGATTTTTAGATGAAGCAAAAAATCATCTTAAAAAAGATGGAAAAATATTTTTAATCACAAGTTCTTTGTCAAAAGAAGTGAATTTTGAAAAATTAGGATATTCTGCAAAGGAGATTGGCTGTGAAAAATTATTTTTTGAGAGATTGTGTGTGTGGGAATTAAAAGTTTTAGATTAATTTTTTTATTTTTCCTCAAAAACTCTTCTTTTTTCTTTATAAAAAATTCCCAAAGGAATTTTTGTGTTTTTTGTTATTGTGTTGTAATCAAATTCTTGAGCTTTTTTCATGGCATCAATGAAGTTATTTTCATCATGATTTTTATCTTTTAAAAGATAAGTGTGTTCCTTGTAATCTTTATCTGGGTGGAATATTAAACAGGGTTGAAGGACTTCTATGAATGCAAAACCTTTGTGTTTGAATGCTTCTCCTAAAATCCATTCTATTTGCTTAGCATCTGCATAAACCCTTGCAACAAAAGTTGCTCCAGCACCCAACATTAGTTTTATTGGATTTATTGGGTGAATTTTGACTCCTTTTGGGGTTGTTTTATCTTTAAAATTAATTTCAGTAACTGGTGTTGGTTGCCCAACAGTAAGAGCAAAAACTTGGTTGTTATGAACTAAATATTTCATATTAGAATTATATCTTGCAGAATGAATTAAGTGTTCCATTCCTTCAGCATAAGCATCCCCATCCCCACTAAAACCTATAACATTTAATTTTGGATTTGCAATTTTCATTCCAAGAGCCATTGGCAAAACTCTTCCGTGAAGAGTATTTATTCCATCTAAATTAATATAATCAAATATTTTCGCGTGACATCCAATACCAGTAACAATTGCGTATTTTTTTCTGTCTGCCTTTGTTTTTATTTCCTTTTCAAGATAATTTTTTACACCTGCAAGTATTTGGAAGTTCCAACATCCTGGGCACCATGTTATTTTTGTGGGGGTTGATAGATTTGTCATTCTAAAAATTAACCTCTTTTTTGAATTCTTTCAATCTTGGAAGTATTATTGCAAGTCCCGCAACTGCTAAACCAAGCATTACTCCAAATTCATTGTGCTGATTTGTAACTATTCTTTGTATTCCCATTATTATTAATACAACGGCGGAAAATATGAAATAAGGAATTCTCCATGATTTTTTTTGATCTATGAAAAACCACATAACATAAAGTCCCCAACTTGTCCATATAATATGAGAAGATGCATCAAATAAGATATACTCTCCATATATGTACATTGGGATATACTTGAACAAAATCAAACCAATTATTATTATAATTGTTGTCCATAAAATCCATTTCAGTTGTTTTTTTATATGAAATTTCATTTCAATCTCCTCTTTATTTCTTCATTTAATTCATCTGCAAAAAATGGTCTTCCATCATATCTCAAAATTTTATTTTTATCATCAATGAGAATTCCTATTTTTTTTGCAACAATTCCACCAAGTTGCCCCGTTGAAGAATTTTCAACTAAAATTATATTTTTTTCAAGAATTTTTTTCTTTATCTCTTTTGGAAAAGGTTCTATATATTTCAAGTGAATAAATTCAACATCAATACTTTTTATAGCATCAATTATTGCACCCTTTGTAGAGCCCCAACTTAGAATTATATTTTTTGAATTTTGTTTTCCATAGCTAGAAAATTTAGAAAACTTTTCTACTTCTTTTTTAATTAATTCAATTTTTTTCAGTCTTTTTTCAACATTTGATTTTATTATTTTAGCATCTTCTGTTGCACTTCCGTAAGAATCCTTTTCATAGCTATTGTATCTCTTTAGAGGGGTTTCATTTTTTATTTTTATAAAAGATGGTTTTTCATTTATAGTGTAAAAACTTTCTGCAAGATGTTTATCTCCCAATACAATTGAAGGGATTTTGAATTTTTGTGAGAGATGGAAAGCCTGATTAGTCAATTCTTGTGCTTCTTTTGGATCTCCTGGTGTAACAACCACCCTTGAAAATTCACCATGTCCGAAATTTACAGCCAAATTTAAATCCCCTTGTGAGGTGTATGTGGCAACCCCAGTTCCTGGACCGGGCCTTTGAGATAAATAAACAACTATGGGGATTTCTGCCATTCCTGTCATGCTTAAAGTCTCAGTCATTAAATCAAATCCCCCTCCGGAAGTTCCAACCATCACATTTTTGCCTACCATTGAGCTTCCAATTGCGGCATTAATTACTGCAATTTCGTTTTCCAATTCAACAACCTTCACATCTTCTTTTGTTGCAAGTTCATTAAGGATTGGTGTTGCAGGAGTCATAGGATAGGCATAATATATACCAATATCTGATTGAATAGCTCCTTCAGAGATGCCCTGATTTCCATTTAAAAAATTTATTTTATTATTCTTTTTTGTTACTTTACATATATTTTTTGTTTCATCCCCATATCCTTTTTTTGCATTTTTAATATTTTCATCAAAATTTCTTTTAAGCTTTTTTAAATTCTCTTCAAGTAATTTAAAATCTAAACAGAGAAGTTTGAAAATTCTTCCAGCATAATACATATTTTTTTTGGAATTTTTTAAAATTATTCCCCCGGGCTTCAAATCTTTTTTATGCATTTCTTCTGTTTTGTTATCGAGACAAACGAGAATATCTATTTTTGAATCATTACTCCAAACAGGCTCTTCTGAAAAAGTCAAGACATTAAAATTATGCCCCCCTCTAATAAGGGATTGATAATCTCTAGAATAGAAAACGTAATTTCCATTTTCTGTGAGAGCCTCTCCTATAATTTGGGTTAATATATTAGGCCCCTGTCCAGCTTCTCCTCCTATAAGAATATTATATCTCATTTTAATACAATCAATTTTATATATGCTTATAGTTTCAAAGCGTTATAAACTTTTTTAATTAAATATGTTAAACAATACAGAATAAAAAAATAAAATGGTAAGATTCGCTCATATAGCAGATGTTCATTTAGGGGGGTGGAAACAGCAACCTATGCAGGATTTAAATTTAGAATCTTTCAAAAATGCTGTAGATGTGTGTTTGGCATCGAAACTTGATTTTGTCCTTTTTGCGGGAGATTTATTTGATTCAGCTTATCCTCCTATAGAAATATTGAAAGAAACTTTTGCCCAATTTAAGAGATTAAAAGATGCCAGGATTCCTTGTTTTATAATTGCCGGTTCTCATGACTATTCTGTTTCAGGGAAGACTTTTTTGGATGTTCTTGAAAAGGCGGGTTTCTGTAAGAATGTTTATGGTGCAGAGGAAAAGGAAAATTTTATAATTCTTAATCCTGTAGTTTATGGAAATGTTGCTATATATGGATATCCTGGAAAAAAATCTGGATTAGAAGTTCAGGATTTAAGGAAGATAAAATTCAATGATGCCCCAGGACTATTCAAAATATTTATGTTACACACAACAATCGGTGAAGTTGTAGGCAATCTCCCTATAGAGACAGTAGATTCTGATAAACTTCCAAAAGCAGATTATTATGCAATGGGGCATATACATGTTCTTTACGATGAAAAAGGATTTGTTTATCCTGGTCCCCTCTTTCCAAATAATTTTAAAGAACTTGAAGATTTGAAACAGGGAACTTTTGTTATTGTAGATACTGAATCTTCCTCAAAGATTCAAAGAATAAAAATTCCAACAAAACAAATTGAGCATTTTGTTATTGAAGTAGAAGATGCTCTTACAGGAACGGAGAAAATAATATACGAATTAAATAAGAGGGAATTGAAAGATAAGATAGTTCTGCTTAGAATCTATGGAGAATTAAATAGGGGAAAAACTTCAGATATAAAATTTTCTCAAATCGAAGAATTTACAAAAAGCAAAGAGGCATATTTTTTACTCAAAAATACTCATGATTTAATTTCACAGAAGCAGGAACTTGAATTTAATATATCCGAAAAAGATTCAGAAGATATTGAAGGAGAAACAATAAGAGCTTATTCAAAAGAAAATCCCTCTTCTTTTAATAAAAATATAAATGAACTTATGAATGTGCTTTTGACAGAAAAACAAGAGGGAGAGACGAACGAGACTTTTAACAATAGGCTTTTTCAAGGGACAAGGAAATTCTTCAAATTTTGAATATTTCCTCCAATATAAATATCCTTATATACAATAACTTCTCCAATTTTAAGTATGAAAATAAAGAAAATAATATTAGATAATATAAGGAGTTATGAGCATCAAGAAATAGATTTTCCTGAAGGTTCGGTTTTGCTCTCAGGAGATATTGGCTCTGGTAAAACTTCTGTTCTTCTTGGAATAGAATTTGCTCTTTTTGGTTTACAACCTGGACAAAAAGGTTCTTCAATATTGAGAAACGGACAAATTAAAGGGGGGGCAAGCATAGAATTTGAAATTGACGATAAAAATATTATACTAGAAAGGACTTTAAAAAAAGCCAAAACAATTTCTCAAGATTATTGTTCTATTTCAATTGATGGGGTAAAAGAAGAAGTGTCTGTAACAGAATTAAAAAGCAAAGTTCTTAAATTACTTAATTATCCAAGGGAATTTTCTAAAAAACAGAATCTTTTGTATAAATTCACAGTTTATACACCCCAAGAAGAAATGAAACAAATTATTCTTGAGGATTCCGAAACAAGAATAAATACTCTAAGACATGTATTTGGAATAGACAAATACAAAAAAATATTAGAAAATGCAACAATTTTAGCATCAAAAATTCGTGAAGAAAAGAGGATTAAAGAAGCAATAACTACCCATCTTGAACAGGATAAATTAAATATTATTTCTAAAGAGAAAGAACTTGTTGACAAGTCACTCAATATATTTTCATTTGAGAAGGATTTTCTTTCTAAGATGGAAAAGAGGAAAATTATCCAAGAAGAAAAAGAGCAAATATCCAAAAAAATTGAAGAAAAATATAAGCTTCAACAAGAGATAGAAAAAACAAAATTATTTATATCAACAAAAAAGGACACAATTTACAGCAACACAATTTACATCACTCAACTTAAATCTCAAATTCAAGAATTACAAGAGTTGGATTTTGATGAAAAAGAAGTTCTTGAACTTGAAAAAGAAAAAAATTTCATAAGAGAAAAAAATCAAGAATTGAATGAAAAAAACATAAATATTACAAGTATGATTCATTCTCTTAATTCAAAAAATGAGGATAATGAAAAAGTAAAAGAAAAATTAAAACATATTGAAGTTTGTCCCACTTGTCTTCAGGGAGTTGATCCTGTGTACAAATCCAATGTTATTAATAAAGCGGATTCTGATACTTCACTAAATATAAATTTAATAAGAGAACTCTCAAATAAAAAAAATTTAATTCAAGAACAAATAACAAAATTAGATTATGAATTTTCTATAAAAGAAAAGAGAATTCAGGAACTTAAAATATTTAAGATAAGATTGCAAGAAGTGGAAGAAAAGCAAAGAAGTATGATAACTTTAGAAAAGACAAATTCTTTGTTTTCAAAAGATTTAGAAATTCTTGATAGCCAGCTCAATCTTATCAGGAAAACGGTTTTTGATTTAAGTAAATTTGATAATATGAATGAGGAAAAACAAAAACAATTAAAGGACGCCCTGAATGAAGAAAAAGATGCAGAGATAAAAGTTGCAGAATTAAGAAGAGAAATAGAAGTTTTTTCAAAACAAATTGATGAAATGAGAAAGAGAATAAATGAGATAGAGGAAATAAAAAATCAAGCGCATTATCTTTCTGACTTGGAAGAATGGCTCTCAAAGAAATTTATACCAATAATTGGAATTGTTGAGAAAAATGTTTTTACAAAATTAAAGATTGAGTTTTCAAGATTATTTTCTAAATGGTTTTCAATGCTTGTTTCAGATTTTTTTAATGTCCGGTTGAGCGAAGATTTTACACCCATAATTGAACAGCAGGATTATGAAATTGATTATGCATATTTATCTGGGGGGGAGAGAACCGCAATAGCTCTTGCATATAGGCTAGCTCTTAACCAAGTTATAAATTCATTTTTAAGTAAAATAAAAACAAAAGATTTAGTTATTCTTGATGAACCCACCGATGGATTTTCTGAGCAACAATTGGATAAAATGAGAGGAATTTTGGATGAATTGAATGTTTCTCAACTTATAATTGTAAGTCACGAACAAAAGATTGAAAGTTTTGTTGAGAACGTTATAAGATTTAAGAAAGAAAATGGAAAGAGTTTTATTGAGGGTTGAGGGTAGTTTTGATATAGTGTAATTATTAGATAGTAACAATATAGAAATGTTTATAAATATATAACATATGGAATTTTATGAGAAAATCATTAACAAAAATAATTAGTGCTGGAGCCATATTTTTAACCTTGGTTGGGTGTGGACAACCCCAATATAGATTTAATGGAAAAATTGGTGAAGAACAAATATCCTATAAAGATAGTGACCTGTTTGGTAATAATCATAACCTCACTGTAGTGAGAGATGGAAAAAAGATAGAATATCGGTGTATTAGTTTTTCCGGGAAAAATGAAGTTAGTCAAGTAGTAATTTTTGATGAAAAGGGACTTGGCACAATTTATAAAAATGATTCATTTGGTGACAAAGTTATCGTGGCTGGGCAGGAAAAATATAATAAATATCTTAAAAAAATATTATCATTTAAACAAGATGAACAAGAAAAGGTAATAAAAACATTATAAATTTATCCAAAATCAAAATAAAATGACAGAAAAAAAGACATCTTTGGAAAATGATTTACTTTTATCCTTTCTATGTGGAACATTGGGGTTTGTTTTTGGAAAGGTGGGGAGCTGGATTAATCCTCTGGGAATTCCTAGAGCAATACAAGAAATACAGGAAGGGGGGATTAAAAATTTGACTAACTTTACATACGCTTCCATGGGGGCCATTGGGTATTATGTGGGATATTCTAATATTATTAAAGAAATTGTAGAAAACCCTTTGGATGTAAAAAGTTATATTCCTGTAATTACTAATACAGTTGTTTTAAGTTTCGAAGCGAGAAAATATTTGCAAAATAGAAGAAATGAAAAAAGTTTAGAAGAACAATCAAGTTAAAATGACCAAAAATAAAGGATTAAAAATAAGAGAAGGAAAAATTTACTTAGATTCACAATCAAAGAAGGGAATTGTTTCGTTTGTATCTCCTGCCTTTGGACCCGGAAATTATGTAAATGTGGGGAATTCAATCACTGAAGCAGGATTAGAACAACCTACTATGGAACAAACAGTCTCATTGATATATAATGCATGGCAAAATCCTAAAGAAAAATATTCCTCAGATGTAATAAACAAACTAAAGAAGAATTGGCTTTGGGCATTTAATGGATTATTATATTTTCCAAATGAAGGAATTTATATTCAAGATAGACCTAAGATTGAAAATGGAAAAATTCTTATGGATAAAAAAGATCTTACCAAGAAATTAGAATCAAATGATTCTAGTGTAAGATTTGTACCTTTTGATAGTTTTAAAAAAGGATTCCAATCTCCTTTAGAGTTAGCTAAAAATACTTTTATTCAAGCATTAGCAGGAAAAGAAGGTGTAGATAAATTAGCTTCTGTTGCAAATAGATACAAGATAAAACCTTATGTTTGGACTATCAATAAAAATGATGTTAATGAGATGAAAATTAGGGTCGCTGGTCTCAACTCGGTCAGGTTCTTCGATTTTGGTAGGCTGATTGTTGGTTGCTACTGCTGGGACGGCGGCGATGGTTTTGCTTTTGGAATACATAAATAGAAAACCATTTCATCCGAAAAATTTATAAAACCCCATATTCTAACTGAATTATAAATTCTAGATTAATTTTATCTAAAATGGACGCAGAATTAAAGAAATCGATATTAAAAACGGGAACCACAATTTTAGGAATTGTTTGTAAAGACGGAGTTGTAATGGCTTCAGATAGACAAACAAGTGCAGGAAATCTAGTTTTGAATAAAAATTCTGAAAAAACCAAGCAAATAAATGATTATATTTTAATTGCAGGAACTGGAATGGTTTCAGATATTCAGAGAGTTGGAAAAATTCTTCCGGCAGAGCTTAAATTAAAAGAGCTTCGTTCAAAATCTCGTCCAACTGTTCAACAGGTAGCAAGCCTACTAGCAAATCTTTCTTATTCTGGAATAAGACAACCTTCTATGATTCCTCAGCAAGCAGGATTTTTAGTTGGAGGTTTTGATGAAGATGGAAAGGCTGAACTTTATACAGTGGAGCCCGCAGGAAGTGTTGTAAAAGTTGAAGATTATGATGCTAATTTTGGTTCGGGAATGCCTTTTGTTTTAGGTTTACTAGAAAGACAGTATAAAAAGGATTTGTCTATTAAGGAAGGGATTGAATTAGCAAAGGAAGCTTTAAAGTCTTCAACTCAGAGAGATATGGCATCTGGCTATGGAATTGATGTTTTTACAATAACAAAAGAGGGAATCAAGAAAGTTGTTGAACAACAAATTCTTCCCGATTATGTGGATGATAAAAAATAATTTTAATTAATATTAAAAAAATGGAAATTCTAGATAGAATTAAAGAGAAGTTGCACGGAAAAGTTAAAGAAGCAAATTTTGAAGGAGCAAATATAGTTCTTTACACAGATAATGAAAATTTCTTCAAAGACGGAGAATCTGATATAAAAAAGATAGTAGACGAAATAAAAAAGAGAATAGAATTAAGAGCAGATCAAAAAATACTTCTTTCAAAAGAAGAAACAGAAAAGAGAATAAGAGAAATAATTGCTGAAGAAGCAGAAATAACAGAAATTATATTTGATATCCAAAGAAGTATTGTTGTAATAGAAGCAAAAAAACCAGGATTAGTTATAGGAAAGCAAGGTTCTATTTTGGACGAGATTAGGAGAGCAACATTTTGGGTTCCACAAGTTCAGCGTTCATCAGCAATAAAGAGCAAAATAACAGAAAGTATAAGAGAGGTTCTCTATGCCAATAATAATTATAGAAGAAAATTCCTAAATGAAATAGGAGAGAAAATTTACAAGGGATGGAATCCAGAAAAGGTAGAAGAGTGGGCAAGGATAAGTTTTTTAGGGGGTGGAAGACAAGTAGGAAGAAGCTGTTTACTTTTACAAACTCCTGTTTCAAATATTCTTCTTGATTGTGGGGTAGATGTTGCAGCACAAGGCACAGACAAATTTCCATTTTTTAATGTTCCAGAATTTGATATTTCTCAATTAGATGCGGTAATATTAAGTCATGCTCACTTAGATCATTCAGGTTTGCTTCCTTATCTTTACAAAATGGGATATAGGGGACCAGTATATATGACTGCTCCCACAAGAGATATTTCCGCACTTCTTGCATTAGACTTTATAGGAGTTGCATATAAACAAGCAGCAGCACCCTTATTTAATTCAACCGACATAAAAGAAATGGTAAAGCATAGTATATGTTTGAATTATAATGAAGTAACTGATGTAACTCCAGATATAAGAATTACATTTTATAATGCTGGGCATGTTCTTGGTTCTGCACAAATTCATGTTAATATAGGAAATGGTTTACATAATTTTGTTTATACAGGAGATATGAAATATGGAAAAACGAGACTTTTGGATCCAGCAGTAAACAAATACACAAGAGTAGAATCTATTCAAGTAGAATCAACTTATGGTGGAAAGGAGGATATTCTTCCTTCTAGAAAAGATACTGAAAAGAAATTTATAGATATGATTAGAGAAACTATTGAAAAAGGGGGAAAAGTTTTACTTCCAGAATTAGGATTAGGTCATGCTCAGGAGACTCTTTTAAGAGTTGAGGAAGCCATAAGATTTGGGGAGCTTCCAAAAATTCCTATGTATGTGGATGGAATGATATGGGACATAAATGCTATACACACAGCTTATCCCGATTTTTTAAGTAACAATATACGTGCATCCATATTTCAAGATAAAAATCCTTTTACATCAGATATTTTTTCAAGGGTTAGTTCTCCTCAAGAAAGAAAACAAGTTATAGAAGGTGGACCTTGCATAGTTATTGCTACCTCTGGTATGCTTGTTGGAGGGGCCTCTGTGGAATATCTTAAATCTTTTGTGGACAATCCAAATAATCTTTTGATATTAAGTTGTTATCAGGGACCAGGATCTCTTGGAAGAAAACTACAAGAAGGAGAAAAAGTAGTTCAAATGGAAGGAGAAAGGGGAATGCAGAATGTTACAGTAAATATGAGGGTAGAATTACTTAATGGTTTGTCTCCACATTCGGGAAGAAATGAACTTATTTCTTTTTTCAATAATATGTATCCCAAACCGAAGAGAATACTTGTTAATCATGGAGAAGTTTCTAAATCTCTTGATCTTGCATCTTCTTTATACAAACTTAATAGAATTGAAACAAGTGTCCCAAGAAATCTTGAGACTGTAAGATTGAGATAGTGTAACCGCGCCAAATTTTATAAACTTCTTTTTTCATAGATTTCAATGAAGCACGAATTGAAAATAACATTTATTATTTTATTCATGTTCTTAATAACTCAATTTATTGGAATGTGTGTTATTAATCATTATTTAGTTCAGGATAATCCTCTTCCTTATGGAATGGAAACTCCAGAGATTGAAAAGGATTCATCTTTTTATACTTCTTTTTTTCCATCCGTAATTATAGCATTCATCTTTGCAATTGTACTACTTATATTACTAACAAAGTTTAGCATGGGTTTTATACTTAAATTATGGTTTTTTGTTGTAGTCTTAGTGGCTTTAGGAATATTCTTTGTTTCATTCTTTCCAAATCAAAAATATATATCTTTCCTAGCTCTTGTTTTTGCACTTCCTTTAGCGCTCTCAAAAATTTATAAAAGAAATTTTTTGGTTCACAATCTCACAGAGTTAGTCATTTATCCATCAATAGCTACAATATTCGTTCCTTTATTGAATTTCTGGACGATTTTAGCTCTTCTAATTTTAATTTCTATTTATGATATGTGGGCAGTTTGGAATTCTGGAATAATGCAAAAAATGGCAAAATATCAAATTAATGAATTAAAGATTTTTTCAGGATTCTTTGTACCATATATATCTAAAAAAGTGAGAGATAAACTTAAAAAATTACCCAAGTCAGAATTAAAGAACAAAAAAGTAAAAGTAAAAGTTGCAATTTTGGGTGGGGGAGATGTTGTTTTTCCTATAATAACTGCAGGAGTTGTTTTATTAACTGGAACAATTTCATTACCTTTTAATATATTTCCCTGGATTATATTTACTGGAGGAATAATTTCTTCTATTTTTGTAATACTTGGAGCTGCTCTTGGACTTAGTTATCTTCTTTTCTTTGCAGAAAAGAAAAAGTTCTACCCTGCCATGCCATTTATAACCGCGGGAATGTTCCTTGGAATGATTGTAAGAATGGTTTTTCTACAATTTTAAAATTTTACTTCTTTAGTGGATGTGTAACTACTTATTAAATACAACATATAGAAACATTTATAAATCCCTGGGAGATAGTGAATTTATGGAAAATGATAATAATAAATTAGAAAGAGATTTAAAAAGATATTTAATCATTGCTAATCATTATAAAGAAAATCCTGGAAGAGTAAGAGAAAATAGGGATTACTTGCACTATTTGTCTAGGCTATTGAAGTATACCGATGTGCAAGGATATGGTAAATTAGGAGCAAGAGTGAGATTACTTCTGAATAATGATTTCAAAAAAAGAATGACCATTGCCAATTTTTTGAATACTAAAAAAATCCTAGAAGAAATTTCTAATTCTAAACCCGCTAAATCAGAAAAAGGAGAACTCTAAAATGTTAGTAAAACAAGATTTAATTAATAAAATCAAAGATTATTTTGATTTGAATGTCTATGAAACAAAAGTATGGTTAGCTCTAATTGGAAAAGGCTCTGCTTCTGCAGGGGAGATTGCAGAAATTTCAGGAGTTCCAAGAAGTAGAACTTACGATGTTCTAGAAACTTTAGAGAAAAAAGGATTTGCAATAGTAAAGCTTGGAAAACCTGTAAAATATTTGGGAGTTAAACCAAGAATGATTCTTGATAAATTAAGAAATAATGTTAAGACAGAAGCGGATGAGAGAATTCTTAGTCTTTCAAATATAAAGGAAACTGAGGAGTTTGCTAAGCTTGAAGAAATCTATAAGGGTGGAATAGAGCCAATAAAAAAAGAAGATATTTCTGCCGCATTGAAGGGAAGATCAAACATTTCAAATTATTTGAGAGAAATAATAAGAGAAGCAAAAAAAGAAGTTTTAATATGTACTAGTGTTACAGATATTCTTTTGAAAGTAAAACTTTTTCAGCAAACTTTCGACATATTAAAGAAATCAAACATAAAAATAAACCTGTGTCTTGCAGGAGAAGAAGCTTTAATAAAAAAAGCCGAGGAAGAATTTGGAATCAAAATAAACAAAGTAAAAATAGATGCAAAATTTTTCATAATTGATAGAAGCGAAGTATTGTTTTACTTATCTAGAATAGAAAATAAGGAAGAATCAGCGATATGGCTTAATTCTATTTTCTTTGCAGAATATTTTGCTTCTTTGTTTGAACTTGCTATAGGAAAGAAGAAATGAAGGTGAAGAATAATTTAGCAAAAGCAGTTGGTATTGGATTGAGTTTTCTATTAACATTCTTACCCATAAAAGGAGAAGAAGCAAAGATTATAGATGGTTGGGTGGAATCAACTGCGGGAATTGAACAAGGACCAAATCTTAGGTTATATCCTAGAGTAAATGTTGAGGGAACCAAGTTAGAATCTTTAATAGATATTAATGATTTTTATGCATTTTCAAAAACAGACATATCTCATGATAAATTGGAAGTAAAATTAGGAGATAATTTCATTTTAAAACCAGTAGCCACTTTTCATACAAATTCTTATGAGAAACAAATTACTGGAGATGTAAATATTACAGCTTCTACTAATAACTATTTTGGATTTTTTGAAGTTGATGTTAATCCTAAGAATTTAAAACAACCAAATTTTTTACTTATCATAATCTAGCTACAAAGATAGGTAATTTTGGATTTTTTGCTACTGGATTTTTGAGAGATATTAAATCAACTTATGCTGAGACAGAATTTACAGGAAAGGGTATTAAAGGAATTTCCCCTTATTTAAGAGCTAATTTTGTTAGAGGAGCAAAACCAACATATCAAGTAGGGATTTCGTTTAAACCGATAGATTTGATTAAATCTTTTTCTAGAAGAAAGAAGAAATAAATATTTATTCAACACATTTTAAATCACTAATATACATTTCTTTTATTATTCTAGCATTTTTTATCTTCCATTTATCTATGAATTTTTTCAAACTAAAATCAATTTTTTTTCTAGCATGCAATCTTTTATTTTTTTCATATACATTTTTGTGCTTTTTTTTGAAATTTTTAGAGTTTTTTTCATCGTCTAAAAAAGGACCATCATAAATCAATTCTTTTTTTCTATCAGCCACAAAAAAATATCTTGCAGATTTTTTCCCATTGTAATTAAATCCTTTATTTTTTATAACAAAAAATAAACTAATTTCTTTATTAAGGTGATTATAAAACTTAAGAAGTTTGCTTCCGGCAACACTTCCTTCTTGTTTATTTGTTTTTGTTTCAATTAGTATGAATTCTTTTCCTTTTTTATGAGAATTTTCTTTTACCTTTTCAATATCTACTTCTTTTATTTCAAAAGAATTTGTGGAAGGATTTCTTATAAATTTTATGCAAGCTTTATGGAATTTGTCAAAAGTCTCTTGGGATAATGCAGCCAGTACATTTCTTTGTTCATAAGTTGGGTCAATCAAAATTATAGGAGAGTCTAATTTTGAACTGTTTAAATCAATCAAGATATTTTTTTTGTTTTTGAATTTTTTTTCTATGTCTATTATTTCTTTTTCTTTTCCAATCTTGGACATTGCCCTTATGAATTTTACGAATCCATTGTAATAATAAACTAATAATTCAAGAGAATATCCTGAAAATCCACTAATATATGATTCGGCTCCGTAACAGTTATTAGCATAACAAAATGCTTTTGCCAACTTTATTTCATCAAGTATTCTTTTCGATTTTATTTTTTTATTTATATACTTTACATGAAGATAAGACAAATCAGTTATATTTTCATAATCTTTTGGATTTTTTATTTTTTTTACTGGAATAACTTCGATGAAGAAATTTTTCTCATAATCTATTCTAAAATAATCTCTAGATCCATGGATTAAAGATAAATCTTTATATTTCTTAAGGGTTTTTCTTGTAAGGGAAGGAATTTCCTCATTTTTGTATTTTTTATCATACCTAATAAAGATATCGACGTCGTAATTTTTTTTCTTTATTACTGTTCCTTTTGCAAAACTTCCTCCAATAAATATTTCCGCATCTATTTTATATTTTTTTAAATTTTTTTTAATATTTTTAGAAAATATTTCAATATGATTTTTTATATATTTTAAATCATCTTTAGAAGGTTCTATTTTTTCAAGGACTTCTCTAAAAATTTTTTTGGTCTCTTTCATGTGGATCCTTTATCTCCTTCAAATCTTTTACACTTCTATTTAGAGTTGATGTTAAGTCAATTATATATTTTCCTTCTTCCAATTTGTATACTAATGGTCTTTTTTTGTTGAACAAATTTACAAGATCA
>Ga0180009_10002457_pt1 | contig 21796 bp, 19 predicted proteins | sample OS_PC_MetaG_FD_123537 | JGI IMG/M metagenome (GOLD analysis project Ga0180009, IMG submission 123537) | Groundwater microbial communities from the Aspo Hard Rock Laboratory (HRL) deep subsurface site, Sweden - OS_PC_MetaG | ecosystem: Environmental > Aquatic > Deep subsurface > Groundwater...
AACTCACTCCAGCCAAAAGGCGCCCGATATTCTATATCCGTGGCGAATCGCGCATAATGCGCCCGTTCTTTTTCTTCATGGTCGCGGAATCGGAGATTGTCTTTGCTAATTCCTAAATCCTGATACCACTTCATCCTCTGCTCTTTCCAATACTCAAACCATCTCTCTCCTTCTTTCTCATCTGGTTTGATAAAATACTCCAGCTCCATCTGTTCAAACTCACGGCTTCGGAACGTAAAATTCCCCGGGGTAATTTCGTTGCGGAATGCTTTACCGATTTGGGCAATTCCGAAAGGAATTTTTACCCTGGAAGAATCAATTACGTTGCGGAAATTAACAAACACGCCTTGGGTGATTTCTCCGCGGAGATAGGATTTTTGTTTGGGCTCTGTGACTCCTAAATAAACCTCAGTCAGCAAATTAAATTGTTTCGGTTCTGTCCATTGGACATTTCCCTCATGTTCATTTGCGTGTTCTTTTTGTTCGTCTACCTTGTCGGCCCGAAACCTTTTATGACAAACCTTGCATTCTACGAGCGGATCTGTAAATGAATCTGTATGGCCAGAAGCAACCCACACCTTCGGATTCATGATAATCGCCGCATCGACGCCAACTACGTCATCACGCAGTTGCACCATGCTTTTCCACCAAGCACTCTTCAGGTTTTGCTTAAGCTCAACACCTAAGGGACCGTAGTCCCAAAATCCGGTAATTCCACCATAGATATCGCTACCTGGATAGATGTATCCGCGGCGTTTAGCCAAAGCAACAATTTTATCTAAAGTAACCATGCTTAAATTGTAACAAATATTCACCTAATCGACTACGTGTTAAACAGTTGGCGAATGAGTTTAGGCGAACACAGTCTTTTTTCCGTAATATTTTCTATAAAATCCTGTAGTATGCTTCCCCGCAAAACATGTCCACGCGGCAAAAAACCCAGATCCCATAGCAATTCCAGAGCAAACTTTCTTCCGGTCTGATGGAGTCGTGAGGTTCCCTTAGTATTAAGACTGTTCAAAGCCCTAAGCAGTAAGCCGTACACATCTCTGTGCTCTTGTTTTTCTGCCAATAACGCATCGACAAGCTCGCAAAGTAAATATGCTATCCCCACTTTTTTGAGATCTTGCCGTAAGAGTCCAAAGTCACTGATCCCCTGTGCCTCGCTTATTGAATCAAATACTTTCCCGCGGTGTGCGACAATTGCTACTTGTGAGAATATTTCCAAGAAAGGAGCTCTTCTGCTGTTTATCCGTCGGACTCCGCGTGCGATAAGGCGGATTTTTCCGTATTCCTTCGTAAATCCTGTAATGATCCGATCCTTTTCTCTGTAGTTTTTTCTCTTGAGAACAATTGCCAAGGCCTTATAAATGCGGGACTCAATCATGAAGTTAAAGCGCGATTTCCGTATCACCGATGAGAGGAAATACTTTTCGCTCCTTCCCTCCCAGTTTAATCGTATATTCAATGCCGTCCGTTCCCGGTTGCTTTTGTATAAGCAGTTGATAGGGCGCGCCCTTCAAAACCGCCGGGGTCGTATAGGTAAGCTCCAAACGCGCCATACCCAAAGGATCGACCGTCAAAAACCCCTCAAACACCGTCTTTCCCAAACTCTCATAGGTATCCATGGCTACGGGCTTCCCGTCTTTGGGAGACCTGGCGCCTTTACTGTCAACAAGAGAGCTGCCTAAAGGCGCGTAAATACGCACCCAATCGCGAAGCGGCGCGTTCAGGCATAAACCTCCGCTTTCCAAACCGCAGTCAGAACCGGGATACGGATTTTTGTAATCGATGATTAAGCTTGTCGTCAATGTGCCATCGCTGTTTATCTTCGTGTCTTTCGTCACTTTTTCGCTTACGAACATATTGGATTTGGCGCCTGCCATATTGCTATTGTTTATATGCAGGTAATCCCAGCCTTCATTTTCCTTATATTTCAGAAGTGTAGCGGTTTCTGACGCTGTCATGATGCGCCCGCCCATATTAAAGCTCTCAGCCGCTTTCTGTACCGCTTCGTCGTGAAAATAAGCAAGAATATGCTTTTGACCAATCTCAGAAAGAAGCATCTGGAAAAGCTTTCCCCAATACTGCGAAGGAGACACGCCAAGTGCTTTTTGTAAAATTCCCTGCAAGAGAACACCGATAATGTCTTTTCGTGCTTCCCGTACGTACCCTACCGGGCGCGTCGAATAGTCCTCAAGCTCATAGACAGCACGCGGACAATCACACCGTTTGTCTGTTTCCGCGCTAAACTGCCTTCCGTATACCGTCATCGGGCCTAAGATTTTCAGTGCCTCGACAAGAACATGGGTGTCTACGGCAATAATGCCGTCGATCTTCTCCCTGCCTGATACTAATGAGTACAATTCCTCAAATTTCTGCATCGATACTTTGTAATCCGGAGAGAGGTTGCTATCCCGAATATTAAGGGTGTAAACCCCCTTATGGAATTTGAGAATTTCAGGAGGAGCTGGGAATGTCGTGCGCTTGGCAGCATCCAATGCGTACATGTCATCTGCTTTTTCCAATATCGCTTTTCCCCGGACAAATCGGAATTGCGCATACGCCGTCAAAAAACCTCCTGTGGACCGCAGTTCCTTGTCGTTCTGGAAAAGAACCAAATATCTCTTTTCCGAGGGCTCACCCAAAATAGAGGGGAGACTCATCAGAAGCGGCTGCGCGTTGACAAACAAATTAGCAGTGCTATCTATAACATCTTTGACCGCGGCAAGGCGTTCACGGATCACAATATTCCCGATGCGCTTCGGGTATCGCGCAGGATTTATGTTATCTATTTCATTTCTTAAAGTATCGACAGATTGGGACATTTTCTCAATCTGCGGAGTCAACGCGTTCATCGTCCTGACAGCCGTTTGAATGCGTTCGTCTGCGGACCCGTAGACAAACTTACTCCCGCCTTTCAAGCCCAACAAGTCCGAGTTGGGCTCAAGCGCTTCGATTGCCTTATCTGCCGCATCAAGTCCCGCAAATCCGGCTTTGATCGCGTGATCGCCATCGGAAATATATCGCCCGAAGAATGGTACATAACGGAGAGGTAATAGTCGCTGATAGTCCTGCGACAATGCAGTCAATGATTTCCTCGTTGACATAAGCGACGTTTTGGTCTCCTCCAGATTTTGATCTTTGATAGCCGCAGCCGCCGCCTGCCCCGCAGTCTTCACATCCCCGGCCTTCGCAAGTACCGCGCGAAGCGGAAGAAGCATAACGAGAAAAAGCACGATGATCGCCAGAAGCACACCTGCGGGAATCAGAATAAATTTCTTTGGAAAGTGACGCTTCGTGGATCCTTGCGGAGTTACTTCCGGCGAGGGCTCTGTCTCTACGTCTATTTTTTTCAGTTCGTCTGGCATAGTAGTATTTTTGTCATGAACGCATGGAAAAGTCAATGAGGTTATTACCTACACAGCTCCTTTACCCGACACCATAGCCCATGGACTTCTCAGAAGAATAGATACATCCAAAAGGAGCGACTTTTTCGTGACATAATCAGCATCCATCTTTATACGTTTGTCGAAATTTACCTCGCTTCTGCCGGAAACCTGCCAATGGCCGGTAATCCCGGGCCTGGCGGATAACACAATCTTTACGAGCTTCTTCGTATGAGGGTACTTGCGCTGCTGCTCGACTAGTTCATCAGGATAATATGGTCGCGGCCCTACCAAACTCATCTCGCCCTTTATGACATTAAGAAGCTGCGGAATCTCGTCCAGGGAATGCTTTCGAATGAATCGTCCAACTCCCGTAACACGCGGGTCATGGCGCAGTTTATAACTGTTGTGCTTGTATTCCTTGTAGAGTTTGGAAAAATTCGGATCTTTACGAAGAATCTCGTGGGCATTAACCACCATGGAGCGGAATTTGAATAGCTTAAATCGTCTGCCGTATTGCCCGACCCGCTCCGGCGTATCGGCTAATACCGGACCAGGGTTATCCAGTTTAATGGCAACCGCAACAAGAGCACAAATCGGAAGAAACATTATGCTTATGACCGTGCTCCCGACTATATCAATGATTCGTTTCGTTTGGTAATACAGCATAATGATCAGGTTAAATGCTCGTTATCCGTCCCGGACATACTCTCTACTAATTTCTTGATCTTCGGAACCGAACTCTTTTTGCACACGAGTATGACATCATTTGTATTTACTACCAGCATTTCGTTTATATCAATCGTTGCCACCATCTGATCTGTATAGTTATACACCAGGCTGTCGCTGGTATCGGTCAAAAGGACCTTCCCTTGAGTGACGTTTTTGTCTTTGGATTCTGCCAAAGCTTCTTTCAAAGCTTCCCAAGCCCCGACATCACTCCATTCAATATTATCTGCTACAACATATGCATCAGATGGTGTTAATTTCTCCAAAATAGCGTTATCAAAGTTTATCTTTTCAAGCGTCGGATACACTTCTTCCAGAACTTCCGTGAAGCGTCCTGTCTGCCAGCTGTCGGCAATCCGCTCTAAACCTACTACGAGATTCGGCACGAACTTTTTATAGAGTTGCCATAAGAATTGCGGGGTCGTCACAAAATATCCTAAATTCCAGCCATGGTGACCACTGGCAAGATAACGTTTTGCCGTATCGCTATCAGGCCGATAATGACAATCGACGAACGCATGAAAACCTACATTATCAATTTTTTTTACGAGACCCCCATATTGAATCCATCCTAAATTTTCGCTGGCAAAGCGCGGCTTTTGGGCTACAAAAATAATTCTGTTTGGTTCTTTTTCCATCAGTTTTCCTGCCCGAGTAAGGATTCTGCGGAATAATTCTTCTTTTTTGACCAGATGATCACTCCAAAGAATGGCCATTGACGTATAGGGGGTTTCCTTTTTGAGAATTGCCGTAATTAATCCTACTGCAGGTCCCACGTCGCGCATTACAGGCTCTGCGATCACATGATTTGGGGGAAGGTCGGGAAGCTGATCCTGCACGATTTTTGCATAGGGAACACCTGTGGCAACATAAATATCTTTCCAGGAAAAGTCAGGCAGTAACCGCAAAGCCGCCAGCTGAAGCGTAGACTTATCACCGATCACCTTTTCAAATTGCTTGGGCGATTTTTTCCGCGACAGTGGCCACAGTCTGGTCCCAACGCCTCCGGCAAAAATTACGGCTTTCATGTATTTTGATAGTTATTCAGCAATAGCTCAACTATCCGCAGAAAACTTCTTTTAAATTCTGTTTTACTAAACCTTAACGCATTAGTTCGGCAGTCTGCCTCCGAAAAGGCCTGTTTTCCAAAATTTGTTAGCGCATGAATGATATCTTCCTTGGTTTGCCTGGCAAAAAAAAGTCCGGTTTTCCCTTCCTGCACAATCTCCGCCACACCGCTATTACGGAAAGATATTACCGGCCTGCCACAGCCTTGAGCTTCTGCCGCGGCCAATCCAAAATCTTCGTCTGCCGCATGAATAAAAGCACGGCAATTCCCATAATAACCAACTAACTCGTGGTCTGTCAAATTACTGCTGACAAACTTGATATTATTTTTTGCTTTATGCATCAATTCCCTTTTCTGCCAACCGTCTCCGATGACAACCAACGGCCATCCCAATTCATTAAACGCATCAATAATCAGATCCACCCTCTTATAACTAACCAATCTGGAAACAACAAGAAAATAATTGTTTTGGCCTTCACTTTTGACTTTTGACTTTTGTCTCGCGGAGCGAGATCCCGCTTCGCGGGAACTTTTGACTTTATTCATGTCCACCGGCGGATAAATGATCGCTTCGACTTCCCGCCTGTAATATTTTTTTATCCGTTCGGCGACATGGTGGGATACGGCTATGTAGCTATCCGGCCGCCACGCCGCCGACAGATCCCATCGCTTTAAGAGAGTACTTACTGTATTCATCAAAATTCTCGCCGGAGCTGATAATAATCCCATTCCCGGATTATCCTGATAATCTTGGCGCCCGCTCCAAAGGTAGCGCGTAGGGGTCAGACAATAACAGATGTGCAATGTACCGGGTTTTGTAATAATCGATTTTGCTTCCGCGCTCGTAACCGTTATTACCACGTCGAATCCGCTGAAGTCAAACGTCTCAAACGCCATTGGAGTCAGCCACGGATACAGCTCATGATGAGATTTTGCAAACGGCAAGTGCTGCATGAAGGACGTGTGCACCTGAAACACACGAGCCCATGGAGCACCACGGGGATCATACACTGCTGTAAAGAGCGGTGCTTCAGGCCAAATCTCGTGAAGCGCAAGCAATACTCTTTCTGCGCCACCCCACTTATTCACGCGGTCATACACGAAGGCAATTCTCATATATATCTAACGTCTCTTTTGCCATTTTCTCCCAGCTGAATTTAGCTAAGTCAATGCTTCTAATTTCTTTGTGTTGCTTCTTCACTACCTGCGTCATTTTAGCGAGTAAGTCACTCACCGAAAATGGATCAAAGTACGTCGGTACGTCTTCAAGTATTTCATGAAATACCGGAATATCGGAACAAATAACCGGACAACCACAAGATAGCGCTTCAATCGCCGGCAGCCCAAACCCTTCCATGAGTGACGGGAAAATTAACGCTATTGCATTGCCGTAGAGGTTCGTCAACTGTGTATCATTGGCTTCCCCAAAATAAATTACTTCATCTCCTAAATCCAATTCTTTGACAATTAGCTTCAATTTACTGTAAAAATAATCCTCCTTTCCGACCAAAACTAATTTTACTGTAAACGGTAAACTATTAACTATGAACGCTTGAAATGCTCTTAAGAGCAATTCAAGGTTTTTATGCGGATACGCATTCCCCACGTAAAGAAAATAAGGGTCTTCAATAATTCTTTTTTGACTTTTGACTTTTTCATCCACTCCTTCGTACGTCACTGCTATTTTTGATGGATCAATCCCAAAATGGTCAATAATTTCTTGTTTCGAAGTTTTCGAAACAGCAATGATTTTTTTCGCCTGCCGAAGACCGAAAGTCAATTCCAACCAATACCCTAAGCGTTTGAGTTTATAAAGCACCATCGGCAACGTCGTGGCTTTGCCTGTATCAAAGTGCAGGATCGTCAAATCATGGATCGTCACAACCGTCTTGCCGGGATACAAAAGCGGGGCATTAAAATACGGAACATGCAGAAGATCCAGCTTTTCCCGCAAAAAAATACCGGTCATGACTATTTGCTCCGTAAGCGTATGCCATGGCACGTCTGCCAAAACCTTTTTGAAATGAGAAGAAGGCAAATCCAGATTTTCAAAAGCGTTTTTCCGCAAAAACAACACGTAGGTATTTTTGCTATCGATCCGCGCCAGTTCACGGATAAGGTTCCGCGTATACCTCCCTACTCCCGTTTCTCCGATTAGTCTCGCATCAATACCAATACGCATAACTTTATTATAAGGAAAAATGTTTAAGTAAAAATATCCGAAGATCAAACAAGAAGTAGATACACCGCATTACTATCTGCGGGTAATATCTCTCATAGTTCTTTTGATAAAAGAGTTTATTGTACTGAAAGAAGAAAATTTCTGTTTTTATCCGCCTCGTTCTATCAGTATTTGCCCGCCCGCTTTTCTTCTTGAGGTGGATGGTGTAAGCTGTCGGATTAAACATAATCTTCCAGCCCTTTTCCTTCATTCGGAAACACCAGTCCATGTCCTCTCCGTAAAAAAAATACTCTTCATCGAGTGGCCCAACTTCGATAACCGCCTTACGCCTGGCCAAAAAGAAAGCCCCGCTGATCATGTCTACTTCATGAATTGTATTCAGATCTTTATATCCCTGGTGGTACTGCCCAAAAATCCTGCTTTTGGAAAATAATTTCTCTAAACCGCTAAAGTAAGTAAGTGCCGCCCAAGGACTGGGGAACCCCCGGTGGCAAGCCGGATCCATTGTACCGTCAGCTAAAATGAGCTTGCATGTTGATGCGCCTATCTTGGGATTACCGTCCATATGATCAATCATGATACGAAAAGTATCCGGCTGCACTTCGGTATCGGAATTAAGAAGCAGAATATTGCGGCCCTTTGCGCTCTTAATGCCGGGATTATTACCTGCCGCAAACCCAAGATTTTTCCCGTTCTCAATAAGTAAAGCATCGGGAAATTCCTTTTTAATACTTTCCAGGCTTCCGTCTGTTGAGCCGTTATCGCAGATTATTACCTCCATGCGATATTCCCCCATGTTTGAAGCGTAAATGCTGACCAAACACTTGCGCGTCAAATCGCGGGTATTGAAATTGAGAATAACCACTGATAAATCAGGACTTTTTTCCATACGATTCTCTCCATACTCTGTCAAGTGTCTTTGCAATCGTATCCCAATTATACCTGCTTTCTACGAGCTTTCTGCTATTTTGGACCAATTGCATTCTAAACGCCTGATCCGTTAGTATGACCCGTACTCCCTCGACATATTCCTCATCAGTCTGAGCAATCCATGCGTGCACTCGGTGCCGTACATCAAGCCCAAATACACCATTTAGTGTCGTCACAACGGGAATACCAGCAGCAAACGCCTCCAATATCTTAAATTTCGTACCACCGGGGATCCGCATGGGCGCAAGCAGTACATCTGCCCGCCTGTACTCTCCGGCAATATCGCTTACCTCACCAACAGACAAAGCATGATGTTTTTCTATCTCTTGTACATATCGGAAAGAAAGGCCTTGCCCCACAACACGAAGGCTTGCGCCCGGATAACGCTCCCGTATCTGCGGCCAAAGATCAGACAAAAGATGACGGAGGGCATCGGTATTCGGCATCCAGCGAAAATCACCCAAAAAGAGAAATTCCGGCGGTTTTTTGAGCTTCCTTGTGTGAACTCCAAACAGCGACTCATCCACACCATTTACGACAACCGTTACACCGGCATCAGGGACTGCCTTGAGTATCGTTTGTTTATCTTCCTGTGAGACGGTAACAAGATGGGACGCTTTTCCCCAACTATGCTCTTCCCAAAACCGCATCTTCAACACATCTGCGTAGAGAATAGGCCGCAAAGGAACAATCGGGAAGTGCCGTACGTATTCTGTATATACCCGGTACTCGATATTATGCTCCCCCACGACCAATGGTTTATCCGAATACGGGATAGACGGCCAAACGTAAAACGGCTCTGCGTGGACAATATCAAAATTGTTTTCTTCAAGCTCTTTCCCCAGAGAAAGCCGCATGAAACTGTTCTGATAGGTACTCAAAAGAAACGGGTACTTCCCAAATGCCGCACCAGCGACATACTTGGGCTGCCAGGCTCTCCCCCGCATTACTACTTCTACCCGCTTACAAAATCGCAATGACTTTAGGTAACTTCGCTCTTTGTTGTCTCGGATAAAAGAGTACAGCGTAATCTCGTGCTCCCGAGAAAGACGCTTGAGAAGATTGTACAAACGAATCTGCCCACCGGAAAAAGGAGGATATGGCAAAACAGCTGAAACAAAAAGTATCTTCATGCGGATGTTATTTTCGCCTGGTTAGGTCGATAATCGCATATTTGTCGTTACGCACAAGCACTGTATACTCTTTGGCCAGATCACGTGTCTCCCAATCGCTGTCCGTTGGTGAAACGGTAACATAATACCCTGCCCCCTGGGTAATTTTTTTATCGATATCAAACCCCAGAGGCCATCCCTGACGGTTGATCTGATACAAAAACGTCGTGTCTCCGTTGTACGGCGCAATCACCTTCCCGTCCTTCGGAAGCATTTGATCTGCGATTCTGCCGACCTCTACGATCTCCGGCCTGTTGATCCAATAATATGTACGAATCGTATACCAGGAAAAAGCCAACACGAACAATAGGCTGACAGCTGATAGCTGATAGCTGATAGCTTTTGAAAAAACCCGATTAGTCAAAAGAAAATAAAATCCTTTACCTACATATATACTGATTATCGGAAGAACAAGAATTTGATAATAGTCGTGCCGGACATTACCGGCGGCAAAAACAACGAGATATACGAGTGTTCCAATGAGAAGCCAGCGGAATACCCAACCCTCTTTCTTTGTGGGTTTGACTAGAATTCCAAGCCCCAAGGGGATTAATCCCCAGTAACCCAATATCAGCTCCCCAAACCGCTTTGCAAATAACCACCACCACCAAGCCCCCTTGAATCTGATACCGCCATCGTTAAGTAGCCACCCGTATGCAGGAACCCCTTCGGGAAACTGTAAAATCCACTTACGCCATAAAATCAAAGGCAAAACACAAATTAACCCATAAATCAATAAACCGATAAACAAACGCTTGGACAGACCATATTGCCGATACAAAAGATACAAAACAGGCAGAAGCAGAAACACGGCGGTGGGTTTAGTAAGGAGCGCGATCGCACCTGCTAAACCTGAAACCACAACCAGCGCCCAGTTTGTCTTTTCTTTCCCTATTTGACCTATTGAACATATAAGACTTATGAGATAAATCGAAAGAATTGCCCAAAACACCGCCATAGGCTCCGGTAAAATCACCCGACCGTAGTAAACGCCGTAAGGGAGTATTGCATATGTCAGACCGGTCAACCAACCGATCAGCCATCCGGCATAACCGGCGGTCAGAAGTGTTAAAAGTATGCCTGTCCCCGCGGACACCGCAATGGTTGTCAAACGCAACCATACCTCAATAGGAAAATAGCCAAAAAGCTTCATGAGACCCGCACCAACGAGCTGATACATCGGAAACTCTACCATGCGATAGCCATGCGGGTTATCGTGACCCGACTGGATATTAGACAAATCATCATACCGGGGCCGAAGAGGATCAAAGCCGTATTTCAAAAAATTACGTGCTACGGCAGCGGTATCTGACTGCCGCCAGCTGTGCCAATCAGCAAGAGGGGCTGTCACTTTATACAGCCGTACGGAAATAGTAAGCAGTGTTATGAACAAAACGGCAATGGCAAACAGTAGTCCTCTCTGTTTTTTCATGGATTATCCACCTCGACAACCTGCGTCTTGTGCTGAGCCATCTTAAGCACCATGTCTTCAAACACAAGAACTGCCGGGATACCTATGGGTGTCGTTATCTTAAACGCTTCTTCGATACCCGGCGATGAGTAGACGAGATATGGGAAAGCATTAAACTTAAACATGTGCCACATGGCATCGGAGAGTCCTGTCGGGAATATCCACGCTCTCCCGTACCGGATAGGCGTATTCACAAAAATGAATGTCTGCTTATCCTTGAGCGGGAAAAAGTTTCGCTTGAGAGTGAGTATCGTAGCTTGCGACACATTGCTTGCTTTTTGCCAATCGCCCATCACGCGGGTAAGCTCGATACTGTTCCACCCTATCACGCCGACAAATACCGACACGACAACCCATCGCAAGAGACCCGCGTTTGTTTTCCAAATCTTTTCCACGAACTCGCCAATCGCGATAACCATAAATACCGAAGCCAGCATTCCATAGCGCTCCGCTATCGTCCCAAGTCCGATAAACGGCAGAAGGGCTATGCCAAAAGCGCCGAGCCATACCAAACTCGCACGATACTCACATACTATTTTTTGCAAATATTTGAACCCCAGTACGACCGTGCCGAAAAGCGCCATAAGGGCCGCAACTCCAGTAAATAAGACTGATTGTCTCACCGCAGCACGCCATGAGGCAAAGAGCTCTACCATCCGCGGACCCCCTATGGTGGCACTTATGTAGCCTGCCGCGTTCCCGATGCTGTTGACGAAAAACCGTGACATTCGGACGCTATAATCCCCGCCCGGCGATACAGCACCAGCAGCAGATCGCGCCCACCAATACCATGGAACTATAATGAGTATTGCCGTCGATCCTGCGCTTCGTATCCCAAAAACAAACCAGCTTACATACCAAACAAGTATTGGCGCAACAATGCCACCTTCGTACGAAAGAGTGGCTAGACCAGCGCAAACCCAGATACCCACCCAGGTAATATATGTTATCCGTCGGTTACGATTCTCACTTACAGTAAGGAGTGTAATAGCAAGCATCGTAAAAACGCTCGCAAGCATCCCTGAAAGCCCCGAAACCCAAATGACGTTTTCATGGTGGATAGAAAGGCTGACAAAAAGGAGCGAAGATCCAAACGCAATCCATCGCCGCACCCCGCGTTTTTCCAAAAGTACAAACATGAGTACGGAAAGTAATGTGAAAAGCAGAAGCGATGTGATGTGATACCCCCATGGTTTCAACCAAAAAAACGTATAGAGGAGAAAATACGCAATCTTCGGTATGGGGCGATAAAAGAATCCGCCGGAATCAGTGAAATATTTAGGAATATCGCTAGTAATCGTTGATGCGGCCCATCGAAGCCAGGTGAAGTCATCACCGAGGAAATAAAGCGTCAAGGCATTCCCATAAAGCGTCAGTACGGCAATGAATATGGCAAAAACCACGCTCGCTCTACTTGAGAGCACGCGCCGCCATACTTCTCGATAGGACACGCGCTCTCCGGGGGTTGACCGAAGAAGTGCCACCGAAACCCCCATAAGGAACCAAAACGGAAAAGCCACTTTCGACGCCTCAAACACATCAATAAGCACAGCATTTACGAGTAATCCCACAAGTCCGGCAAATACCCCAGTCACAAATGATTCAGATATATTGGACAGCTTAGTGCCTCTACGGAAAAAGAGGACAAACGCCATGATGAGAATACCCAAAAATGCTGCGGTTCCCAAAACTCCCGTCTCTCCGAGCATCCGAAGATAATCCCCGTCAGACGCAACCGACAAGGTTGAATAACCACCTCCCAAAAGAATATTTCTTTTAAACGCCGTCATCGCCTTCGGCCACTGACCCTGGAAGCGTGTCGTTATCGATATGTCATACACAAATGCCTTTTGGACCAGGAAACTGCCCGATACGGTGGCAATCTCCCCCGACCCGGTCGCGAGTGGACTACTGGTGTACACCTCGATCGTTTTGAAAGTTTTGGTGGGTTTGGCCGAAACTTGAGGCACGCTGATAAACTCACTCCCCTTTGGAAGACTCTCTGTGTCTGGCGATTCCTGCATCTCAATTTTTGCCTTACCGCCTTCGAGTGACTCCAGGGTTCCGATGGGTTGCCCGGTAGAAAGGTCAATAACGACATCCGAAAATCTGAACGTTTTATAAAACCGCTCAGAGGCTGTAGACACGGAACTAAGAAGCAGGAAACTTACGATAATGACGGGCAGGATATACAAAGGCTTCCGTTTCCATACAAGCATCACGGAGATAGCGATAAGGTATACACCAAATGAAATACGCGAAGCGGTAAAAAGAAGGAGAACGAGAGATAATATCGACGCGGCCAAAAACACGAATTTTTGCCAAAATTTGTCTGCCCCAAATACGAGGGCCCCGAATATCGGAATGACAAAAACAAGATATGCCGCCAGATCATAATGTCCGCCGAACGTGGAAGGGATGCGCGCCGTAGGAGGGAGCCGGAGTGGAATCCCTTTCGAAAATTCCTCATTCATCGTTAGAAACGCCGGAAACCCTAAGAATTTCTGCCCAAACCCGTATGCTACGATGAGAAGCGTTGTGACAACAAGCGTCCAGATGACGGCAGAAACTTTTTTGGGCTTTTTGACAAATGCAAAGTACCCGATGAAAAAAAGCCCCATGTATTCTATGCGGCGAAGGAAATGCAACATGCCCAGGTGCGGCCGAAACTCACTTAATGCAGGATGCACGGAAACAACCGCAACGGTAAGAGAAACTAGCCCGACCAACCAATAGATGATGATCGGGATGGTAAGCGGCGTATTAGGAAAAAGTTTTTGCCGCCATAGCATGAGGACCAAAAGCAGCATGGCGATGGCAACGAGAAAATCCTCGAGACGTATGTAGACCCACGTCTGAAACACATCCAGAAGCGGCAACTTCGGGTAGAGCGGGATAAACGCAAGAAGCAGGCACCCCGTGACGATGAGCCAATATTGTTTACACCAAGCGAAAAGCTTCTGCATAAGTTGTTCTGAGATATTCATTGCCCGAAAAAGCCCCGATAGTCCAGCCGGCGGCCGCCTTTACTTTGAGTAAAAATTTGAGAATTGTAAGCTTCTGATTGCCATAATGTTTAGCATAAAAATATTGATAACCGCGATAAATATGCAGAACCGGTTCTTTCCTCCTGGTCGGCGAGCTCCCCCCTCCTATGTGGATAATTTTTGAGTTGGGATAAAAAAATGTATCATATCCTTTTTTGCAAGCCCTGTAGAGAAGATCGATTTCTTCCATATACATGAAAATTTTCTCGTCAAACAGGAGGTCGTCAAAAAAGAGCTTTTTAGGGCCCATAAACGCCGCACCCGATACCCAGTCTACTTTTTTTATTTTGTTGGGCGACCATCGCACAAGACCGTTGTAATCGCCTTTCAGAAATAGCGACGCAAACACAACAGGGAGTCTGAAAAAAGCTCCGCATGAAGTCTGTGGCGAGCGATCAACGTTAAACAGCTTCGGCCCGACAAAACTCGTGGGGTGCTTTTTTTGAAAGGACAGTAATTTACTGATAGCATTATCTAAAATCACAGTATCCGAATTCAAAAGGAACAGAACGTCGCCTTTTGCTTCCCGCATGCCCTGATTATTTGCCCGGCCGAAACCGACGTTTTCCTTGTTGAGTATTGTCCGTACCCATGGATATTTTTCCGCAATCATCTCTCTCGTGCCATCGTGGGACACGTTGTCAACGACAATTACTTCCCAGTCAAAATCGGCACCTTTCAGGCTCTTTTTGACGGAATCCAGACACGCACCAAGCAACTTTTTGGTATTATAGCTGACGATAATGATTGAAAGACCCATATCTTGATGTCATTCCGGCCTCTGAGCCGGAATCCAGTCCTCTTAAAATAGATGCCGGATCAAGTCCGGCATGACAAAGAGACATTATTGGAACAGTCTTGCAAATTTCAGCGTATACTTCAAATCCTTGCTTCGTTCGCGTATGAATTTCGCTGGTACTCCTCCGACCACCGTATATGGAGCAACTTCCTTCGTCACCACAGCACCCGAGGCAACCACCGCACCTTTCCCTATCGTTACACCGGGAAGTATCGTCACGCGGGTACCGATTACGACATAATCTTCTATGGTAACGGGCGCGCTGATTTCGGCAAAGTCAGGACTATCGATGTCATGTTCCATGGTGTAAATGCGCACTTCACCTGCAATCGAGACATTATTGCCAATGCGAAGCGGCCTTCTGACAGGCTTAAAAAATTCTTGTAAATACACTGTTACCTTCTCCCACCTTCCAGGTGTTCTTAAGTCCGCAACACCCGCAAGGTGCTTCTTCTCCCACTTCCGAAAAAACCTTCCGTCAAGAAAAGCATCATTCCCAATAATGGTATTGTGTCCAATTTCAATTCCTGATGGCTGATTGAACTGCGCTCTCCAATGAATAGATGAATCTTTCTCTATGTGCATACGGAATACATGTCTATACAAAAACAATCGTATTGTATGACTCGGGATATACCCTGTAAGTGTGGCCAAATAGACCCAAAAATCGATTAACATTTTCATGAGGTTCGTCCTTTCCCAATCTGGGTAAGTACTTCAAGAGTCTGTTTGGCTGCAGTGTCCCACGAGAACTTTTTCACTTGTTCCAGCCCTTTTTTCACCCGGATCTTCCCCTGCATCAGGTTCCTTTGCCGAACAGCGGTAAGAAGTCCTTTGGTAATGCTCTCAACGCTCGTTGGGTCCACATAAACTCCGGCTTCTCCTGCTATCTCCGGCAAGCTGGAAACATGGCTTACAACCACCGGGCACCCTTGGGCCATAGCTTCAAGAACTGGAAGTCCAAATCCCTCATAAAGACTGGGAAGCGCAAAACACAAAGCCCCATGATACAAAGCCGGCAAATCACCATCAGGTACGAAATCCAAAAATTTGACACGATTTTCTACGTGATAAGTCTTTGGAGCTTCCAGAATATCCTCAACCATCCACCCCTTTTTACCTACAATCACTAAATCAATCTCGCCAAAACGTTGTTTATTCAGCTTCAAAAACTCGGAAAATGCAGCGATGAGGCGCGTATAGTTTTTCCGGGGCTGAATCGTGCCTACAGACAGGATGTAATGCTTGCTTATTTGGTATTTATTTTCGACTTTTGACTTTATTGCCATATTTAACCCCGGATAGGTCACGACGACCTGTTTAGGTTCAACTCTATATGTCTTAATTATATCATTTTTACTAAACTGACTTATGGTAAATATCGCCTTGGCGTGCGAAACCGAATATTTCGTCCAGTGGATAAGCTGATGCAAATCCTTTGCGCGAAACAACTCCGGAAATTTAAGATACGAGAGATCCATTACCGACATCACCCGAGGGACCTTGGTAAACCGCGGAATATAGTGCGTGGGAGAAAAAATTATGTCCGGCTTCGGACTCGTTAACCACAAAGCTAACGGCAATCCGATAACCGTCCAAAATCTTTTAGGCTTTGCGATTCTGTACATCCACCACTCTGTTTCTGTAGGTAGATCGGATAAAGGTGCATCTGGCAAATAAATAATAAATGAATCTATTTTCGACTTTCGACTATTATATATCCCCCAAATGATCTCGTATGCATACCGGCCGATTCCTACCCGATTTTTCACATTTGCTTCGTACCCGTCTATAGCAACAATCATATAGTTAAATCATATATTCGACATGCTATCGCTTGTCATGTATGTAAAGGAGTAACTCCGGGATATACCACCATCAGTCTTTCCTCCGAAACATTAAAGTTTGCAACAATGTCCTTTTTTGTCGCTTCGGAATCACACAAGATATGTGTATTTATCCTCACGGCATGCTTAAGCCTTTGCTTCTGTGTCTGTATTATTTTCTTCGGAAAACTCTCTGGAAACCGAAGAAAACTGACATCATGAATTGTTGTCATCCCGACAGCTCTCCCCAAAGGCGGCTGGGTCCAATCACTTGACCAAAACACGTCAAGCGGGCCGGTAAACCAGGTAATTGGGACAACATGAAGTACATTCCATAGAATGGTAAGAAAAGTTGGAGGTATGGGAATTATCACAGACCGAACATGAGGAGCTTGATGTTTAACCATCTGAACAAATCGGGAAAGCGCTTTTTTTTGTCGCAGTGTTCCAGCAAAAAGAACATATTCATGCTCCGGAGCAATCCGGGTTATTCCCAATACCATCTCTCTCACATATCTGCCTACCCCCGTCCCTTCATAGACAATTTGGCTAATATCAATTCCAATTTTCATGATTTTAGTTATCTTATCTATTAACAATTAACTATTAACCATTAACTAGCTTCCGTATCCTTCGGGATGTTTAACGTGCCACTTCCATGCTGATTTAATGATGATATGAAGATCTGAATATTTTGGATTCCAGCCGAGTACTTTCCGGGCTTTTGTGTTATCTGCAAAAATTGCATCTGGATCACCGGGACGTCGTTTGGCTACCACCACATTCAGCTCCTTCTTTGTAATTTTTTTGACTTCATCCAATACCTGTCTGTTGCTGTATCCTCTTCCAACGCCCAAATTAAACGTGTCTGATGCATCATGCTTGATCATGTAATCAAGTGCCTTTATGTGAGCGTCAGCCAGATCTAATACATGGATATAATCGCGTATGCACGTACCGTCCGGCGTTTCGTAATCATCACCGTAAAGTTCAAACTGTTTCTTCTTGCCGGAAGCGACGGAGAGAGCGACCGGGATAATGTGCGTTTCCGGACTATGGTCCTCACCCAGCGATCCATCCAGTGCCGCTCCTGCCGCATTAAAATACCGAAGTTTAACGTTTCGTATGCCGTAAATTTTCCCATACCAATCGAGAATTTCTTCAAACATCCGCTTGGAAGCCCCGTACACGCTGACAGGAGCAATAGAAGAAGTCTCCGCCACCGGCAGATCTTTGGGATACCCGTACACGGAGCATGTTGACGAAAAAACAATATTCCGGCACCCGTGTGTTCGCATCGCCTCCAATAGATTAAGCCCTCCGATAATATTGTTATGAAAATATTTATGAGGGGAAAGCATGGACTCGCCCGGCAGTGTGTACGCGGCAAAATGGATAACTGCATCAAAAGAATCGCCGTCAAACGCTCGGAAAACATCATCTTTATCTGTCAAATCACCGATAATGAGTTTTGACTTCCCGACTGCCTCTTTATGGCCGTTGGATAAATTATCAAAGACAACCGTTTTGTGTCCCTGACTGTGAAGAAGCGCATTTGTGATAGACCCTATATACCCTGCTCCGCCCGTAACAAGAATTTTCATGTGTTGCTATTGTACCCCATTCATACCGACGGAGGAAATTTAGTGCCGACAAAGATCTTCTAAAATCGCATCAATGTCATATCGATACTTCCACGCAGGATAATGCGACTGGAACTTGGAAACATCCGATATATACCACATATGATCTCCTATTCGGGGTTTCTTGATATGCTTCAGCTTAACTTTCTTATGCAGTATTTTCTCGATTTTGGTTATAGCTTCCAGTAATGAAACGTTCGCATGACGCGACCCGCCGATGTTATAAACCTCCCCCGAACGGGGTTTCCGGTAAAATTCATAAAATGCCTGTACTAAATCATACGATTGAATGTTATCGCGAACCTGTTTGCCTTTATACCCATAGATCGTATACTGCTTCCCCTCCGCGATGCATTTCACCAAAAACGCCAAAAAACCATGAAGACTTACAGCGGAGTGCCCGGGTCCGGTAATACATCCGGCTCGAAATATTCCGGTTTTCAGTCCAAAGTATCTACCGTACTCCTGTGCCATTAAATCAGCCGCGGCTTTTGATGCACCAAATATACTGTGAAGGCTCCTATCTATACTCATGGATTCATCTATCCCTCTCCAGTATCGGTGTCCTACGGACAATTCAAAACGGGTTTCAAGCTCTGTTAGAGGCAGTGTGTTGGGCCGGTCTCCATATACTTTATTGGTTGACACGAAAATAAATACTGCACCCGGACAATACAAACGACACGACTCAAGTAAAAACGCTGTCGCTTGCGCGTTGATAGAAAAATCCGTTAACGGCTCCTTTGCTGCCCAGTCGTGAGATGGTTGAGCCGCCGCATGAATGATAAGAGAAAAATCATGTGCGGTAAACAGCGTGTGGATACTCTTCTCGTCCCGGATATCAACATTGTGATGGTGATAGTTTTTATATAAACGTATGAGCCGTTGCTTATTCCAATTAGTATCACCGGCATTCCCGAAAAAGAATGCACGCATATTATTGTCTATGCCATGCACTTCAAATCCTTTTTCACAAAAAAATTGTACGGATTCTGATCCAACTAAGCCGGCAGATCCTGTGACTAATACCTTTTTCATAATAAGACTATTTTATACACGATCTTGGATAAAGATACCGATGATAGATGCTAGGAAAAATGCTGCCGCATACCAGGTGAGCCGCTCTGCTGTAAAAAATATCCATTTAGCAAATAAAGGAATTGCCAACACCAGACACGCTAATCCTGCCCAGACAAAAGCTTTTGGTTTTTTAGAAAACAAAAGAATCAAAAAAACGACAACAAATGCAATATCTTGTATTTTCATTTTCCTCCTCTCCCTCTATTTTATACCTTACACGCTACCACGTAGAGTAACCCGCCAAAAGGCAAATGTTTTGCCTCCCAAACACTTAACTTATCACGCAGCGTTTCAGGTAAAAAAAACATAAACGGCGCTATGCTATTCATTGTACCGGATACCTCTAGAGTAAAATGTGCTTTTTTTAGAATATTCACTAATTTATTCATAGTATACCGCGATAAATGCCGCTCTTTAAGCTTTGGAATCGTTTGTATTTTATTTAACACCTCCTCATATAGCGGCCACAAACTTAGATCGTTTGGCGTTGTTACAAATATTTTCCCGTTTGGCAACAATAATTTGTTCATCGTATAAAACACATTCATGGTATCACCATCGGAAAAATGTTCAATTACCTCTGTTAGCAGTATTTTCGTAAACTTTTTTTCCGTTTTTACGTGCAGAAGATCTTTTTCAAACGCTTCGGCATTCGTAATGTTTCTATCTTTAAGTGTTTTTTGTAAAAAAGAAATACATGCGCGATTATTATCCCATCCTTCTACATGACGAGCAATCCGAGACGCAGCTACAACAGCATTTCCCGATCCACAGCCTGCATCTAACACTATGTCTTTAGAAGTAATGATGTGTAATTTTTCTAAAAGAAGGAGTCTGCTTTTGTGCCACTGACGTTGAATAGGATTACCGTTCTGTAGTAGGTTATATTCGTAATTTCCCGGCATGGTTTTCATATAGATACTATTACTTTTTTATCGCTAATATCGATACAGTATGACCCCTGGGATTAATAAAAAAATAATCCAGATTACTAATTAGGTGAAGTATGGGGAAAAACAATGCCGAAATAATAATATTTTTTTCTAAAAATAACAGGTATACTTCAAACGATAAACTTCCAAAAAAACCGAATGATTTTTTTGATCTTACAATAGTAAATCCGGCTTTCTCCACGGCTCTGATTAAGTCCTTAAATATAAATCCTTCCCGCGCATGTTCTTTGTGCTTCCAATTGGCAGAACTATCCAAATACCAATGCTTTGGAATAAGATGTGTATTTATGTACAAATACCCCTTTTTGGAACACAGTTTCCCGGCATTATCAAGATATTTCTGATAATTCTTCACATGCTCCAAAACATCTATAGATAACACGAGATCGTATTTTTTTGGCGATGAATACGTACTAAAATTTTTATGGAAAAATTGGCATGAATCGCCCGGCCAAAATTTTTTACAAAAAGAAATTTTTGCATTATTCAGATCTATTCCCTCTATGCCTATATTCGGATACATATTGCGAATCCCCTGGTAATACAAACCTATCCCGCATCCTGCATCCATCAACCGCTTGGGAGTAAAACTTTTTGGCAAACTACTTAAAAATTTGAAAAAATAATAAGCTCGCAACTGTATGCCTACCTCTGGTATGCCAAAAAAACGAATATAGAGCGCAACAAAAGGACGTGACCAGCGGGGGTACTTCATCTTTTTGCTGTAGCTGGACATCTGTTTAAGCTGCTCGAGAAGTAAATCTGAATGTCTCCAATAATTTTGCCCAATTACCATATATAAGAAGAGAAATATTACGACGATTTGTAATACGCTATTGTCTGAGCAAGTCCGGTATCAAGACTCATTTTAGGCTCCCACTCCAAAAGTTTCCTGGCTTTTGTAATGTCCGGGCGGCGGCGGACCGGATCATCCTCCGGCAAATCCGTATGCACTATCTCTGAGGAAGATGCTGTCATAGACTGTATCTTTGTTGCTAAATCTATCATCGTATACTCCTCCGGATTGCCCAGATTGATGACCTCTCCTTTGGCCGCATCGGTAAACATCGCCTTGAGTATCCCCTCCACCATGTCGGCAACATAACAAAACGACCGCGTTTGAGTGCCGTCGCCGTATACCGTTATCGGATGACCGGCAATAGCCTGGTTTATGAAATTGGAGATGACGCGCCCGTCGTCCTTTCGCATTTTAGGGCCGTATGTATTGAAAATCCGTACAATCCTTGCGTCAAGCCTGTGTTTCCGGCTATATAACATAACCATCATTTCTCCAAAGCGTTTAGATTCGTCATAACACGACCGAACACCGTTTGGATTTACATTACCCCAATACGTTTCTTTTTGCGGATGCTCTTTGGGATCACCATAAATTTCGCTGGTTGAGGTAAACAAAAACCTGGCTTGATAAGCCTTTGCAAATTTCAGTAAATTTCTGGTTCCCATAGAATTAACGAGTGCCGTCTCCTCATCATACTTTTGATAATC
>Ga0180009_10002458_pt1 | contig 21793 bp, 20 predicted proteins | sample OS_PC_MetaG_FD_123537 | JGI IMG/M metagenome (GOLD analysis project Ga0180009, IMG submission 123537) | Groundwater microbial communities from the Aspo Hard Rock Laboratory (HRL) deep subsurface site, Sweden - OS_PC_MetaG | ecosystem: Environmental > Aquatic > Deep subsurface > Groundwater...
GATTTCTTTCGTGTCTTTGTGACTTTGTGGCTGAGTAGTAACGATTTTTATGATTAAACATGATCTGCGTCCATCATATTCATCTGCGTCATCTGCGTTCCATGTATTACTGCTGAGCAGTTATAAAAAAACCAGGATTAAGTAGTAAGTAGTAAGATATGCGACTTATAAAGAACCCAATACTTAATCCTTACTCCTTAATCCTTACTACTTGCCTGCTGGCTTGCGCCGGCTCCCCGGCCGGCGCGGCCGAGATCGTTCGGGGACCTTACCTTGAGAATATGACCGTGAACATGGTCACGGTGCGTTTCCGGACCGACGTGGACACGGCGGCCTGGCTCTCATACGGGGCCTGGCCGGACTGCGAACGGTTCATGACCCTCTCGCCCGAAGTAAAAGAACACGCGATAGGCCTTTTCGGGCTTTTGAGCGATACCACCCATTGTTACAGGATCTATCTGCCCGACTCCGTCAGCACCGGCGTCTATAAAGCCGAGGAAAACACTTTTAAGACCTTCCGTGGCGGCGATAAGCCTTATTTTAATTTTCTGGCCTTCGGCGATTCCGGTTCCGGGTCCGAGGAACAGCTGGAACTTGCCGCGCAAATGGAAAAGTTCGATCCGGATTTCGTCGTGCATATGGGGGATATGGTGGAGGGGGGGCTGGATGCCGACGCGGATATGCGATATTTTGAGCCTTATAAAAAAATGCTCGCCAGGCAGCCGTTCTTCCTGACTCTGGGCAACCATGATTACGGCAAGAGGAACGAAAGCAAAAGATTCCTGAGGGAAAACTATATTCCCTTTCATTCCATGCCGCTGACCGGCCGGCCGCCGTACTATTATTACTTTGACGAAGGGAACGCCAGGTTCTTTGTGCTGGACACCAATTATTTTAACGGCGCCAAATGGGCCCAGTCTCTGGATAAAGGCACAAGGCAATATAAATGGCTTGAGCGCTTCCTTTCAAAGACCAAAAAGACCTGGAAATTCGTCATTCTGCATGAACCCGTCTATTCCACAGGCGCGCACGGCGTGATAGAGGCGCAGAGGACTACGCTCGAGCCGCTCTTCCAAAAATATAAGGTGGACCTGGTTTTCCAGGGCCACGACCATAATTATGAAAGGACCAGGCCCGTGAAGGACGGCATGCCGGACGACGAAGAAGGCATTGTTTATATCACGCTCGGCGGCGGAGGGCAGATTTTATATTTCCAGCGCGCCAACGAAGACTGGTCCGAGAAATTCCTGCCGGTCTATCACTTCGCCCACATAGAGATAAAAGAAAAAAACCTCACGATGAACGTTTATAACAAGGACGGCCAGGTGATAGACACGCTTGAAGTGCAGAAGTAACCAGTAACCGGTCACCGGTAACCAGTCGCAGAAGTCCGAACCCTCGTACTCTAATTGCCGATTACTGATTACCGGTCACTGGTTACAGTTGACTCTCTCGTAAAAAGTCCATTTTTAAAAAATTATTGCTTTTTAATCCGTTGTAGCCGCAGGCTTTAGCCTGCGTCCGCCTAAGGCGGACGGCTACCATTTGGGACTTTTTACGAATGAATCACAGTTTCGCCACGCGCTTTTTTTTGCCTTTCCCGCATTTTTCTGCTATACTATATCTGCGGGGTAGAGCAGCCTGGTAGCTCGCAAGGCAGTTCGGGGGCGAAACCAGTACATGTCACAATGCATCAGCACGACGAGAGTCGTGCTTTTTTATTCTCCTGGCGAATCAGGAGTAGTCCCTAGACAGACCTGGAACCGATCACCAAAACGATCACCATTCTCACCAGATCACTTTCCGACGAATCGAAGCCTTACCCCCATAGCACAGGACATCCTTCCAGAACCTGGCGTTGCTGCGGCTTTGGCTGCCAAAGATATACACGAAGGCGGGCGTGAAAAATTAGTACAATTACGTATAGTGGTATCCTGCGGAGTATGTGAGGGAAAATCATGAAAAACGCATGGCTGTTAGCGGCGGCTGTTCTTTTGTACCCTTCTTTTTGTTCCGCAGGGAATAAGTACGAGTTGGGCCTGATCGTCGGCGAGCCGACCGGAATAAGCGCGAAACAGAATCTTGGGGGCAATAAGGCGGTGGACGCCGCGGCCGCCTGGTCTTTTTCCGGTGAAAAGAGCCTGAGCCTGCACTCCGATTACCTCTGGTTCCGTAACGACGTGTTCAAGGTGGAAAAAGGCAGGCTGCCGCTTTATTACGGCCTCGGGGCCAGGGTGAAACTGAAGGATAAGTCCCTGGTCGGGGCCAGGTTCCCTGTAGGCCTGCAGTATTTCTTTAAGGACGAGCGCTTTACCATTTTTGCCGAAATTGCGCCGATCCTGGACCTCCTTCCGGATACGGAGTTCAGGTTGAACGCAGCCATCGGGTTCAGGGTGCTGCTGTAGGGGGCTGCAGCCCCGTATTCAAAACATTTGTGGGTTTTGTCGCGGCCAGAGTAAGGACCACTATGCGTCCCAATAAATATCTATTCACGGTTATTGCCGCGTTCTTGTTTTGCGCCTGCGCCCAGCCGGCCCGCAAAAGCCCGCCGCCCGCGCCAGCGGTGATAAAAGCGGCGGCGCCCAGTATTTCACAGGAGGACGTTAACAAAGTGGAGAGCCTGTATTACAAGGCGGTAGGTTCCTACAGCGGCAATGACATGGGCGCAGCCCTCAAATTCCTTGACGAAATATCAGCCATACACCCCTCCTATCAGCCAGCCGCGGCGCTGCGTAAAAAGATAAAGAGCGCTGCCGGGAGCAGATAAGTTCCCGCAGTCGGCATAAAGATCATGAAAACAAAAAGGTTGAGGGAGGCCGTTCTAAACGTCTCCCTTGTTTTTTCCTCGCTGGTGTTCCTGGTCATACTCGCGACCGCCGGTCTTATACTTGAGGGCGCCAGGAACGACGTCTTCGAGGATATGCGCCTGCGCACCGCAATCTCCTCGCGCATGGCCAGCAAATCGATGTTCCCCAGGGAAGACCTGTTCGCGATGCACTTCATGGTGAACACCCTGATGCTGGACAAGGTCATAAAATATGCCGTGGTGGCCGACCAGTCCGGTAAAATACGTTCTCACTCCGATTCTGATAAAATTGGACGGAAGGATGAAAGCCGCGAAGCGGCCGCAGCAAGGAACTCCCGGGTTCCCCTGATGCAGGTATTTAAGGGCGCTGACGCCCTTGAATATTTTTATTTTTCGGAACCCATCACCACGGGTAAGAGGCGGCATGGCACTATCGCCGTGGCGATCAACAGCGAGACCATAAAATACCGCCTGGCTGCGACCACCCAGAAGCTCATGTTTATCCTGCTGGCGGCGTTGGGAGCTGCCGGGCTGCTCCTGGTGATAAGATCGCTGATGCGTAAAGAGCAAAAGTTATCCGCGTTAAAATCGGCCATGGTGCACCTGGTCAGCCATGAATTCAACAACGCGCTTACGGTCATCGACGCCGTCATTTTTCTTCTGGAGGAAACCGAGCCTAAAAAAACGGACGCTTCGCGCGTGGGCCTGTACCGCACCCTGGCCGATGAACGGAAATCCCTGAAGAACTATGTAAAGAACATCCTGAACGAGGCCAGGATGGAGGCCGGCAGGTTCAAAACAGAAATGAAGCCGCTGGCGCTGTGCGACATGGTGGCCGCCTCCGTATCGGTAATGGAAGAGCTGATGCGCAATAAGAAAATTTCTTTTACTCTTGATATGACGAAGGAGCCGTTCATCGTGAACGCCGACCAGGAGGCTATGGCGCTGGTGCTCTCCAACCTGGTAGGCAACGCGGTCAAGTACACCCCGGAAGGCGGCCTGATAACGGTCAGGCTGGCGCCCGAAAAAGCCGGGCACATAACCTTTCAGATAGAGAATACCTGCCGCGGCATCTCCGACGACGACCTGAAGAGGATAAAGACCGAGTTTTTCAGGACCGGCGAAGGCCAGGCCTCCGCCGAGGGCTTCGGGCTCGGGCTTAAGATCTGCAACGATATGCTGCTGCTGCACGGCAGCTCCCTGGAAGTTAAAAACGAGCCCGGCAAAAACGCCTGTTTCTATTTTTCTCTGCCCGTGGAGAAGGACTCCCCGGCCGCGCCGGCCGGGGATAAGGCGCGCTGAAAGCCGGGCCGGGTATGCTGTTATGCTGGAGCGCATTAAAAAATTCTACGAGGCCCATGAACCGGCCTGCACTGCGGGCCTGTTTGCGGCCGGCTTCCTCTTCGATATACTCGCGGTAGGACGCATAGACAGGCTGCACAACGTCATCCACCAGGCAACTTACCTGTCGCTGTGCGGTTTCTTTATAGGGCTGGAACTTAGCCAGGCCCACGGCAGGTTCACGCCTCCGCCGCGCCTTAGTACCGCCTGGCGCTACCACGTTGGAGCCACCCACTTCATGCTGGGGACGCTCCTTAACATCTACACGCTTTTCTATTTCAAGAGCGCCTCGCTGGGCACTTCCCTGCTGTTCCTGCTCGCCCTGTTAGGCTTACTGGCGGTCAACGAGTTGAAGCCGTTCAAGAGTTCCGGGCCGCTGCTGCGCATGACGATGTTAAGCCTGTGCCTCCTTTCCTAGTTTACCTACCTGGCGCCAATGCTGATGGGCCGCATAGGCGCGCTGCCCTTCCTGGGCTCCATCGCAGGCGCGTCCCTATGCGCGGCGGGGCTCGCTTACTGGCTTTACAGGCGTTTGCCGGGCCAATGGCTGTCGGTGCGCAGGCACGCGGTGTATCCGTTCGCCGCGGTAGCGGTCCTCTTCTCGGTTCTCTATTTCGCCAAGGTAATCCCGCCGGTGCCGCTTTCGCTGTCCGAAATCGGGGTCTACCACGAAGTGACCCGCCAGGGCGACAGTTTTGCGCTGAGCTCGATGCGTCCCCGCTTGAAGTTCTGGCAGCGCGGGGACCAGACCTTCCTGGCGCGGCCCGGCGACACGGTTTTTTGCTGGGTCGTGGTCTTTTCGCCCACGAATTTCGCGGAGCGTCTGGCCGTGCGCTGGCGGCAACGCACCCCTGAGGGCTGGGGCGAGCCTGACGCCATCCCTCTCGATATTGCCGGCGGCCGCGACGGAGGCTGGCGCGGTTTCACATATAAAAAAAACTACGCCCCGGGCCGCTGGCGGGTGGAGATAGTCACCTCCGACGGCCGGGAGCTCGGCCGCATATACCTGACCGTTATCCCGGACAATTCCACGGCGCCGCGCAAACCCCGGATAATCCGGCGCTGAATCCGTGCCTGGGCGCCGCTTTTTTGTATTATAAATACGGTAAGAGAATACCTCGCGGGAACTCGTAGGAGACAAGAAAATGCTCTGGGGAAAAAAAGCAACCAAATTACAGGAATACGCTGAGAGCATCATCAATACTGTACGTGAGCCCTTGCTCATTCTGGACCAGGACCTGAGGGTGGTCACCATCAGCGCGCAGGGCATAATCACCGACGTGAATGAAGCCTCCGTGCAGGTGACCGGCGTCGCGCGGGAGAAGCTCATCGGGCGCGACTTCTCTGATTACTTCACCGAGCCGGACAAGGCGCGCGCCGGCTAGCAGAAGGTTTTCTCCGAAGGCTTCGTGCGGGACTATCCGCTCGCCATCCGCCACACCACGGGCCGGATCACCGACGTGCTTTATAATGCCGCCGTTTACAAGGACGGCGACAGGTGGTGTACTCTGACCGCCCCTGAAGGGAGGGCTGCCGCCAGGCCCGCAACCGCGTGAATATTACTTATAACCCCGAGTATAATTCCGTATATCGGCCAGAGTACTATACAGATAGGCCACTGGGCAGAAGTCCTGCCGGGGAAGTAAATCCATGAAAACACTATTGGCTTTGGTTTGCATGTTCTCGACGGCGATCGTCAGCGCGGAGCCCCTGCCGGAGGCCGCCCGGGAAACGGACTGGAAATTCAGCTCTTCGGTCAATTATGATACCGGCAAATACGGAACACCGGACCGCACTAATTCCGTCTATATACCTTTCACGCTGAAACGCTGCTACAGCAACGCTGACCTGTCCGTAACGGCGCCGTATCTGCGCCAAAGCTCGGCGGGGCAGGTAACCTGGGTGGGCGGCAAGCCGGTGCAGGTAGGCAAGGGAAAGGGGGCCGCGTCCGCGGGAACCACCTCGGAATCCGGCCTTGGAGATATAATGCTGCGCGGCGCCTATACGCTGAAGCGTGACGGACCGAAGTCCTTCGGCCTGGGACTGTCCGGCAAGCTGAAACTGCCCACCGCAAACGAAAATAAGGGGCTGGGCACCGGCGAAATGGACGAGGGGGTGGGGCTTGAGTTCGCAAAGGAGATCAATCCGGACTGGTCCCTGCTGGCCGCCGGGTACTTTACGATAATCGGCGATCCTGACGGCGTTGATTTCAATAACCAGGTTTCACTGGACATAGGCTTTTACAAAACGCTGCGCAGCGACCTGGGCCTGACGGTGTTTTACCAGACACAAAGCGCCATAGTCGACGGCAACGCGGACCCGCGCAGCGTCAGCGGCACGCTGTCTTACAGCGCGCCGGACGGGCTTCAGTTTTCGGGCGGGCTGACGCTGGGCCTGTCCGACGGCAGTCCTGATATCGGTTTAAGCGCCGGTTTCAGCCGAAGGTTTTAACGGAATTACCAGGGGCAGGAACATAAGGAGAAATAAATGAAAAACAATAAAGTGCAGTTGATGTTCGCGGGACTCTTCCTGTGCGCGGCGGCGATGCCCGCCTTCGCGCAGAAAAAAGACAAAGAAGAGAAGAAGCTGGAGACAAGCGCCGGTGAGCTGGACAAAAGCGCCACAGAACCCGAAGGGCGGCAGCGCGTGACCGATAAGATAAAAGCGAGGTTCGGCGTGGCCGACGCCCGCGTGCAGGGCCTGTGCGACAAGAATATGGGCTACGGCGAGATCTCCATAGCGCTGGGCCTGGCCCAGGGCCTCCCCGGCGGCATTACGGACGCCAACGTGGATAAGATAATGGCGCTGCGCCAGGGGCCGCCCGTCATGGGCTGGGGTAAGATAGCCAAGGACCTCGGTCTGAAGCTCGGTTCCGTGCAAAGCAAGATCCATAAGATGGCCGCCGAAGTGCGCAAGCGGGAGAAGGCTGCCAAGGCTATAAAAGATAAAAAGGCCGAAGGCGAAAAGGGCATGAAGGGAAAAAAGATGCAGAAGCATGAAAAGATGGAACGCCCGCAAAAGCCTGAAAAGGGCGGCAAGCGCTAAATCTTCGCGGCAGCCATAAAATACGGGGACAGCGGTTTGCGTTGATACCGTACGGGGAGTTAAGCCCGCTGTCCCCTTTTTATTATTCCCTCCCGGTATATGGTCACCAGACCCAGGGAGTTGTTCATATACTCTCGGCGAAACAACGGAAAATGACCAAAAAGAATAAGATACGTATTTTTTTAGCGGCTTTTGCGGCTGTGCTGGTCTCAGCGGTCTGCCTGTCTTTGCTGGCCGAATATAAGCTTTCCCGCCTGGCGCCGGGCGGTCTCGGCGAAGCCTTTCCCACCAGGATATACAGCGCGCCTTTTGAGGTGAGGACCGGCGGTTTCACTCCTCCCGGTTCGCTGCTCCGACGGCTTGGCAGGCTGGGTTACCGCGCTCTGGAAAAGCCGTCGGTTCCCGGCGAGTATTCCTGGCAACCGCCCATTTTGACCGTGTCCCTGCGCGGCTTCCGCACGCCTTCGGCGCGGCAGGAGCCGTTTGAAGCCGAGCTTGAATATGGAAGGGACGGCTGGGAAATACGCGTAACCACCGGCGCTGAGACCGTCAGCGTTCTGCTGGAGCCGGAACTGGCCGCGGAACTTTCCGGGCCAAATAAAGTGCGGCGCGAGCCGGCGGAAGCGGCTGACATCCCCGAAAGACTGCGCTTTGCAGTGATAGCTGTGGAAGACAAGCGGTTCATGCGGCACCACGGCGTGGATTTTAAAGCCACAGCCGGGGCGCTTTGGCGTAACCTTACGCGCCGCGGACTCTGGGGCGGCAGCACTATAACGCAGCAGCTCGCCAAAAATATTTTTTTGACCCCGCGCCGCACGCTGCGCCGGAAACTGGCCGAAGCTTTCCTGGCGGTTTACCTTGAAAGGCGCTACACCAAGCAGGAAATACTGGTTCTCTATCTCAACCAGATATATCTGGGGCAGGACGGCCACGTCAGCGTGGCCGGCGTCAGGTCCGCCGGCAAGTTCTATTTCGGAAAGGAGCCGGCAGGGCTGAGCCTGGCCGAGTGCGCCATGCTGGCGGGGATTATCAGTTCCCCTTACCGCTATAACCCGCGGCGTGATGCGAGCGTTGCGCTGGCGCGGCGGAGCTATGCGCTTTCCCGCATGTTTGCGGAGGGGATGATCACCCTCTCGGAACGGGCGGGCGCCGAGGCTGAACCGCTGACCCTGGCAGAACTCCCGTACCGCCCTGAAAAAGACGATAACGCTTATTTCACAGCCGAGGTGGTGCGCCGCCTGATGCAGCGGCACGATGAAGACGAAGTGTTCCGTTTCGGACTTGCTGTTTACACCACACTGGACACCGAGCTTCAGGCCGCGGCCTCGGAGGCTGTCAGGCAAGCCCGCTTTGAGGCCGCGCTGGCCGCGATAGACCCGGACAGCGGTGCGGTGCTGGCCCTGGTCGGGGGCAAGGCTTACGGCAGGTCGCAGTTCAACCGGGCCACCCAGGCGCAGCGGCAACCGGGCAGCGCCTTCAAACCATTTGTGTACGGTGCGGCGCTGGAGGCCGGTTTTACCCCTGCCACCCTGTTGGAAGACTCCCCCAGGCGGTACCATAATCCCGGCGGAGCGCGCTGGGACCCTCACAACTACGGCGGCGTTTATTACGGCACCTCTACGCTGCGCATGGCGCTGGCCCGTTCGCTAAATTCGGCTACGCTGGATCTGGCGGGGCGCGTGGGCCTACCCAAAATAACCGCTTTCGCCGGGCGACTCGGCGTTAAAAGTCCGTTGGAAAACAGTCTGGCCGTTGCGCTGGGAGCATCGGAAGTAAATCTGCTTGAGCTGACCGCCGCCTATGCTCCTTTTGCCAACGGGGGGTTCAGGGTGGAGCCCGTGCTGATAACCGCGGTAGAGGACGCCCGGGGTAACTTGCTGGAATACGGGGGCTGGCAGAGGACGCCGGTCATACAACCCGCGCTGGCCTCCCTGATGACCTCCCTGCTGGAGAGCGTGGTTCGCGAAGGTACCGCCGCTGTCCTTGGCCGGGTTTACGGTTGGGTATTGTCTGCGGCGGGAAAGACCGGTACCACAAATGGGGGGCGCGACGCCTGGTTTATCGGTTACACGCCGCGGCTTCTAGCCGGCGTCTGGGCCGGCGACGATTCAAACCGCGCGGTCGGGGCGGTCGGGGCCACTGACGCGCTGCCTCTTTGGGCCGCGTTCATGAAAACCGCATTAGGCGGCCAGCCGGCGGGAAAGTTTACAACTCCGGCCGAAGGGCTGAGCTCGGTGAAAATAGACCCGGCCAGCGGGCTCCTTGCCGTGGCCGGCTGCCCGGAACGCAGGACCGAAATATTCCTGGCCGGCACGGAGCCGGTTAAAAAGTGCCCGCAGCATTCCCGGGGATTGACGGGCTGGTTTAAGCGTCTGTTCAGCATAAAATAAAGGGCAGTAGTGGAAAGTTAGTAAGATGATGGCCAAGCGGCTCCCTGCGCGACTGACCCTCTCCCGATAATTTAGCCCAAATCCAATTCAGGCTGCTAATTCCAGACAACGCTGCGCCACATAGGGGTTAGTTAATCAGTAGGTATCATACGGTATCAATTCCTGGAGTTTCATGGCAAACCGACCGATCACTAATCCGATCACCATCATATAGCCGATCACTGTTTTGCATTCGAACGCACAATCTGAAAGATCCAAAACAGGCATTTATCGTCGGGAGATAGCATTTGCATATTGCCTTTGCCTTGTGCTATACTAATCATGCGGGGTAGAGCAGCCTGGTAGCTCGCAAGGCCCATAACCTTGAGGTCGCTGGTTCGAATCCAGCCCCCGCAACCAAAAGCCCATGATTATTTCGTGGGCTTTTGATTTTCCGCTAAACCATAAGCCCTCTGCGGTTCAGACAGTGCGGAATTTGCTTAAAAAAACCCTTCTTCATCCGGCCGCCCCGCTGTTTCCCTTCCGCCCCTCATCCTTCAGCCTTTCCCCAAGGCTGTCTATATCCATTTTTCCTGTCGCCAACTCCAGAGCGATACCCGGTAACCCCTTGACTTTGCTTGTTTTATCATGTATTCTACATAAGTAGCAGTATTGCTACTTATATGAAATGGTTTGAAATAGAATCCAGGCTGCGCGAAGGCGGTTTCCGGCTCTTTACCGCCAGGGAATTCCGCCAGGTAACCGGTTTTGGGGACGTGGCGGCCAAATTCCTGCTTATCCGCTATACCCGCCGGGGACTGCTGTGCCGCCTTAAACGCGGCCTTTACGCCGTAAAAACCCGGATGCCGTCAAAATGGGGCATCGCCAACCGGCTTTACGCGCCTTCCTATATTTCACTGGCCTCGGCTCTTTCTTATTACGGCTTTATACCGGAATCCGTTTACGCCGTTACCTCAATAACCACAAAAAGCACCCGCGAATTTGAAGCTGACGGGACAACCTGTATATACCGCACAATAAAACGCGGCGCTTTCGGCTGGTATAAAGGCGCGGAGATAAACGGGGAAACCGTGCTGCTGGCTGAAAAGGAGAAAGCCCTGGCGGATTATCTTTATTTTGTGTTCCTAAAAAAAGAGACGCCCAATAGCCGCCTGAGCCTCCGGGGCGCGGATGCGCGCCTGCTTGAGGCCCGCCTTAAGGATTTCGGCAATAAAAAACTTCTGGACTGGTACCGGCATGATTTCAAAATCGCTGATAGAAGACTTGAGCGTTAAGTGGCGGACGCAGGAATTCAATATTGCGCGCGAATACGCGCAGCATGTGCTGCTCTCCGCCCTGTATGGGGCCGACGAGGACATAAAGCTGGCTTTTAAAGGCGGCGCCGCCCTGCGGCTGCTGCGCCAAAGCCCCAGGTTCTCCGAGGATTTGGATTTTACAGGCTGGGCGAAGGCTTTTCACTCCGGAAGATACGTGGAACTGGCGGTAAAAGAGGCTTCCAGAGCCGGCCTGGAGTTTAAGACGCTTGAATCAAATAAGACAAGCGGCGGCTGGTTCGCGCTGATGGAGGCCAGGGTTCACGATTGGCCCGTCCGGGTTGAGTGGAATATCTCGCTCCGCGCGGGGGGGGCGCCGCTTTCTGAAACGGTTCTGGTAGGCACGCCTCTCTGGCTGCCGTATTCCGTTCGGGCGCTGCCCGCTGCCGATATGGCCTCGGAGAAGCTGGAGGCGCTGTTCCGCAGGGAAAAACCGCGCGACTTTTTTGATATTTACTATCTTTTGCGAAACCGGCTGGGCGTGGCGGAAATAGCGGCCCAAAAAACAGGGCTTATAAAATGCGTACGGGGCTTAAACCCGAAAGCGGTGAAAAACGAGCTGAAACAGTTTCTTCCGCGCAGCCAAGGGGCGCTTATTTCACGGTTTCCGGAGATCCTTGAACGGGAGCTGGAAAGATTATGATAAGAAAACCGAAGGGTGAGAGATTGAACCTGATTCGGAACTTCCGTTTCTCCCCATGTCGCGTCCGATATAATTGGAACATATTTGGAGCGCGGAATCCGCCGGCATTGTGATCGGCGGCGGGCGCCTTATTCGCCGGCAAGGCGCGGCAGGGAAGCAAAAACATACAGCAGGATTTTCAGGCTTGCCCTGTAAATGCCCGGAGATTTGGATTCGCGGGGTCCGGCCACATTTAAAACCCGCGGCCTGTGCGTCCGCAAAAACTCAAGCGCCTGTTTTGCGGCGTCGCGGGGCCGGGATTTTTCAAGCTGCGCCAGAAAGAAAGGCTTCCCGTGCAGCCGGCAGACTTCCGCCGTATAAAGCGTTCCTCCCGCAAGCTCTCCGATGTTGAAAATAAGAGTCGCGTCCGATTCAAGCGCGTTCCGCCTGGTCCTCGCCGGGTAATCCTCTCCCGCGCATTCCTCAACGGGGTAGTTGTCCGGGATGCGTCCGTCTTCCGCGAGCCTCCCTTTGGGAACAAAACCGCCGCGCTCGAGGCCGAGGCGCATGGCGGCATCCAATGCCGCGCGGTCAACCCCCGTCTGTCCGCCGGAAACGATTTTCATTTTCCAATTCTAGTAAATTACCGCACCGGCGGGAAAGGTCAAAAGACATACAAATTGGTATACTATTCTGCGCGGGCGCTTCACAAATACCGATATTTCGGCATATGGAGAATAAAGTTTCTTCTGTTAATTCATCAGCCGGATCCGAACGGGGTTTTTTAAAACCCCTGTTCGTTTTTGCCATTGTCATAATGGGCATAAGCGGGTTTGCGGCCCAGCTGATCCTCCTGCGGGAACTGCTGGTGGTCTTTTCGGGCAACGAGATTTCAATAGGGATAATACTCGCGAACTGGCTTATCCTGGAGGCTTTCGGGGCGGTTTTTTCGGGCAAATACATAGATAAGGCGCGTGAAAAGCTCTTGTCTTTCGCGGCGCTCCAGATGCTTTTCTCCGTTTTTCTGCCCCTGTCGGTTTACGGGGCCAGGCTGCTTAAAACCGCGCTCGGCGCGATGCCGGGCGAAGCCCTGGACATCTGGCAGATGACGTATTCCTCCTTTGTCCTCCTGGCCCCCGTAAGCGTAACCCACGGGGCGCTGTTTGTTTTCGCCTGCAAGCTCTATTCCCGGATGCGGCCCGGGGCGGCGGCTTTGTCCCTCGAAGCCGGCGGCGCGGGGGACGGCTGTTCCCGTGAGGCGGCCGGCGCGGGGCGCGTTTATTCCTATGAGACCCTGGGGACCATGCTCGGGGGGATCGTACTTACCTGGTTTCTGATTCCGGTGTTTAACTCGTTTGAAATAGCGGCCGGCGTAAGCCTGGTCAATTTTATCGTCTGCGCCGCGCTTTTAACGCCCGGCCTGACCGGGAAAAAATATCTGCCGGCCGCGGCGGCCGCCCTGATCGGCGCCGCGGTTTTGGGCTATATGGAATTCGGCGGGGCGGCCGGAAAAATCCACCGGCAGTCGGTCCGGCGGCAATGGAGCGGGCAAAATGTGGTCTATTACCGCAATTCCAGCTACGGCAATATAACCGGGGTTGAAAGGGACGGGCAATATTCGTTCATCTCCGACGGCAGCCCCGTAATCACCGCCCCCGTTCCGGATATAACCTTCGTCGAGGAATTCGCGCATTTCGCGCTTCTGGCCCATCCCGCCCCCAAAACCGCGCTTGTGCTGGGCGGCGGGGCGGGGGGGCTGCTCAACGAACTGCTTAAACATCCGCTGGAGCGGCTGGATTATGCCGAGTTAAATCCCCTTCTGCTGGAGGCGGTCGCGGCGTTCCCCACCCGGCTGACCGAAGCGGAGCTGTCCGACACGCGGGTAAATACCAGCCGCGTGGACGGCAGGCTGTTCGCGCGGCGCGCCGTACGTCGTTATGACGCTGTAATAGTGGGCAGCCCCAACCCCTCCGACCTTCAGGCCAACAGGCTTTTCACCCGCGAATTTTACGCCCTGGCAAAAGACAGGCTCAATCCCGGCGGGATACTGGCCTTAACCCTGCCGGGCGGCTCGCTTGGTTATATAGACGGCCGCTTGGCAAAGCTCAATAACTGCGTCCTCAACACCCTTAAAAGCGTGTTCACGCATGTTAAGGTTATCCCGGGCGAATTCAACCTTTTCCTGGCGTCCGCTTCGGACGAAGTCCTGCGCGCCGATGCCGGGATCCTCGCCGGCAGGTTCGCGGCGCGCGGAATAAAGGCCGGCCTTATAACCGCGCCGCATCTCGCCTACCGCCTTAATCCGGGACGGGGCAAGTGGTTCGAAAACGCCGTCTCGTCGCGGGGCGGGAAAGAAAAACAGAACCGTGATTTTTCGCCGAAAGCGGTTTACCACAGCCTGATCTACTGGAGTTCGATGGTTTCGCCGCGCGCGGCCGGGCTGCTGGAATGGCTGGAAGGCTTAAGCCTGAAATGGATCGCGCTGTCCGCCGGGCTTTTTGCGCTCGTCCTAATCCTGTTTCATGCGCGGTTTAATCTGTCCGGGGCGGCGGTCCCGGTCGCCATCTGCTTCACCGGATTTTCCGGGATGATTTACAACCTGGTCCTGCTCTTCGCGTTTCAGGCCCTTTACGGCTATGTTTTCCATTGGATAGGCGTTTTAACGGCCTTTTTCATGGGGGGCATCGCTTTGGGAAGCGGGCTCGCGGCGCGGCTTATCCGGCGGACGGGCAAAGCCGGTTTTGTCTTCGCCGGGCTTGAAGCCGCCCTCGTGCTGTTCTCCTGCCTTTTACCCGCCGCGCTGGCCTTTCTTCAATTCCTTTCCAATGCGGCGGCCGGACAGTTTGCGCTTAAAGGGGCGTTTTTGGCGTTATGCCTGGTTTCCGGGTTCCTTACCGGGGCGCAGTTCCCCGCCGCCTGCGAGGCGCAGTTAAGCGCCCGTCCCCGGCAGGGCGGCGCCGTCGGCCTGCTTTACGGCCTTGACCTGCTGGGCGGCTGGGCGGGCGGCATCGCGGGAGGGATTTTTCTGCTTCCCGTTCTGGGCCTGAACGGGGCCTGCCTGGCGGTTGCGATTATAAAGCTCAGCAGTCTCGCGCTTGTGGCGGCCGGTAAATTTTCCCCGGCCTCCGCCGGGCTTCACAAGGAGTGACGCATGAAAAAGGTTTTGTTTTTATGTATTTTGCCGGCGGTTATCGCGGCGGCGGGCTTTATTACGACCGCCGAACCGGGGAAGGAAAAGAAGAAAACCCCCGGGGAGGCGATGTTCTATCAGAAACTCGGAAACAAAACGGCCGCCTGCGGGCTGTGCCCGAGGCGGTGCATGATCCCGGAGGGGAAAAGGGGCTTTTGCCGCAACCGCGAAAACCGCGGCGGAACCCTTTATTCGCTGACCTACGGCAAACCCTGCACCATGGGCCTTGAGCCTATAGAAAAGGCCCCGTTATATCACTTCAACCCCGGCCACACGCGTTTTGTGATAGCGGCGGCGGGCTGCAACTTAAGGTGCAAATACTGCCAGAACTGGAGCATTTCCCAGAAGGCGGTGGAGGAGGTGCCGTATCAGCCGGCTTCGCCGGAGGAAGTGGTGGCCCTGGCGTTGAAAGAAAAGGCATATTCAATATGCTTCACCTTCACCGAACCGATCTCGTACTACGAATACATGTACGACATAGCGAAACTCGCCCGTGAAAAGGGGCTGAAAACCGCCGTCGTGTCCAACGGCTACATAAATCCGGAACCGCTGAAAAAGCTGCTTACGGTCATAGACGCGATAAAAATAGACCTCAAGGGCTTTACCGAAAAGTTCTATAACGAAACATGCTCCGCTGAACTTGAGCCCGTGAAAAAAACCATAAAACTGGTGAAACAGCGGGGCAAATGGCTTGAAATAGTGAACCTTATCATTCCAACGCTGAACGACGACCCCGAAGATATAAAGAAGATGTGCGAATGGATAAAAAAGGAGGCCGGGCCGGATGTGCCCGTCCATTTTACCAGGTTCGGCCCCGCGTACCTGCTTACCGGCATTCCGCCCACGCCCATAAAGACTCTGGAGAGGGCCTATGACATAGCCAAAAAAGCGGGCTTAAATTACGTTTACGTGGGAAACGTGCCGGGGCATCGGCACAACAGCACCAGCTGTCCCAAATGCGGAAAAGTGGTCATAAAAAGGATTCAGTTCATGGTCATGGAAAACAACGTGAAAAAAGGGAAATGCGGGTTCTGCGGCGCCCCGATTTCCATGTGGCGCGAAAAAAAATAGCGCGGCGTTTTATTATGGCGGAACACGGAGCGGATAACAAAAGCAGCGGCGGCGAAGCCCGCGGGGCGGCCGGCGGACGCGCCTTCGGCCCCACGGGCATGCTGTTCTCGGCCGTCGGCCTGGGAACCTGGCGGCTGGAAGCCGACGAGCGCGCGGCGGCGGCCGCCCTGCGGCGCGGGATAGAGGAAGGCGCCAATCACATCGACACGGCCGAGATGTACGGCAACGGCGGGGTGGAGCGCATTGTGGGCAAAGCCATACGGGGCATGCGCGACCGCGTCTTTCTGGTTTCCAAGGTGCTGCCCTGCAACGCCTCCTTCGCGAATACCCTGCTGGCGTGCGAGCGCAGCCTGAAAAACCTCGCCACGGACCATATAGACGTCTATCTTCTGCACTGGCGGGAGCGGGCGCCTTTAGAAGAAACTTTCCGGGCATTCGACAAGCTATTGCAGGACGGTAAGATTAGAGCTTTCGGCGTCAGCAATTTCGACGTGAAAGACCTGGAGGAGGCAATTCGTATTGCGGGACCGGGCAGGATCGCCTGCAACCAGGTCCTTTACCATCTAAAAGAGCGGGCTGCGGAGTTCGAAGTCCTGCCGTGGTGCGCCGCACACGGCATCCCGGTGGTTGCCTACAGTCCCCTGGGCGAAGGGAGCCTGGCCTCGGACCCGGCGCTGGCCGGGATAGCGGCGGCCTCAAATGCCGCTCCGTGCCAGATAGCTTTGAACTTCCTGATACGTTGCAAGGGAGTCTTTGCTATCCCGAAATCATCAAATATCCGCCACGTCATTGAAAACATTCAAGCTGAAGCGCTGACGCTGACGGAGCGGGATATTGAGCGCATAGAAACGGCTTTTCCAGCGAGAAGAAAAACAAGCCTGCCGATGCTCTGATTAAGTTGGTTAAAATTTCCAGGAAAGAGCGAGGAAAAAACCTTTGCGGGCGGCGTTCAGGTCCATGATTTGCGCTTCTGACTGTGTGCCGTTGGCGTAATAAGTTTTTTGAGTGCCTGAGGTGATCCTGTAAAACCAGCCCAGGTATCCGGCTTTAAGCTGGAACCGCTTCCAGAAGGACCATTCAGCGAAGGCGGATAACTCCAATACCTGGCCGGTAACGGTGTGCCGGAAGCTGAAGCTGTCAGAATAATAGGCGCCAAGGTTCCAGAAGCCTTGTCCCCTGTATGACATGGTGGGGCCGAAAGCGAACTTCGCGTTTATTGTCCAGATACTGGAAAGCCTGGTTTGTTCCCTGAAGCCTGCGCGCCAGCCCTGCCAGGTCATATTATAAACGGAGTTCAGCCCCGCTATAGGGCCGATCGAAGGGGGGGGACCGAAGATGTCAGGATCGAAGATGTCAACGGACAGCAGGGTATAGCCGTCCGTGATTCTGATTCTGTCTTCGTACCAGCTGTAGCCGGTAAAAAGCTCAAGGGTGTGCTGCAGATCGTATTTATCCCGCAGCGCGCGCGCGGCGGTTTTATAGACGCGGAAATAGGCGTCGGCGGAGTAAAGCCTTGTTGTTCCGTTTATTTTGGCGCGCGTCTTGGCGTAATCCCTGTAGTCGGGCGAAGTCCATACCGTCTCGTTGTAAAAGATAAGGACGCTGCGGGGGCCGTCCAGCCAGTTATGGATATAAACTTTTCCGTTTGAAAAGCGGCTGTCACCGATTTGAAAATCCACCGCAACGCCCTTTAAAGGCCGGACCTCAGCCGAAAACAGCGGGAGGGCGCTATCCATGTTCCGGTAATCCAGAGTGTCGCCTAGGAGAACCTTCTTCGCGCCGGGCGGCGATATTTGCGTGGCTATGCGGTATTTGATGGAGCCGTAGGTGTACCAGTCCCTGACTTCAGTCTTGATAATGAAGGCTTCATCCTGCGGGTTCTGGTAGTATCCGCGGGCGGAGCAGGGGAACATGGCGCTGATAGCCCCCAAAAAGGCAAGGCTTATCAATACACCGGGCAGGAATTTCTTACCGGCTGATCTCATGGGCTCCAGAATTTCGTGTGGAAACATCGTTTTTCCGCGTTCCATTGATATTCTATATCATTTTGCGGCATTTTTCCGAAAAAGTTCCCGCTTCATAAAAAGGCCGGTTTAAGGCCTGGGCGGCCGTCTGATAGGCATAGTGGTTCGACAGGCTCACCACCCTGAGCAAAGTCGAAGGGCTCCTGATACGGCGCCTGCGCAGGCATTGGATTTTTGCTATTATATTATAGATGTGGGTTTGTTACAGGAGGATTATCGGAATATGAATAAACTCGCGCTGCTTACTTTAGTATGCGTCCTGTCTACGTTCGCCGGAGCGGCGGGACCCGCTAAACCGGCTAAGGGAACCCCCAAGGCCGCCAAGCCGGCTGCGGCCGTTAAGATGACCGAAGACCAGAAAGCCCTTTATTTCCTCGGAAACAAGATGGTGGCGAGGAGCCTTAAACCGTATAATTTCACCGCCGGGGAAGCTAAATATATAATTATGGGCATGAGCGATGCCTTGAAAAATATCCCGGCCAAGGTGGAGGATTCCTTCGGGCCCAAGTTCAACGACTTTATGACCAAAAAGCAGGCCGTCATAATGGAAAAGGAAAAAGCCAAGGCCAAAGCCGAAAAGGACAAAGCCAAGGTCTTCCTGGACAAGATGGCCAAGGAGAAAGGCGCGCAGAAACTTGCCAGCGGCATCATCTATATCCCGATGACGGAAGGCAAGGGCGCCAATCCCAAGGCTGCCGACGAGGTTAAAGTCCATTACCACGGCGCCTTCACGGACGGGAAAGTTTTCGACTCTTCCGTGGACCGCGGCATCCCCGCCGAATTCCCGCTCAACCAGGTGATACCCTGCTGGACCGAGGGCGTGCAGCTGATGAAGGTCGGCGGCAAAGCCAAGCTGGTCTGCCCCTCCGACACCGCGTACGGCGACGACGGCAGGCCCGGCGTCATACCCGGCGGAGCCACGCTGGTGTTCGAGGTGGAACTGCTGGATATCGTGACTAAGGCGGAAGAAGTAAAGGTCGAAGTCCAGCCGGCGGCCGCGAAAGCGAAACCGAAGGCGAAAGAAGCGGTCAAGGCGAAAAAGAAGAAATAATCCATCGGTTTAAAGTTGGATTTTCCGCCAGAGGCGTCCGCTAATCCAGCGGACGTCCGCCTAAGGCGGACGGACCCCCGCCAATACGGCCCGGCGGGCGCGGCGCCAGGCTGTTTGGCGGGAAACGGGGAGCGGAAAATTCCGTTCCCCGTTTTTTGTCTCCCGTTTCCCACCCTCTACCCTGATATACAAAGGCGGGGCATGACGCTGTCATCCGCTTTGCGCTTGCAATACGCGCGAAGATAATTTAGAATTATTGGATACCGCCGGTTTAGCCGCTTAATACGGCGACTGCGCATGCATTGGAGGGAATATGGAAAAAACATTTGACATAGTGCTTTTGCTGGCCCTGCCCGCTTCGGGCAAATCAGAGGTCAGGAGATATCTGACCAGCGTGCCGCCTGATTCGCTCAAAAAGGATTTCCACATAGGCGAGAACCTGCAGCTTGACGACTTCCCTTACGTGCACCTGCTGCGCCGCATCGACGACGAACTGATAAAACTCGGGCGTTCGCGGATGTTCTTTGCGTCCGGGGACAAGCCGTTCATAAATCCCCTGGACTGGGGCACGCTCATCCATATCCTGAACGAAGACTATTATGACCTGATGAAGAAGAGCGCTGTGAAAACCGATTCGGCCGGCGAGCTGCTGCTGAACCGCATAGACAAAGCCGGCGAAAAAGCCGGGATCCCTCCGCGGCTCGCGGCCCTGGACCCCGAAACCTCTTCGGCGGTGGCCGCGGCGCTGGAAAAAGAGTCCCGCGACCTGCTGGACGAGAAACACGCCGCCTACCCCGCGTCTTTCGACGGCAAGACCATCGTGATGGAAGCCGCGCGCGGCGGCCCGGACGGCTCGCCTATGCCGCTGAAAACCCCGTTCGGCTACCGGTATTCGCTGGGCGAGCTGGCCCCGGAGATACTTGAGCGCGCCGTCATCCTTTATGTGTGGGTCACTCCGGAAGAGTCGCGCAGAAAGAACGCCGCCCGCACCGACCCGAACGACCCCGGCTCCATCCTGCACCACGGCGTGCCGATAGACGTCATGATGAACGATTACGGCTGCGACGACATGGGATGGCTGGAGCAGAACAGCGAAATCCCCGGCACTATTACCGTCGCCAAAGGCGGAAAGAAATACCATCTGCCCATCGGGCGCTTTGATAACCGCATGGACAAAACCTCGTTCCTGCGGGACGACAAAAAGCTCTGGCCGCAGGACAAGGTGGAAGCCGTGCACAACGGCCTCAAAGCGGCTACCGATAAACTCCATTCGCTGGTGACCCTGGCGAGACAGTAGGGGTTTTCGTCCAGAAAGCCGGCTGGCCAAAATCGCCGGCTGTTCGCAGAATACCGCCCAGCGGGACATCGCAGACCTGGCAGCGAAAGGCATAATGCTGAAAGACCCGGCAGGCGGACGAAGCACCAGTTATTCGCTGGCGGCCCCCAAAGGCGCTGATTGACACGGGTAATATTTTGGCAATCAAGTCATAATATTTATCTGCGCGGTTATACGTAGAATTGGTATAATCTACGTATAACTCTTTATGAGAAGACTATCCCCTGAGACACAAACCCTGTATGCCGAGCTGATGGAACAGCTCACTGCCATAGAGGCCCGCCGCTCCATAGGCAATCTGAAAGGGTGCTTTACCACAAAAGAGGTAAAGGGGGAGAACTACTGCTACTTCCAGTATTCAGGCCTTAACGGCCTTTCATACCAGGTTTATATAGGAAAGAAAAGTCCCGCCTTGGATAAGCTGGTCAAGAGATTCAAAGAAGAAAAAGTACTGCTGAAACCCGATACCGAGCATGTCCAAAAGCTTTGTGCCCAGATAAAAGCCGGCGGGGCCATGACCGCAGACTCTTCCACTACCCGGGTAATAAAATCTCTGGCAGACAGCGGCGTCTTCCAGCTTAATAGCGTTCTGGTGGGCACACACGCTTTCGGGGTCATGGGGAATATGCTGGGCGTACATTGGGAAACCCATGTTAAGACCCACGACATTGATATAGCGGCTTCAAAGCACATAGATATTGTTGTTCCGGACCTTAAGCCCAATGTTCCGGACACGCTTGAAAAGTTGCAGCTCGGGTTCCTGCCGGTTCCCGCCCTGAACCCAAAGAACCCTTCAACTTCTTTCAAAGTCAGGGGCAGCACGCTCATGGTGGACATATTAACCCCGGCTTCTAAAGAATCGGAAAAGCCGGTGTTTATAGCCAGCCTGAATACTTCGGCCCAGCCGCTGCCTTTCCTTGATTATCTGATAGAAGGTTTTGAGAAGGGGGCCATAATCAACAGTACAGGCATCTTGGTTAACGTTCCCAACCCGGCGCGGTTCGCTTTCCATAAGCTTATAATCAGCCGGGAAAGAAGTATCGCAATGCATTCCAAGGCGGAAAAGGATATAGCCCAGGCGGCCAACCTCTTCGCGGTATTGGCGGAAGACAGGACGGGCGACCTGCTGATCGCTTTTGAAGATGTTAAGAAGCGCGGAAAGAAATGGATTTCCAACCTCGGGAAAGGCCTTGCCCTTTTAAAAGTCAAATCCCCCGTCGAATACGGGAAACTCCTCTCTGCTGTACCGGCAATTATCCGGAAATAGGCGCACGTCGGGACCTTCCCCCTGAAAACCAGCCCGGTTGAAAGTTGTAAAACCACCGATCGGTTTTGCCCTGTTTAGTTGTATTCAGTTTGGTTCGTATCCTGCCTGGTGGCCAATAAAGTGCCGCCAAATTGGCCGCCAACCGCCCTCGCAACACGCCCTTCTCCTATAGGAATTTTGATTTTCTATTGAAATCATTATATAATCAATATACTTGCGCCGAGGTAGCTTCCGCCGGAGGCGGACCCGCCGGCTGTTTGGCGGGCAACGCGAGCGCAGCGAGTCCGCCGCGCCGTTTGGCGGAGTAGAGCGTCCGCAGGTCTTTTTAATTTGCGCC
>Ga0180009_10002459_pt1 | contig 21792 bp, 5 predicted proteins | sample OS_PC_MetaG_FD_123537 | JGI IMG/M metagenome (GOLD analysis project Ga0180009, IMG submission 123537) | Groundwater microbial communities from the Aspo Hard Rock Laboratory (HRL) deep subsurface site, Sweden - OS_PC_MetaG | ecosystem: Environmental > Aquatic > Deep subsurface > Groundwater...
AAAGTGATTTACATGTCCGGGTACACGGATGGCGCCATTGTAAATCACGGTGTTTTGGCGCCGGGCGTGAATTTTATCGAAAAGCCATTTACACCGGAAAGATTGGCCCGTAAAGTCAGGGAGGTGCTGTGGAAAAGAGAATTGAATATTGAGGAATGAGATTTGGGGATTGAAGATTGGAGTGAGGATGGATGAGAAAGAATTGAAACAAAGAATCATGAAAAAGCAAACGCCAATCAGCAATAGAAAATAATCAATCAAGATGTCCAACATCCTAATCATAGATGATGAGCCGATGGTGTGTCGCACCCTGTCCCGGCGGATTGAAAAAATGGGGCATGAGGTCCGGCACGCCTTGACCCTTGAGGACGGCCTTAGAGAGGTGTCATCGAACGATTTTGACGTGGTTTTCCTCGATGTGCGTCTCCCGGACGGGGACGGCCTGGATGCCCTGCCGAAGGTGGAGAGGTCCCCTTCTGCCCCGGAAGTCATAATCATTACCGGGGCGGGCGATCCGGATGGCGCCGAGCTTGCCATCAGGAGTGGAGCCTGGGCCTATATTGAAAAACCCCTTTCCATGGAAAACGTGGCCCTGCAATTGACCCGCGCCCTCCAGTACCGAAAGGAAAAGGCCAAGGCAGGGCCTCCGGTGGCCTTGAGAACGGAAGGAATCATCGGAAGCAGCCCGGAGCTGAAAACATGCCTTGACCTCCTGGCGCAGTGCGCGAACAGTGAAGCCAGCGTGCTTATCACCGGAGAGACCGGAACGGGCAAGGAGCTCTTTGCACGGAGCATTCACGAGAACAGCACCAGCCGAGGCGGAAATTTTGTCGTGGTGGACTGCGCAGCGCTCCCGGAGACACTTGTGGAGAGCATCCTTTTCGGGCATGACAAGGGGGCCTTTACGGGGGCTGAAAGGGCCCGGACCGGGCTGGTTCAGGATTCAGATGGAGGTACGCTTTTTCTGGACGAAGTGGGAGAACTCCCGCTGATGATACAGAAGGACTTCCTGGGGGTCCTTCAGGAGGGCCGGTTCAGGCCTTTAGGGAGCAACAAAGAATGGGAGAGCAATTTCAGGCTGATTTCGGCCACCAATCGGGATCTGGAGGCGATGCTGGAGTCCAGGCAGTTCCGGCAGGATCTATTTTTTCGCATACAGTCTGTGAGAATTGAAGTCCCGCCCCTTCGGGGCCGACCACAGGATATTAAGGATCTGGCGATTTACTACATAAGAAAGATCTGTGAGCGGGAGGGGATTGATACAAAGGGCTTTTCTCCTGAATTCTTTGACACGCTGAACGCCTATGACTGGCCGGGCAATATCCGGGAGCTGATCCACACCATGGGGCGGGTACTGACCGTGGCCCGCTTTGAGCCCACGCTGTTTCCCAAGCATCTGCCCCAAAAGGTCCGCATCCATGTGGCTCGGGCTTCGATCCGCAAGAAGGGGGAAGATGAGGACAAAGCCGGGGGAGATAAAGATCCGGCCCTGTCCCTTCCCGCGCTCCAGGAGGTGCGGGAGGCGGCCCTTTCAAGGGTGGAGAGGCAATACCTGCACGATCTTATAATGCTTACCAAGAGGGATATCAGGGAAGCCTGCCGCATATCGGGACTCTCCCGCTCCCGCTTCTACGATCTTCTCAGAAAATACAAAGTAAACAGCGCTTGAGAGGCCTGGAAACTCCCAATTCAAATCCCGAAATTCCGATCAGGCAGGACGATGTCCTGCCCCACTGGACAAATCCATTCCAGCAGGACAGAATCCTTAGTCCCCGCGTTATTTCATTCCTCAAGTAACTTACTGAAAAGACAAGAAGATTTTGAAGCATGCGTCCTGGCATGTTTTTTGCTCACTTTCTTCTCTAATGGGTATAAGGAGGGGATTTGAAGATGACTCAACTGAATGTGCTCTTTTACACGGGGTCCAAAGAAGAGGCCAGTGAAAGGCTTTATGGCCTGGAGGATATTGTGTCTTTGCACGCCAGGACAAAAGTTTTACGGAGCATCGATGATCTTTCTTCCATGCTCTCCCTATCCGCCTATGACGGCCCTACTGTCGCTGTTCTGCTGGCCGATAATAAAGAAGATCTGAGAAAGTTGCGATCCATTCGCCATCAACTTTCAGACATAGATTTCATACTCATCCTTCCCGACAGGGAAGCGGAAACCACGCGAATGGGATATTCCCTGGCCCCCCGGTTCCTGACCTGTGTGGAGGATAATCTGGACGAGGTGGCGGCCATATTGGGAAAAATGATCGAAACCTATCAGAAGCATGATGTCCCCGGATAGAAGACGCTATGGAGATGCGGAGGGCGTCGCGGCGGCGGTGAAGGAAAAAGGTGCCGCAAATGCCATGCCCGGCCGGGGTATAAGGAGGCCGATTTCACGCATCTAAAAGGCCCACCTATGAAGAATTTGGGTAACTGCTCAGGGGGATAGACTGAAGGTGGAAGGCTTTTAGGGCATTTGAACTGGCTGACGAGGTAGCTGTATTGGTTTATCGGGTGACTGCAGGGTTTCCGAAAGAAGAATTGAATGGGTTGTCGAAGCGATTGGGGTTTTGGGAAACCAGGATTCATCTCTCATTGAACAAAAGGTTGTAGAAATAGAGAAGGTCTTGAGTAGTTTGATTCGATCGTTGTGGATTTAGACTAAAGCTGTCTTAACCTTCAGCCTTCAGTCTTCAACCTAAATACCTGAGTAGTTACGAATTTGGAACGTTGAGGAGTGCATCCATGAAACACCGCAAACCTGTTTTTGACCTGGAACTGCTGGAACCCCGCATCCTGCTCTCCGGCGATCCCCTTCTGGGGGCCCTGCAAAGCGCCGTCCCGAACGATCCCGATCAGGACCGCAACGGGCTGGAGTCCGCCGAAGAAGTGGTGGTGGAAGAGACCTCCCTGGAACAGCTCCACGTGGAGGAATCCCCTGTCTTGACGGATTCCGGGGATGAGAAACCTTCTCCCAAAACCGGCGAAACCGAGGGCGGTGATTCCATGACATCGTGGGCCGAGGGGAATGCGTCTCTGACTGCTCCTTTCGAGGATGACGGAAATCTCGTCTATGGAGAAGACAGTCATGGATCCTTTTCCGGGGAATGCCCTTCGGATTATGTCTTTTCCGAAGTGAATGGGATGCTCTGGAAGACGGCTGGCGCCAGACATCCTCCTTGCTGGGTGAGATGGGAGCGTGGGAGGAATTCGGCGTTATCCTTCCCTATGTGGAAGGCGGCGTGAGCTTCGGGGATCTCCTGGGCAACGGCAATGACCTGGCGAACCAGTTCTGGCAGCCGTTCGCCGACTATGCAGCCTCCCTTGGCGAGGATGGAACCGGGGGGAGCATGGCCGGGTTGCTGGGTGCCTTTTCCGAGGCCTGGGAGGGGGGCGATCTGGTGGTGCTGGGTGAGATCCTGGGCGGGTACGACCCCGGGAGCCAGGAGGCCCGCTTCGACCTCACCATCCGGATACAGCAGGAGGGGCGTCTGGCCCTGGACTTCAGCGATTTCAGGGACGATATGGGTCTGGACCTGCTGGCCCTTGACCAGGCGGATTTTGCGTCCATCCTGACCCTGGAACTGGAGTTCGGGCTGGATGTGGCAAGCGATGCCTTTTTCGTGGCGGTCCCGGCGGGGACGTTTTCGGTTTGGGTGGAGGCGCTCGATCTTAAGACCCACGCGGTGTTCACCTCTCCTGCCGGCCTGATGAGCGGCTCGGCTTCGGGGCTTTTCGAGGTGGAAGCGTCTTTCGCCCTCGCCACCACCGAACCAGACCGTCTGGTGACGGTCTCTCCCGTCTCCTCGGGTCTAGAGCTCTTCCTTGCTTTTTCAGGCGATGCTGGGGAGACCTTCAACGGTATCGAGTACCTCTCGGCGACCTCTTCGGAAATCTTCGAGGGCAAGGCCCCGGAGGTGTCCCTGGAGGGCAGGGGTCTCCACCTCTGGAACGAGGATGTCCGGGCGGACGTGCACGTGGGCGACGGCGACCGGCTTTCGGGTAGCGGCACGCTTTTCGGCGACCTGGTGAACGACGGGGTGGTGAGCCCCGGCAACTCGCCAGGCATGCAGAACGTGGAGACGTTTACCCAGACCGCCGAAGGGACCACCTTGATGGAACTGGCCGGGGCAAATGTCGCCGGCACCGATTATGACCAAATCATCGTCAACGAGGCCGCCACGTTGGCCGGCACCCTGGACATCGACCTGCTGGACGGGTTCACCCCCACGGCCGGCCAGGTGTTCCAGATCTTCACCTGGACCAGTTATTCCGGCAAATTCGAGAACTACAGCGGCCTGGACCTCTACAACGGAACGCGACTCAAGCCGGTCTATTCGGAGACCGGACTGCAGCTGGAGGTGGTGGCAACCCCCGATGTAGCCCTGGATAGCAGCCTGGTGGGGCAACTTGACGGCCTTGCGCAGGAACTCATCGACCTGAAAAACAACCTGCTCACGGATGTCGATGCGGACGGCAACATCGTTGTCGGCAGCGTTCTGGCTCAAATTCTGCCGGGGACCGATGTCAGCCTGGAAAGCCTGCTCGACTATCAGGGCATCTTTGAGATGGGCGCCTACATCCGCCATTATCTTCACTCCGTCCCGGAAGCGGATATTGATTATGCCCTTGGCAACTACAGCGCGACGGGCGGCGCGCCCAGCCTGCAAGGGTTGGTGGGCTATCTCAATGCCTACTGGATACCGACGCTGGGGCCCACGGCGGTGGGCGATTTGAGCTTCAGTCTGGAGGATGACGGATTTGCGTTGACCTTCCAGAATATCTTTGAAACCACCCAGAGCCTGACCCTCGATCCCGGTGACCTGGTGCGCGATTTTGGTCTCAGTCTGGATACCGATCTGGCCGTGGATGTGGCGGTTCACAACACCGTGCAGTTCGGCTTTTATCTTGATTTGGATCTCACCGATCTCAGCTTCGAACTGGGCAATATGGATTTCAGCGTCACGGCCAATGTGAACAATCTGGTCGTGGCGGCAGGATTCGGGCCCCTTGCCGTGAGTCTGGGAAGCGTTAGCGGAGAAAAGGGAACACTTGCCATCAATCTTTCCGGTTCCGTGAACCTGGATCAGGACGGCAACTTCGCCTACACCACCGTAAACGACAGCATCCTGCTCAATCTTCCCGTCTACGCCGAACTGGCCGGGGTGAACCTCTCCGACCTGGGTGGCCTGCCCCGGCTCCTGCTTGAAGGCCATCCCCTGACTTCCGATGCCGATTTCAGCTTCACCACCGAAAATTTCGACGCCCTGACGCGCTTTCCCGAGCTATCGGTGGCCGACCTGATCCTGATGTTCCCGAGCTTCGTGGATATGCTGGACAGCATTCGTGCCAGCAACGATCTCGTGGTCAACATCCCCTTTGCCGAAACGACACTTCAGGGGGTCTCGGATTTTGCCCATGCCTTCCAGAGTTCGGTATACGACCAGATCGACTTCAACCGGCCGCGGGTGGATCTGCTTTCCGGGACCGCCTCGCTGGCGGCCAAAGCCAATTCCCTGGTGCTTGCCGGTGCTGAACTCACCGAGGAGATGGCCGGCAAGTACCTGACTTTCGACGGGGTGGGAACGCTGCAAATCGCCTCCATCGATCTTAACGCCGAAACCCTGACCATGGTGGGCAGTTTCAGCCAGGCCATCACCGACGGAGACTGGGTCATTCACGAAGCGATCCAGCAGATCCAGACCCTGCAGGAATTTGTGACCGCGGTGAACGTTTCCGGCATCCTGCCGCTGGGAATGGCGGTCACCTATGATCCGGATACGCAGAAATTCGTTGTCCCCATTGAATTTTCCGAAACCCTGGCGGATGTTTCCACCGACCTTTCCTTTGATTTTGCCCTGGTGGACGGCCTTTCCCTGGATACCGGCGCCCAGGGGCTGACCCGCACAACGATCAGCGGCAGCCTGAACATCTTCTTCGACCTGAGTGATGAGCTGGTCATCGGCATCGAAGATCTCTCCTTCGATGCCGATGTGAGCATGGACGTGGCCGATATGGAAATCGCCGTCCAGCTCGGCTTCATGGGGGCCACGGTTGGCGGCCAGGATTCCGGATCCGCCATCCATGCGGATGTGAAGGCTGAAGTGGCGCTGGCGCGCGAAGGCGGCGATACCCGTTTCACCCTGCAGGAAATCGCCGCCGGGACATTTCTCGATCACCTGCAGTTTGATCTCTCCGGCGATGCCTTCGCCACCCTGAAAGGACTTTCCTTAAACCCCGGATTCGGGGATGACATTCCCTTGCCCGGCTCGCCGGAAATCGCCATCTACGTGCAGGATGCCTTTGATCAGGGGGCTGTCGTCCGGGTCGATCATGACCCCCTGGGCGCCGCCTTTGATCTGAGCGCCTTCGTCACCGGCGGCAGCGCGGCCGTCAACGACATCGTCCTGGTCATCCCCGAGCTGGGGGATGCCTTCAATTTCCAGAATCTTTCCTTTGCCCAAATCGTCGGCGCGGTGCGGATGGGGATCGATTTTCTCAACGATTCCCTGGCTCAGGAAGACTTCTACACCGCCGTCCTGCCGGTGCTGAACTTCTCGCTGGCCGATACCCTCACCTTTCTGGATGATTTTGCCGCCGAACTGCTGGAGGCTGAAAATAATCCGGCCGGCACGATCCAGGAGGTGGAAGGAATCTTCGAACAGGCCCTGGGGATCACGGACAACAACGCTCTTGATCCCGGGGATCAGCAGTTTGCCCTGATCTTTTCCGACAATGTGCTGAAGATCCATCTCGACATCGAAAAGGTTCTCTCCCAACTGGTCACCTTCAATCTCGACCTGACCGACATCCAGCGTCTGGCCGGCGAGGTCATTCCCGGCCTGGAGGACATCACCGTTTTCAGCGACAAGCTGGGGGCGGGGGCGGCTGCCAATATCCTGTTCGAGGCCCTGTTCGAACTGCAGGTGGACGCCGGGGTGGACATCACCGACCTGTTGAATCCCGAACTCTTCCTCTTCGACTTCGACGCCGTCACCGGCGCAGGGACCGCCGTCACCCTCGGCTTCCGGGTTGCGGGGAGCGACCTGGAGATGGGCTTCGACATCGGTCCCCTGTCGCTGGGGGTGGACGGCGGCACCGCGGTCATTGACGGGGATGGGGATATCGCTACGGTCGATTTCGCCACCATCACCATCGGGCTGGACCAGCTTGGGCTCACGAAAGACCAGATCAAAGAGATGCTGGTTGTGGATGATGCAACCGCCCAGGACATTCTGGCTGCTCTGCCGGCGGATGACGGGCGCTACCATTTCGAGGAAGATATCCGTCTCAACATCCTGCCGATCATGGCCGGGGACCTGGGCATCGACCTGCCGCTGCGCATCGATTTCGAGGGGCTCTCCTTCAACATCCCGGATATCAGCATCGACCTGATGCCGGACATCGATTTCGCCGCCCTGATCCACGGACTCAACCTGCCGGATATCGGCAATCTGCTCGATGTCGAAATCCCCAACATTCTGGAGCTGTTCGAGGGAATCGGCGGCAGCTTCAATCTCGCCTTCATGCTCAACCAGTCCTGGGTGATCCTCGATGGCCTGGATTACGTCCTCGGCAACATTTACGACTTCTTTTATTCGGCCCTTGATTTTGATCTGCCCCTGGTCGGCGATATCCTGACCGATTTTCTCGGCTTCTTCGTCGATCTGCGCCTTGATCTGTTGACCGACCTGCGCTTCGACCTGGCCATGGACGGCGATGTGATCGGCGTCATGCGCAACGTCTATTACGGCGTCTTCGGTGCGGCGGGGTTCAATGTGCTGCAAGACTCAACCGACGACGGCCAGATCACCATCGACGATGTCCTCGTGGGCTGGTACGCCAAAGACGGCGATCTGATGGACAATTGGCAGGCAGGGGACAATACCCTGGCCGGCGCCGACGCCATCCAGTTCGACATGCTGCTGGGCGGCACCCTTTTGAACACCGGCGTGGATATTCCGCTGGATATAGACCTGCCGGGCTTTGCCTTCAATATCGACGGCGGCTTCGGTCTGGCCATGGACTGGAGTTTTGATTTCGGCATGGGACTCAGTGGCACCGAGGGCTTCTATCTGGTCACCAGTTTGGAGGAGGATCCTGAGTTTAGCGTCGATATCGCCATCTTTTTGGACGGCAATCCCGACACCCAGGCCGTGGAACCCTTTACCGCCGACGGCACCCTGACCTTCTTCACCGCCCACCTGCTTGATAACGGCACGGACGACTACGACGCCAGCGGTTTGTATGGCGCTTTCACTCTCGATTTTCTTGGCGGGAGCAGCGGCCGGCTGAGCATGCTGGATATGGGATCCCGGCCGACATCCAGGAGCTTTGAAGCTGATTTTTCCATGGACGGTGCACTCAACCTCGGCATGGTGCTGGAGGTCGAGGGTATTTCCGCCCTGCCGAAGCTGGTGGGGGATCTGGTGGTGGACTGGGATTACTCCCTGTCCGGCGGGCTGACCGCCCCTGCCATCACCATCGAAAACCTGGGCCTCGATGTGGGCTCCCTGGTCGAGGACTTTCTGCTCCCCATTGTTGAAAACATCGAAGGAATCCTTTCCCCGGTACGGCCGGTTGTCGACGCCCTTTACCAGAATGTCGGCCTGGGTGTCATCGGCGTTGATCATGTGATGGATCTCATCGACACGGTCATGCTGCTGCAGGGCAAGCCCGCCATCGACTGGTCCTTTGTCCACGCGGCGCGGCAGATGTTCGACATGTCGGACACGGTGCGCGCCTGGGCCGACATGGGCGGCATTATCTATCTGGGAGATATCCAGAACCTCGGCACGGTGAGTGTGGGCGCGGTGACCCTGCCGGCGATTTCCATGCCGGGGGATTTCAGCCTCAAGATGGAGCAACTGGAGCAGAGCGCCCAGGGGAGCGCCGGTGTCACTTCCACCCAGCGTTCCGGATTCAAGGTGCTGGAGTACATCACCGATATCTCCACATGGATGACCGTGCTCACCGGCGGCGATGCGACCCTTTTTACCTACGAAATGCCTCTCATGCAGGCGGCGGCCAGCTTCAGCGTGCCGATTTTCGGCCTGGGCATTGGGCCGGTCACCCTGGGCATCATGGCCCGCGGCGCTGTTTCCCTGGCGGCCGATTTTGCCTTCGGCTACGACACCTACGGCATCCGCAAGTCCCTGGAGACCGGCAACCCGGTCTTCGCCTTCGACGGGTTCTACATCTCGGACGTCACCCTGCCGACCTTCAAGAACGGCAGCATCGTTGCCGGGACCGGCGGGCAGGAAAAACCCGAACTGATGTTCGACCTAGATGTCGGCCTGGAAGCCGGCGTTAACGCCGGGATCATCAAGGCCGGGCTGGGCGGCGGCATTTCGTTTTTCGTGGACTTCGACCTGCAGGACATCGCCCGTTCCACCCTCACCAAGGACAATGCAGGGTATATCACCTCGGTGGTGATGCAATCCGACGGCAAGATCCGCATGTCTGAAATCGTCACCATGTATGAGTACCAGGGGGGTTGGTTTACCAACCTGTTCAATATCGACGGCGGGGCCGATGTCTATGCAAAAGCTTATGTGAAATTGAGCCTGCCGATCATCGGCACGAAGACCATTTTCAACGCCAATCTCTTCTCGGCCAACCTCTTCTCCTTTGACTACAATGCGCCCTATGTGACGCCGACCCTGGGCCGGATGGCGGGCTCGATCCTGTATCTGAACGCCGGCCCGGATGCCGGTCTGCGAAATTACTTCGACACCATCGACGGCGGCGAACAGTTCTGGCTCTACGGCTCCGGCGGCACGGTCGGCGTTGAGTTCGACGGCTGGTACCAGACCTTCAACGGGGTCACCAACGTGGTGGTCGATCTGGGCCAGGGGGATGATTTTCTCGACGCCACCCGTCTTTCCGGTGTCACGGTGACGGCCAGTGGCGGCGCGGGCAACGACACCCTGATGCTGGGCAGCGCCGGGGGCGCCCTATCCGGCGGCGCCGGGGACGACATCCTCTACGGTGGCAGCGGCAACGACCGTCTCTATGGCGAGACGGGCAGCGATATCCTCATCGGCGGCGCCGGGGATGATCTGCTCGACGGCGGCGCGGGCAACGACACCTACCGGTTCCTGGCCGGTTTCGGCCAGGACCGTTTCAGCGATGCCGCAGGCGACACGACCCTCGATTTTTCCGCCATCGGCGGCGCCATGCTCTACAATATCGGGCGCAGCGGGGTCAGCGTCTCCACCCTGAATGGCGACGAGGTGCGCACCGGCCTGTCACGGGTGACCGCTATTCGCATCGGCACGGGTGACGACCAGATCTATGTCACCGGTTTTGCCGATTATGCCGTGACCCTCACCGATGCCGGCGGCAGCGACGACTACCGCATCCGGCTCGATCGTCCCGATTCGGCCCTGCCGGTGGGTACGCTGAATATTGTTGATAACGGCGGCGGGTTCGACGAATTGATCGTCGCCCAGAACTTCGCCAGCACCCCTGTGAACCTGCAAGCCGGCCAGGTGGCCAACGGCCGCGAAATCATCAACTTCGATGCCGGGATCGAGCGTTTGACCCTGACCGGCAGGGACGCCGCGTATAATGCGGATGCCATCCGGCTTTTCGGCGGCGCGGTGAACTTTTCCACCCAGGATGCCCCGGGTACGGCGAACTTCGGCGACATCAGCCTGCGGGTGATCGGCAAATCGATCACCTATGCTGTCCCCGTCATGGCGGGAAACATCATCTTCGATTCCTTTGAACCACTGAACATCACTCACTCCCTGACCGCCATCAACGACGGCTATCTCGACTTGCGCGCCTACGGCGACGGCGCCGATCTGACGCTTATGGCCGATCTGCGGGTCTCCGCCGGCAACACCACCAACGGTGACGGGGCCGGCTGGCTGCGGCTGATCAGCGGCAATGGTTCGATTCTCAACGATAACGGGTCGATGATCCTGGCGTCTGCCTCCACCCTGCAGATGCGGGCCCATAACGCCATCGGCACTACCGGGAAACCGATTCTGACCACCGTCGCCTCCCTGACCGCCATCACGAATGCTCAGGGTTCAGGCGATATCGTGCTGGTGGAAGCGGATGATGTGCACATCCAGGCGCAAGCCACCTTAAGCGACGTAGAAAACAGCGGCTTTGTCGTCAATCCCGCCAACGCCATGAACTGGTGGGAAGATCTCACCGCCTGGGACAATGCCGCATCGGCCGACTGGCTGAACGTGATCCAGGCCGGCCGCACCGATTACGGCGTGGAAGTGGGCAATGGCGATCTGTGTGACCCTGCTGGCCCAAGACGCCCTGCTGACACTCGAATCCGGTGATATCCACGCCCTGGCCGCGGGCGCCGACATCACCCTGACCAGCGACGATCTCGATTTTGTCTCCGGCGAAGGGAAGGTGATTGCCTCCGGCGACCTGGTCATCCAGGCCAATCAGACCGTCTGGGATTACCTGATGGGGAGCGCCGCCGAAGTGACGGCCGCGGATGTGGAAACCGGCCGGGAATTTCATACGGACGCTATGGCCATGGGGATGCGCGATTTTGCCGCCCTGGCGAACGGCTTTACTTCGGTCACCATAGGCCGTCGCAACGCCGGCAACACCATGACCATCGGCGACCTGTTCAACATCACGGCCATCAAGATGACCGGACCGGACCCGTCCGATCCCGCCGACGACCTGCCCCGAAGCAACAATGCCGAACTCAAAGACCATACCTTCTTCTTGTCCGACGATCTGCAGGTCAAAGGCGATGTGCGCGCCTCCGGCAACGCCGTCGAACTTCACGCCCAGACCATTTCCATTAACTCCCAGAACATCCACAACCCGCTGGGGCTGCCCGATTCGGGCTTAAGTGCAGACACGGTGAAAATCGCGGCTGACGACCAGCTCCATATCGGCGGCTGGATCGTGGCCGACACTCTGGTGGACATTGACGTCACCGCCACCACCGGCGTCAACCCCACCGGCACCGGCATGTATGTCACCCCGCCCAACGGCACCACGAGCATTTTCATGGATGCGGGCAGCCGCATCGAGACCCTCAACGCAGGCAGCCAGGTGCTCATCGACGCCAGCCATGCCATGCAGGTGGGCAGCTTCATCGAGGTCCACGGCGCCGGCTCGGCCATGGATATTGACGTGGGTACCGACTTTTTGCTCAACGAAGCCGCAACCCTGGCGGCCCGTGGCACGAACGCCCTGATTGATGTGAGTGCCGGTGGCCTGATGGCGATCAACTCCGGCTCGGCGGTAAGTGCGGGAATCGAATACCAGCAGATCGACGGCGCACCGGTTGCCGTGCTGACCGGGACCGGGGCCGATATTGTCCTTTCGGCCGCCAACGAGATGCTGATTTCCGGTGCCGTGGGCACTGCCGATGGACTGAGCATCGCTTCGGGTTCCGCGTCCAGGGATAACGAGGCTTTCGGTCGGTGGACTGATCCCAGCTACCTGCCGCAGTACGTCATCTACAACAAGACTGCTTATTTCGACCTGCTGGCGATTGCCTCGCCGGATCATTATCTGGTGGGCCATGAAGGCCAGTACGGTCTGCTGATCGGCGGCACTATCGTCTCTTTGGGCGAGAACACCGATCTGGTCCTTTCCTCCCATGACGATCTCATCCTGCGCGGCAATGTGAGCGCCACCGGCAGCGGCTCGACCATCGCCATCCAGTCCGATGTCTGGACCTATCTGGAAGGCGACATCCTGGCCGACAGCGGCATCACCATCGCCGGCGGCACGGAACTGGACGGCGCCGACCTGGATGGGGCGGACGCCCATGACACCAGCGTCTATGTCCACGCCACCTCCACCCTTCGCACGACAGCGGCGGATGCGGATATTTCCGTGATCGGCAGCCATGATGTCGATCTTCTGGGCGTTCTGGTGGCAGGCGGCATCATCGGCGAAAACGGGGTCACCTGGACCGGCGCCGGTGCAGACCTGAGCGTGACCGCCGGCAGCCAGCTCCTGGTGGAAACAGGTCTGTTGGCCGCGGGCAATGTCACCATCCACGGCGGCACGGCCAACACCGGCGACAACGATATTTCCCTGCTTTTCACCACTGCGGGCGGGGCCACGGCGCGCGGCTTTGAGGGCATCGGCGGGAATCTCGTCATCACCACCGACGGCGACATGGAGATGATGGGCAACCTCCTGGCCGGCGGCTCCCTCGTTCAGACCTTTGACAACGACGGCAACCTGCTCACCCAAAACATCGACTGGTCCGGCGCCGAGGGGACCATCACCATCGACACCCTCGGCCAGGCCTTTATCGGCGGCAATACCGTCAACAGCGAAGGCCAGCCCACGGTCACGGGCGGCTATCTTTACAGTGCCGGGGATATTGCCATTAGCGGCGGCGACAGCGCGGATGGCATGGGCGTGTATATCCACGCCGCGTCAGAAGTGGTGGTCAATAAAGCCGACGGCCATATCCAGGTAAACGCTACCCAGGACGCGCAGATTGACGGTCTTTTAGTGGCAGGCGGTGAAATCAGCCAGATCCGGGACGCAGGTGGAGCTTATCAGGGCCGTGAAGTCGCAACCTTTGGCGGCGCTTCCACCATTGAAGTCGTTGCGGACGATCAGATCCGCGTCGGCGTGGGCCTGCAGGCCGGCCAATCCATCGACCTCATCGGTGGCGACGATCCTTCGGGAACGGGACTGATTCTCTACGGCTCGGCCATGCTGACGACCTGGATGGAAAATTCCACCATCAACCTCAATGCCCCCGGCGCGCTGCAGATCCTGGCCCCGGCCCACACCAACGAGATCCTATCCCAGGGCTGGCCGGTGAACGCCGCCGGCAACCTGACTCAGGATGTGACCCTCGACATTTTCATCAACAAGGTCAGTTACGAGATCGCCTCCAGCGTGACCCTCACCGTGGCGGCCGCTGCCGACAACACCAGCGTCAACGACCTGCTGACCGATGTCCAGGCCGCCCTGGAAGCGGCCGGACCATCACGCGCTCCAACGATCCCGCCGAGGTGGGAACTGAATACACCCATTTTGCCGACGACCCGACCACTGTCGGCCAGGTCGATCCCGACCTGCAGATCAAGCTGCGCGAAGGGCGGCTCAACTTCACCGGACCGTACAGTTTCACCATTAAAGAGAGCTCGGTGAACGCCGACGAGTTCGGCCTTGATCTTTCCGACGGCAATCTCGAATCCGGCCTCTACTACGCCATCGACGCCCGTGAAGCGGGAAGCGTGGTGAACATCGGCGCGCCGGCCGGCCCCAACGGCAAACTCTACATCGCCGGCAAGGTCATCGCCGATTCGGCTATCAACCTCTACAGCGGCACTTCGCCGGACGGCAAGGACATCGAGCTGGATGCCACCGGCGTGCTGGAAACAGTGAGCGGCAGCATCATTTTCAACGCCGGGGTCAACGGCGTGGTCAAGGGGGATGTGATCGCCTGCGGCGTCGGGTCGGATGTCGTGCTCAACTCCGCGACTTCGCTGACCATTCAGGGGCATATCGCCGCCTATGACGATGTGATTCTCTCCGCCGGTACGGGGGAAACGGCCAACGCCCTGAGCCTGAAGATCGACAATACCGCGACCATCATAACCACTGGCGGCGGCGCCATCAGCCTGACCGGCGCCAATGAAGTGGTCATCGACGGCGTGGTGGGCACCGGCAGCACCAATCTGGCGGCCCTGGACATCGCCTCCACCTACGGCACGGTGACGGTGGCCGAGGCCTCCGGCTGGATCACCGCCGGTGCGCCCCTGACCATCACCGGTGTCGGGATCGACATACAGGGGGTGGTAGAGAGCAGCGCCGTTGACGTTCCAGGTATCGAGGTGCTCTTTGATGCCGCCGATACCCTGACGGTGCAAGGGAGCGTGACCGTTGCCGGGGACCTGCGCCTTTCCGCCGGCACCCTGGTGGAAATCTATGACGCTGCCATCGAAGTGACCGGACCCGGCGCCACCCTGGAAGTCTTTTCGGATGGGGACATCTCCACATCCTCCGTGGACATCGCTTCCGGGCATGATGTGCTGCAGGACGGCCAGTTCTACCAGCTTGGCGCCACCATCCAGGGGACTGGCAGCGTGCATTTCAACGCCGCCGGCGACCTGAAGATCGGTTCCGCCGTGCTGGTGGGCACCAACGCCGCCGGCAGCCGCATTCTGCTCGAAGCCGACACGGCCACCGTCATCGGCACGCTTGCGGCCGGGGCCGACGTGACGGGCGGATCGGCCGTCTGGATGACCAACGACGCGACATTGAATGTGAATCTTACCAACCAGTTGGTGATGGGCGGCAATGCCTACACCATCGACGGCGCCACCACCGTCTGGCAGGCCCAGGGGGGCAATCTCAAATCCAGCGGCGATCTGACCATCGCCGTTGCCGGCGGAACCAATGCGGTCTCCATCAGCCAGAACAGCCTGAGCAGCATCGTCGCCGATTCCACGGCCGGCGGCGCCCTGGCGTCGGCCGCCGCTCCGAGCGATCTTACCATCACGGCGGATCACGGGGTCAACCTCTACGGCTATCTGCAGGCCAACGAAGCGGGGGCCGCCGTTGCCATCACCGGCGAAGGCGCCCTGCTGATCGACGGCATCGCGGAGGCGGGCGCTCTGTTGACCCTGGATGCGGACCAGATCATCCTCAACACCATGGTCTATCAGCGCGGTGGAACGGGCAATCTCTATTTTGTCGATGAAAACGGCCGTTTGATGGACGGCAACGGCGATCTGGTCGATGCCGACGGCAATTATGTGGATGAGGACGGCGCGGCCCTCGCAGAGGGCGCGGAGCCGGTCCCCGGCGGAAATCCGGTACGCGTTTCCGGCGGAATTTTGAATACCCTGGCCGGAGGCAGCATCGAAATCATCGGCGCCAACGATATCTATCTGAACGGCCAGGTGGGCAAACCGATCATCGACGGGCAGAATGTCACCGTCAATGTGAACGATATTTCGGTGATCTCCACCCTGGGCGATATCAGCATCTCCGGGCTGGTCCACGCCAATGAGACCATTGCCGTCACCGGCCATGACATCAGCGTCTTCTCCGGCGGCGTGGTCAAGACCCGCGGCGCTTCGGGCGCCATTCGCCTGGATGCCGCGAACAATCTCTTTGTTTCAGGCAACACCGGCGCGGGGGCGGGCGAAGTGACGGCCTCCGATCTGCTCCACCTCAGCGCCGTGAACCTCACCCTGGACGGCTCGGTCAATGCCTGGAACGATGCCGCCTCCCGGCTGCTGATCAATGCCGGCAGCACCCTTTCCATCGGCGGCATCCTGGGCTCCAGCGGCACTGCCGATATTCGCGGCGGCGTCGATCTTTCCCTGAGCGATGCGCTACTGGAAGCGGCCGGCGTGGATGTGAACACGCTAAACACCGCCATGATCCGCATTACCGGCCAGGGCGGCATCTTCGCGGAGGGGGATGTCCACGTCGCTACCGGCGGCGATCTGCAGGTCCAGTCCGCAGCGGAACTGCAGGATGATCAACTGGCGCTTTTGACCCCCGTCATCTCCACCGAGGTGCTCACCGTCCAGGTGGTCACCGGCTACCAGCAGGTGGCCGACGGCTTCATCCTGGTACCCAAGGTGAGCTGGGTGACCACCACGGTGAGCGAGCAGACCGGCACCGAACAGGTCAAGGCGGGCATCCGGTACTATACCATGGACATCACCCTGACCCAGTATGGCTACTATAACGGCACCACCTGGCGCGAATGGTTCGTCGAAGGGGTCGAATACCTGAACGCGAATGTAAACTGGGCCCTGACCGGCGCCACCAATCCCGGGGCCGGCTATCAGCCCTTCAATACCTTAAACGACCTACAGAAAGCGGCGGTGCTCAAGTACTTGGGCTATAAAGAAGCCTATGCCTTGAGCTATGCCAACCCGACCCTGCATCAGGTGATCAACGGCAACCCCACCCAGCAGGTCTGGAATCCGGACTGGGCGGGCAACGCCAATACCTGGCAGTACATCCAGGTCTCCGGCTGGGAGGACAAGTATATTTACATGCCCACCGGCGCCGCGGCCGATGTGCTGCGCGTGGTCAGCCAGGGCGAAGGATCGGTCGGCTATGAAACCGTCGGCAGGTATCAGGACAAGGCTTCGGTGCTCTATACCCAGCAAACCTCGGATTACGGCAATGTGACCCAGTATTTTTACGAGCCCTGGGGCTCGCTTTACACCACCGGGCAAAAAGCCACCGCCTGGCAAAATACCGAATGGTTTCGAATCAGCTACAACACGGGAACTGGGGACCGCTACTACGAGGTCTATGACGGCAGAACAGGCGGCAGTCAGGTCAATCATGATTTTGCCCCGCTCTGGGTCACCGATTCCACCTACAACAACTACAATCCGGGTGGCGCCAATCCGACCGGACGCTACATTCAGGCCCCGGCGTCCTTTTACAACACCACGGATACTTCGGCCCTGGTTAACACGGCCTCGACCAGTCCGGTCGATGTCGGCCAGACCTGGTCCTACGTTCAGCGAAGCTACGGTTCCAACTATACTTTCAATGGGAATATCGGCGCATATAACTACTACGATGCTAAAACCTGGGTGGCCAACAATATCGGCGCCGGCGCCCATCTGCTTACCTTGAATTCACAAGGGGAGTTCGAATACATCAACGACATCGCCTACACCTGGTGGGTCACGGGATGGAGTGGCGGCAAGTACTGGGTCGGTATCGACAGCGGTTATTCGATTGGGTATACGAACTATTACACCTGGGTGGACGGCACGACGTTTACCAGCACCTATTACGAGAACAATGGATTACCATCAACGCCCTTTCCCCAGGAGATCTGGCACAATTTTGAGCCCAGAACACCCTATTATGCCGACGGCTATACAGCCACGTTGTCGTATGTAACCGATCACGGTGGAGCAGGTTGGGATTATTCGACTTATTATGGTTGGGACGGCAATCAGTGGCGGCTCAATGATGTACCCTGGAACTATGGTTATGCCCTTGCCTGGGAAAGAGAGCCCACACTCACCGGCACCACGGTCTATGACACCTTCTATAACTACAACTACAACTGGGCTTCCACCTGGACCGATATTTCCGACATCCGCAAGACCCTGCAGTACGATTTCACCACCAACACCACGGATGTGTACGAAACCCGGCCGATCTACAACACCTACGACGTGCAGACCAAGGTGGTGCAGAACCAGCAGTACACGGTCTGGCGCAACGAACCGGTCTTCGCCGACCAGATCATCAACCGCACCACCCGTACCTATGACACGAGCAGCGTCGGCTACGGGGCCTTCGAGTCCGACGCCATCCGCGCCGGCGGCAATATCTTCATCGAAACGGCGGGCAACGCCTCTGTCAGCGGCCTGATCACCGGCGCGGGTACGGGCAGCGCCATCACCATTACGGCCCTGGGCGATATCACCATCGACGGCGAAGTGCCGGCCGGCGCGCCCCTGAATACGGTGGCCGCCGAGTCGATGCTGGTCACAACCGGCGCCATCACCCTGGATGCGGTTGGCACGCTGACCATCGGCAATGCCGGTTCGCTGGCAGCCACGGGCGCCGGCGGGGCCATTCTTTTGAATTCCGGCGCCGTTTTAGTGGCTGAGGGCGATCTGGCCGCGGCTCGAAACATCGATCTGCTGGCCGTCGGCGATATCACTCTCGGCTCGGAAATCATCTCGGCCGGGGATATCCAAATCATCGCCGGGCAGACAAGCGGCGCCGGTTCCATCACCGGCACGGTCGAAGCCCTGCTGCAGACCACCGGCACCGGCCGGGAGATCAGCCTGACCGCCGGCCCGACCGCCGGCAACATCACCCTGACCGGCAGCTCCATCTTAGGCAATAACGGCACGGTGAATCTCAACGCTTTGACCGGCTCGGCCCACCATAGCGGCGGCCTGATCCAGGCCGACACCCTGACCGTGGCCAGCCGGGACGGCTTCTCCACCGTCTCCGAAGTGACTCATCTCCATGTGATCAACAGCGGCAGCGGCGGCATCAGCGTCGACAACAACGCCGCTCTCACCATCACCACCCTGGAGACCGGCAGCGGCGCCATCGACATGGTGAACTACGGGCCGGTCCTCGCCACCACCCTGAGAAACCGGGGCGCCGGCGACGAGGATGATATCCGGGTACAGATTTACAACGGCGGCCTGACCTATACCACCATCGAGGTGGCCGCCGGGGGCTTGGGCGACGTGACCCTTCTCCTGCAGGACGCCCTGACCAGCACCGGCGGTTCAACCCTCATCCGCGCCGACGAACTGACCATCGACCTGCCGGGCGCGGTGAACATCACCACCGAGATCAATACCCTTTCGGCCCGTTCCTACGAGGTCGGCAATGTGACGATTGTCGATCAGAGCGGTGATGGTCTGACGGTGACGGACATCACCGTGGCCGAAGGTGATCTGGTCCTGACAAGCGCCGGCGACCTGAGTCTGGTCGAGGTGAACCTGCTCAGTGATCGCCGGGATGCGTATATTACCAGCAGCGGCGCCATCACCGGTCTGGCCAACGGCGCAGAGCCGAACCTGCTGGCCGATACCCTGACCCTGTCGGCCCAGACCGGCATTGCCGGTCTGGTCACCCAGACCAATGAACTGACCGATGTGGCCACGGTGAGCGGCGGCATTGAGATCACCAACATCGAAAGCAGCGCCGATGACATCGAAGACCTGCTGATTCGCAAGGTGACGGCGGCGGGAGGCGATATCGCCATCGCCACTGGCGGGGATCTGGTGGTCTGGGAGGCGCGGGCCCTGGGGGCGAACGCGTTCCTTTCCCTGGTGACCACCGGCGGCGACCTCATTGTGCGGGATCCCGACGAGGTGGGCGGCCTTGGCGTCTTCGCCACCTCCATCGAGCTGGATGCCTCCGGCAAGCTGGACATGGAGGTTCCGGTCGATGCCAGCGACAGCCTGATTTTCCGCAGCGGCGACGATTTTGAAATTGTCACCTCGCGGGCCTGGACGGCGCAAAACATCCACATCGAATCGGACCGCGAAATCACCATGACCGGCACCCTGGAGATGGGCGGCGGCCAGATTGAGCTGATCGCCGGGAGAAACATCCTGCTGGACGGCGACATCGTGGCCACCGGCGGCGGAGCGGTGGAAAGTCTCACCTTGACGGCCCTGGGGAACAACCCGCGCGAGTCCCTCAATATCGACTATGATCCCGATCTGGGCTTCGAGATTCTTTACGACGCCACCGGCAACCGGGTGCTGTATCACGATACGGACAGCGACTGCCTTATCGAGGCGGGCGATCAATTCTATCGCGCCGAACTGCTCGGCAAATATGTGCAAAATGGCTGGTACGAGGCCCCGGGCAGCACAGAACTACAGGAATACATCTACCTTTCCGAAAACAAGGACGGCACCGGAACCCTGTATGAAACCAACGGCGCCGCCCTGGCCATCGACAGCAACCGGCTGACCCGTACCGGTCGTTGGATGGTGGCGGACAATGACATCATCCTGGCGGCCCTGACCCGCAGGATCGAAAAGGCCAGCACCGTCGATTTCGATCTGGGCGCCACGACCTTCAACGCCATCGCCGTCACCGCGGCCGGGCACGAGGGCAATATCGTCCTTTCGTCCGCTCAGTCTTGGGATATGAGCAACACCACCCTGATGGCCACCGGCGGCATCGAGTTGAACGTCACCGGCGACCTGCTGGTGGCCGATGGTGCCATCGAAAGCATCGGAGACGATCATGCCGAGCTGATCACCCTGACGGCCGGCGGTAACATCACCATCCGGGACAGCTTCCAGGTGGAGGATGGGTTCCGCCGCAGCGATGCCGACGAAGACTACATCGAGTGGGGCATCCCCGTGGTGGGAACGGTGACACTGAGCAGCGGCGGCGCCATTGTCACGGACAACAACGCGGCGAGCATTGGCGGCAGCCGGGTGGTGGCGGAGGCGGTGACCGGCATCGAGCTGCGCACCGATGTGGACACGGTGCGCGCCAACCTGAGCGGCACGGGCGCGATCAAGGTATTCGACGCGGGCGCCGTGACCGTGGAGCAGGCGATCATCGCGCAAAGCGGAACGATAAACATCTCGGCGCAGAATGCCTTGACGGCGGTCTATCTGGACATTGCCATCGATGCTGCTGCGGGCAACGTCGTGTCACTGAGCAACGGTTCCGGCGACATCCTTGCCGGGTACATCAACGCGGGAAGAAACAACGGAAATCTGACCATCTTCTCGGCCGGCAGGATCCTCGAAATCCAGCCCGATGATCCCGACGTGGATCTTTACGCCAAAAACCTGCAAGCCTTTACCGAATTTGAAGACGAATTCGATCTCGAGTACAGCGCCAATACATGGATGATCGGCATCCCCGCAGATCTGTTCCTCGAGTATTTCGGCGATCTAGTGCTCTCGGGCAGCTATGCCGGCTGGGTGGACGTCACCGTTCACGGCACCCTCTACCTCAATGCCCTGACCGCGGGCAGCAACATCGACCTGGCAGTGGACAACGCCATCGTGGTGCAGCAGGCCAACAGCGCCACCAACGGCTATGTCGACATGACCGGCAACGGCATCACCTTTGCCGCCGCCGCCAGTCTCAGCGGCAATGCCATCACCTTGAACGCCGGCAGCGGCGCGCTGACCATGAACAGCGGCGCGACGCTCGTGACCACCACGGGCGACCTGACGCTGGACTCCGACGGCACCATGCACCTGACCGACGTTGCTTCCGCCGCCGATCTTTCCATCACCACCGGCGGCACTCTGAACTCGACGGTTCGGACGACCTCGACCGGAGATACCACTATCGATGCGGGCGGGACCATCGA
>Ga0180009_10002460_pt1 | contig 21790 bp, 20 predicted proteins | sample OS_PC_MetaG_FD_123537 | JGI IMG/M metagenome (GOLD analysis project Ga0180009, IMG submission 123537) | Groundwater microbial communities from the Aspo Hard Rock Laboratory (HRL) deep subsurface site, Sweden - OS_PC_MetaG | ecosystem: Environmental > Aquatic > Deep subsurface > Groundwater...
TTAGTGGCCACCCAAAAAATCAAACCCTTCGTGAGTGAAACCTTTCCTCTGGAACAGGTAAACCAAGTGCATGACCGGCTCAAGAAAAACGAAATCCTGGGCCGAGTCGTCCTGAAACCGTGAAAAGAACCACTAAATTTCATTAAAAAGTGAAAATTGCCAAATGTCTTACCTTTGTCTGCAGGGAAGGAAAGGGGGATGTATTTTTTTATTGACAAGAAGATTTACTTTTAGCCAAAATGGACTGGTAATTGGTAATACCATTTTACAGGTTTACCAATAATGGCAAAGAAGAATTTAAAGCCCCACTTTCTCCAACGCTTTCTCTGGGATTTCGGGAGGCCCCGATATGGAAAAACAAGCCCAGCTCGAGCCGATTCGGAAATTTCGACTCTACGAGATTGCCGTTGATCAAATCAAGGCCTTAATCCTTGAGAATCAATACCAACCGGGAGACCGTCTACCATCGGAGCGGGAATTGGCGGAAAAACTCTGCATCGGGAGACCTTCGGTTCGCGAAGCCTTGCGCATCCTGGGCTTGATGGGGTTGATTGAGATCCGGATAGGGGACGGTACCTACGTAAAAGACCTGAGTTTTTTTCCTTACATCGATTCCGTCGTTTCCTCGATCGGGTCCCGCTTGAAGATGCAGGCCGAATTTTTCCTTAAACTTTGGGAAGTGCGCAAAATCCTGGAAGTCGGCAGCGCCGGACTCGCCTGCCTACGGGCCCGTCCCATAAATTTAGAAATCTTGCATCAATGTATCCAGCAAATGGAAGAGAATATAAAAAATCGGGAAGCCTTTATACAAGCGGGAATTCGGTTCCACCAGGAAATCGCCAAAGCTACGGAGAACGAAATTCTCTTTCTCCTCTGGAAAAGCCTTTGGGACATGATTCGTCGCGGCCAGGACGAGACCTACAAGGCGGTCCGTTCTCCCCAGTTGTCGATCCAAGGACACAAAAAGATCTATCAGGCCCTGCAGCAAGGGAATTCTGGGGAGTCCCGCCGGGCAATGGAAGAACATTTAAAATTCGAGGAAAAGGTTCTCCTGGCAAGTCTAAAGGGAGAGAGAAAAATCAAAACAAAAAAATCAATAGCAGCCAAATCATGAAAGGAGGGGGAATCGGATGAAAAAAAGAAAAAATTGTTGGTTGGTCCCGGGGCTGGTTATTCTCATTATATGGGGAATTCTTAGTTTGGGCCTGACTGGGGCTCTGGCCGCCTCCCCGCAGGGAGTTTTGAAAGAGGGTATTCACTGGGGCCTTTCGGCCGATTGGCTTGATCCGGCAACTGCCACTCATTCAACTTCTGCGTTCCTGATTTTGTATTTAATACATGATGCCTTGATAAAAGCCATGCCGGATGAAACTTATTCTCCGAGTCTCGCCGAATCCTGGACGGTAAGCCCGGATTCAAAGCTATTTGAGTTTAAACTGCGCCAAGGGGTTAAATTTCACAATGGGGAGACCATGACCGCGGAAGATGTAATCTTTAGTTTTAAGCGCTATAGGGCCACCGCGGCGAAGACTTTTCAGGATCGCATCGATAAGATGGAAGCCGTGAACCCTCATTTGGTTCGATTTCACTTTAAACAACCTTTCCCCGATTTTTTGGAGTATCTTCTGCCCGGCGCATCGACCCTGGGCTGGATCGTGCCGAAAAAATACGTGGAAAAAGTCGGAGATGCCGAATTTAAAAAACATCCCATAGGCTGCGGTCCGTACAAGTTTGTCGAATTTGAAGCCGGAGTCAAACTGGTCGGGGAAGCCTTTGCAGACTACTGGAAAAAAGTACCCCATATAAAAAGAATGGAATTCCATATCGTCCGTGAACCCGGTACGAGACTCACGATGGTGAAAAGAGGCGAGGTGGACATTGCCACCCTCATGCAGGGGGTCTTTTATGAGAGTGCCAAAAAGGACCCGAATCTGAGAGTTCTCTCCCCATTGAGTCCAACGATATGGCTCGTCTACTTTGCCAGTCAGTGGGATCCGAAGTCTCCTTGGTCTGATCCGCGGGTGAGGAAAGCCGCCAGCCTGGCGATCGATCGTCAAACCTTAGCCGATGTGCACATGCCCGGATGTGGTCCTGCTGGGACCGTGGGGATAGACGGGGATCCATTCGTGGTGAAATTTCCTCCCGATTCCTATGATCCGGCAAAGGCCAAGAAGCTTTTGGCTGAAGCTGGATATCCGAACGGGTTCAATGGCGGGAAATTCTATCCCTACGGAGGTTATTGGCCATACGGAGAGCAGATTTCCAACTACTGGAAGGCGGTCGGCATAACGGTCGATACTGTTCTTCTGGATAGGCCCGGTTTTCTGGCCCAGCGCCGGGGAGGAAAAATGAAAGGGGCGACTTTTATTGATCCGTCGATCGCTCCGACCATCGGCGGCCGGTTGGATTATCTGTTCGGGCCGACTTCCTACGGGAAATATCCGGACATTCAAACTTTATGGGATCAATACAACAAGGCTTTCGATAAGAACAAGAGAAAAGATCTAATCGGGCAAATTCAAAAATTGATTTATGAAAAAGCTGTGTATCTTCCCTTGACCACGACCAATTCCCCGGCAGCTTTTGGCCCGAGGCCCAAAGGAAATCCGTATAAAATTCAGCCCCTCCTTTGGTTCACGTGCCCATTTGAAGACATGGAGCTGACCAAGTAAAGAAGGGCGGACTTTTTAAGGAGGAATAGGTAATGTATTATGCAGTTGATTGGGTAGATCGAATCGATTTTGCAGCTCTGCGCCAATACCGCCTGGAGAATCTGCAGAAAAAAATGAAAGAGCATGGACTGGATGGCATGATCTGCTTTCGGGCAGAACACATCCGTTACATGACGGGGATGCGGCCTCTTTGGTGGCCCATTTCCTTCATCACTCGGAACGCCGCCATCATGGCCCAAACCGGCTTCCCGGTTCTATACGTTACGAGTGGCGACGCGGCCCGCTGCCGGCAAACTATGAAATGGCTTCCCGAGGAGAATATTCAACCCTGCGCCACCATGGAAGACCCGGGGATTGTGAGAACTATGGTCCACCAGGAATTTGTCCCCACTTTTAAAAAAATGGGTGTTGCCGAGGGGCGGATCGGAATCGATGCGGCTACGGCCTTGATCTTCCAGGAATTGAAGAATGCCTTACCCAAGGCATCTTGGGTGGACGGAGACCAGTGTGTGAAAGAGGCGGCGGCCGTGAAACACGTCGAGGAGATCAAATGCATGCGCGTGTCCATTCAGGTGGCCGATGTAGCTATGGAGAGGGCTTTCCGTCGAATAGATAGCGGTGTGCGGGAATGCGAAGTTCTGGCCACGGCCATGGAAACCCTTTATTCCTTCGGGATGGAAGTCCCCCAATGCAGCCTGATCGTAGCCTCGGGGGAGAATACAGCCCCCCTCCACCGATTCGCCTCGGACAAACTCATTCAGCGGGGAGACTTGGTTTTTCTCGACCTGGGGGGTTGCTTCAACGGTTATTTCTCCGATTTTACCAGGACGGTTTGCCTGGGCCAGCCCAGTGAGCAGCAGAAGAAAATTTACACCGCCGTATACGAGACCATGATGAATATCGTGGAAACCATGAAGCCCGGAATTACGAATGAGTTTGTCAACCGATCGGCCCGGGGGATCATTAAGAAACATGGTTTTGAAAAATATGGGTTCCATGGCCTGTTGGGGCATAGCATCGGAACGTCGGGGCTCACCTTTCCTATTATCGGCGAAATAGCCGCCACAGGAGAGAAGGTATTTGAACTGCAGCCGGGCATGATATTCTCCCTGGAGCCCACGATTACAGTGCCCGGCATACCCGGAGGCGGGGGCGTCAGATTAGAAAATAACATTCTTATTACCGAACAGGGGAATGAAGTGCTGAATAAAACCCCCTTTTGCCAAAAAATGTTAGGCCAGAGTATTTGTTCGGGGCCATGCTGTACCAGGTAAAAAAGGACATTGCGCCTAATTTTAGGTTAGGTGTAAAAGTCTCAGTCGAAACCCAGCCCAAAAAAGAAAGGAGAGAACCGATGAGAACGAAGAAAAACGGGTGGTTATTAGCAGTGATGATTCTGGCCATTTGCGGAACGTTTTTGTGCAGTTCAACTAACGTTTGGGCCAAGTCCCCCAAGGGGGTGTTGAAAGAAGTGATTCACTGGGGGATTTCGGCAGACTGGCTTGACCCGGCCACGGGTGGTTTTGCCATATCCGCCCACCTGGCCATGTATTTCTACCACGATGCCTTGCTGAAAGCGATGCCCGAGGGCAACTTTACTCCCTGCCTGGCAGAGTCGTGGACGATTAGCGAGGATGCCCGGATCTACGAGTTCAAACTGCGCCAAGGGGTAAAGTTTCACAACGGAGACACGATGACCGCTGAGGACGTTATCTTCAGCGTCAACCGCTACCGGGCGGCTCAGGCAAAAATGCTGAAAGACCGAATCGAAAAGCTGGAAGCCGTAAACCCTTATTTGGTTCGCTTTACTTTCAAAAAGCCTTTCCCCGACTTTTTGGAGTATCTTGTTCCCGGGGTCACCACCATGGCCTGGGTTGTTCCCAAAAAGTATATAGAGAAGGTGGGGGATGCCGGTTTTAAAAAGCATCCTATTGGAGCGGGCCCATACAAGTTTGTTGAATTTACCCCGGGGGTGAGGCTTGTAGGAGAGGCCTTCGAAGAGTACTGGAGGAAGGTGCCCAACATCAAGAGGGTTGAATTTATCCGTGTTCCTGAACCGGCAACCCGCCTGGCAATGGTGAAGCGTGGCGAAGCAGATATTGGTACTCTCATGCAGGGGGTGTTTTACGAAGATGTGAAGAAGGACAAGAATCTTCGACTTCTCCATCCTTTAAGTCCAACGCGATGGCTGGTATATTTTTCCAATCAGTGGGATCCCAAGAACCCGGGTTCCAATCCGAAGGTTCGGAAGGCTATGAGTCTGGCCATAGACCGCCAGACTTTAGCCGACGTTCATATGCCAACGTGTAAGGGTATCGGCGTGATCGGTCTGGAGGGTGATCCCAATTTGGCGGACTTTCCTCCGGATCCTTACGACCCAGCGCAAGCCAAGAAGCTTTTGGCTGAAGCAGGGTATGCAAAAGGTTTTCATGCGGGCACATACTACCCGTACCAAGGGGGTTACTGGCCAATGGGGGAGCAGATTGCCAACTACTGGAAAGCAATCGGAATTACTGTCGATACCAAACTCTTGGATAGACCTGCCTGGATGGCCAACCGCGAGGGGAAAAGGATGACAAATTCCCTGTTCATCGAACCTTCTACAGCACCAACCATTGGCGGACGCTTGTCCTACCTTTTCGGTTCGAGTTCCTACGGGAATTATCCCGATATCGAGAAAACCTGGAAAGAGTTCGAGAACACAGTCGATCCCAAGAAGAGGCATGCCTTACTCCTGCAGGTCCAGAAAATGATATACGATCGAACCATGTTCATTCCCCTCGTTTCGACCAATTCGCCGGCAGCTTTTGGACCCAGGGTGAAGGGGAATCCATATAAAATCCAGCCACTTATCTGGTTCACGGCTCCCATTGAAGACATTGAGCTAGCGGACTAAAGAGATCGGGTCGGCCAAAGAGGGTATCACTGTTATCTCATTCCTAAGGGATGAGAGGAATAAGTGAACGTGATACCCTCTTACCAGAATGCACGAGAACCATTGAATCGACGGAAAACGCCATGAAGAGATACATCGTTAGAAGGTTGCTATTTGGGATTGTCGTCGTATGGTTTGTTTCGGTTATCATTTTTACTGTCAGCCGTATTGGTCCGGATCCGGCATTGATGATCGCTTCCCCGGGAGCCGATGAAGCGGAAATGAAGGCGATTCATGAACGCTTCGGTTTGGATAAACCTTGGCCGGTTCAATATTATATTTTTTTGAAGCGGGCCTTACAGGGGGATTTCGGGGAATCCGTCTATTATGGTCTTCCGGTCTCTGAAATTCTGGTGCAGCGCATACCGAATTCCATATTGCTTGTTGGGGCAGCCCAGCTTATTGCCCTAGGCATTGGAGTTTCAGCGGGGTTATTGGGGGCCAGACGACGGGGACAGTGGTTGGACAATCTGGTCCGGTGGTTTTCCCTGACGGGTCTATCCATGCCCAACTTTTGGATTGCCATGCTGATGATCCTCGTTTTTTCCGTTACCTTAAAAGTTTTGCCCACGGGAGGAAGTGGAACCTTTTGGCATCTCCTGATGCCCGCCTTTTCTTTGGGTTGGTACTTCAGCGCCGGGTATACTCGGATCACCTATTCGTCCTTATTTCAAGTGCTCAATAGCGAATATATCAAACTGGCCCGGGTCAAGGGCCTCTCCGAATTTTCCGTTGTGGCCAAGCACGGTCTTAAAAACGCACTCATTCCGATCGTCACCTTGGCCGGCATGAATCTGGTGATCATGGTTTCAAGCGCCGTAGCCATCGAAACGGTATTTTCCTGGCCTGGAGTAGGACTCCTTATGTACCATGGAGCCGTCTACCGGGATTTTAATATCGCCCAGGGAGTGGTTCTTTTAATATCGGTGAGTATGGTAGGAGTAAATTTGCTCGTGGATATCTTATATGCTTATATAGACCCGCGCATCCGCTATCAGTAAGTGCCCAAACAATAAAACAAAGGGAAAAAGATGGAGAAGTTCGTATATTTTTGGGGGAAGGTTGCAGATTTTTGGAAAAGAGCTCCGAAGGGGCCCCTGATGGTGCTCATTTTGCTTTTTGCTGCGGGAATTTTTGCCGATTTTTTAACCTTCGGCCATGATCCCGAAATTGGCGACCCCAGACAAAGGTTATTACCGCCTTTTTGGTATGACGGGGGAATGACCAAATATCCCCTGGGCACGGATACCATGGGGAGGGACATACTGACTCGCTTGATTTATGGCTCGAGAGTTTCTCTGGTGGTGGCTTTTGCGGCCGTGATTTTGTCCTCGGTCATAGGAACGATTTTGGGCATATTAGCCGGATATTTTGGGGGATGGGTAGATCAAGTGATCATGCGCTTTACCGATTCCTGGCTTAGTATCCCTACCGTTATGTTCGGAATCTTGTTAGCCGTTATTGTAGGTCCAGGTGTCTTTAACATTGTCATCATTATGGGTCTTGTTTTCTGGACCCGATATGCTCGGGTTACCAGAGGTGAAACCTTAAGTCTAAAAACCAGGGAATTTGTGCAGCTGGCTATTGTAGCAGGGTGTAGCAAATTTCGAATCATGAGAAAACATATCCTGCCGAATGTATTGAACAATGTAATCACCCTCGCTTCCATGCAGATTGGCGTCGTTGTTGTCGTAGAGGCTACGCTTACTTTCCTGGGGGTTGGGGTTCCGCCCCCCAAACCCGCCTGGGGGCTGATGCTGTCCGAGGGCCGAGGAGGTTTACTCGCCGGCTACTGGTGGTTAATCATGTTTCCCGGGGTGGCCATCGCCATGTTGGTAATGTCCTTTAACCTGATCGGAGACTGGCTTCGCCTTTATTTAGACCCGCATTACAGGAATATTGAAGCATGAATAAGGACGAAAAACCTCTTTTGCAGGTTGTCGGATTGACCACCTACTTTTTTTCCTTTAGAGGAGAGAGAATCGTAAAGGCGGTGGATAATGTCTCGTTCGCAGTAAGAAAAGGAGAAAGACTGGTGATTATCGGGGAGTCAGGCTGCGGCAAGAGTACAGTCGCGCTCTCTCTCCTTCGGGTTTTACCTCCTTCCGCTAAAATCGTAGCCGGAGAAATTCTCTTTGAAGGGGAAGACCTTCTCAAAAAAACTCCCAAAGAAATGGCGAGGATTCGCGGGAAGCAGCTTTCCATGATCCTGCAAGACACAATGCTTTCATTGGATCCCGTCTTTTCCATAGGAAATCAGATTGGGGAGACTCTGGAAAGGCACACGAATCTGCGGGGAGAGGCCCTAAGAGGACGGATAAAGCAACTTCTTCTGGATGTAAGGATACCGGACCCGGAAAGGCGCCTGAAGCAGTTTCCCCATCAAATGAGCGGGGGGATGAGGCAAAGAATCGTAGGGGCCATTGCCCTTAGTTGTGAGCCCAAATTGCTTATCGCCGACGAGGCGACTACCAACCTGGACGTCACGATCCAACTTCAATACCTTAACTTGCTGAAGGAAATTCAGAAAAAAACCGGGGTGACTTTGCTGTTTATTACCCATAATCTGGGTATCGTCGCTGAATTGTGTGAAAACGTGATCGTCATGTACGCCGGAAAAATTGTAGAGCGTTCACCGGTTATGGAAATTTTCGACGACCCCGGCCATCCTTATACCAAGGCTCTTTTGCAGGCTGCCTTCGGTCTGCAAGACCTGAGCAAAAGGAAACCCATTCCCGGTGAGCCTCCGAATCTGGCCAACCTGCCCCCGGGATGTAGCTTTCATCCTCGTTGCCCTTATGGGAAAGAACGTTGCCGGCAGGAAGAACCTATCGAAATATCTTTGAACCCGACGCGATCGGTAAAATGTTGGTATCCAGTAACCATAGGATCACAGAATATCCCCATGCCGAAAATCGAAGATGCCGGGAATTTTAAAAATTTGATGGGGTAAACGATTTTAAAAAGCTTCAATGCTTAGAAAAATATCAGAGCGAGTTATTTAGGTATGACCTCCAAAGGAGAGGTGAATTATCTTTTGCAGACCCGGGGGCTAAAGGTCTACTTCCCGCTTAAAGCAGGAATTATCCGCGACCGAGTCATCGGGTGGATAAAGGCCTTGGACGATGTGGATATAACTTTGAGGCGTTCGCAAGTGGTCGGTTTGGTTGGGGAGTCGGGAAGCGGCAAGACGACCTTGGGGAAAGCCCTCTTGCTTTTGGAAAAGGCGACCGGCGGTGAGATTCTCTATGAAGGAAAGAATGTTTATGCCTTCAACAAAGAAGAGATCAAAGCCTATCGCCGGAATGTGAAAACGGTTTTTCAGGACCCCTTCGCTTCCCTCAGCCCCCGGTTCAGGATCAAGGAGATCATTGGCGAGCCCTTAGAGGTCGGCGCTGGCATGAATAAAAAAGAGGTGGAAGAAAGGGCCGCCGAAGTCCTGGGTATGGTGGGCTTGGATCCAGGACTGATGAAGGTCTTCCCCCATGAACTCAGTGGAGGCCAACGGCAGCGCGTGGCCATCGCTCGGGCCATTTCCACCAATTCCAAAGTCATTATTTTAGACGAGCCTACTTCGGCCCTGGACGTTTCCGTTCGCCTGCAAATCGTACACCTTTTAATGGAATTGCAAAATCGGCTGCAACTCAGTTATTTGCTGATTGGACACGACTTAGCCATGGTGGCTTATATGTCTACGGACATCGCCGTCATGTATCTGGGGAAGATCGTGGAGTTTGCGGAAACCAAAGAATTGTTACGGAACACGGTTCATCCATATACCCAAGCGCTTATTTCCGCTGCCCTGCCCGATCACCCCCGGGACAAGAAAGAGCGAACCATCTTAGCTGAGGAAATTGCCAGTCCCTTGAATATACCCCCGGGTTGTCGTTTTCATCCCAGATGTATCCAAAGGAAAGCAACTTGCGCTGAGCGGGAACCCCTGTTGGCACCCGTGGGAGAAAACCACTTGGTGGCCTGTCACCTGGACGGCCAAAAGGCGGCAAGCAGCTCCATTTAGAGTTGGGATGATAAACAGAAAGGGACGGAAGGTAAGTTTTTTACCACTTTGCTTGAAGGAGGCTTTATTATGGCCATGAAGGTGATTACGAGTTTGCCCATCGCCTTGGCCGAGGAAATATTGGCCAAAGCTGGAATCCAGTTGGTCCAGGCACCCTTGTGGACGGAAAAGGCCCTTATCGAATACGGGGCGGATGCGGATGCCGCAATCGTAGGAGCCAATGAACCGTACACACCGAAAGTCATTGGAGCTTTATCGAAATGTAAAATTTTAAGCCGGATGGGTATCGGGTACAATAACATCAATGTGGAGGAAGCTACCCGCCAGGGGATTCCGGTAGCGGTCGTTCTGGACGCCAGCGTTCACGAAGTCTCCGACCACGCTCTGGCTTTCCTTCTGGCCTTTTCCCGCAAGCTCTTTCCCCTGGCGCAGGTCATCCGCAAGGGCAGCTGGAAACCCGCGAGCAATGACATCATCAACGCTCGCGGCCGGATTTTCCGGCTGAATCAGCAGGTCTTAGGTGTCGTGGGTGTAGGAAGGATTGGCAGCCGGGTGTGTTTAAAAGCCCGCGCCTTTGGATTGCGGGTATTGGGTTATGACCCTTATTTATCCCGTGAAGACCTTCAAAGGGTAGGTGCCGAGAAGGTGGAATTTGAACCACTGCTTCAGGAAGCGGATTTCATATCTCTCCATGCCCCGCTCACTTCCGAGACGAAAAAACTTTTCGGTGCGAAGGAATTCAAGAAGATGAAACCCACGGCCGTTATCATCAATACGGCCAGAGGACCCATTATCGATGAACCAGCGCTCTATCAAGCCCTGAGGGAAGGGGTGATTGCCGGCGCGGGCCTGGATGTTACCGAGCCAGAGCCTCCACGTCCGGATGACCCGCTTCTAAACCTTGAGCAGGTCTTGATCACCGGCCATTCGGCTTATTTTTCCGAATCATCCAATCTGGAACTACAGCAAAAATCTGCCGAAGCAGTGCTCCTGGCCTTGAAAGGAGAATGGCCTCCGTTTCTGGTCAATCCTGAAGTCAAAGAGCAAAGGAATTGTCGTATTCCTTGAAGGTTGAAAAATAAAGTCCGGTAAAAGTGCCGGGGAACGGGTTTTCCCGCAAGGGGGTGATGAACTGAATTTAACGTAAGAAATGTTTTGGTGAGAATAGAAACTGACAACAGGAGGAAAACGATGAGCAGTCCAGGAACAGGAGAAACCCCTTGGAAAGTTCCGGGGAAATGGTCGGTAAGCCCTTATTGCTTTGAGCCGGAAGTACGGGCCAACTGGAAGATTCCCCCCCAGGTCACCATCCACGACGTAACCTTGAGGGACGGGGAACAAACGCCCGGCGTCGTCTTTCGCAAAGAGGAAAAACTGAAAATTGCCCATGCCCTAGAGGAGGCTGGCATCCAGCGTATCGAGGGGGGAATGATCGCCACCTCGGAGGAGGATTTCGATGCCCTCGCTACCATGGCCAAAGAAATCAAGAACTCTGAAGTTGCCTGCTTCTCCCGGGCCCGTCGAGATGATATGGAGCTGGCGGTCAAGAGCAAAGTGAAACGGGCCGTTATGGAGATCACAGCTCAGGATCATATCATTAAAGGTATCTGGGGCAGCCGGGGCAAAGCCGCAGAAGAGATCATCAAATTGGTAAAATTTGGCCAAGAGAACGGCCTGAAAGTTACCTACTTCCTCATGGAAAGCAGTCGGGCCAGCCTTGATTTGCTGCGGGACATCATTATCCCGGTTGCGGAAGAGGGCAAGCCCGATCACATTGCCATTGTGGATACCCGGGGCTCCGCCTACCCCCCCGCCTTCGCCTGGTTGGTGGCCCAAGTGAAGAAGTGGGTGAAAGTCCCCATAGAAATCCATTGCCATAATAATTGGGGATTTGCCACCGCCACCACTTTAGCTGGCGTAACTGCCGGCGCGGAAGTGGTGCATACTTGCGTCAATGGTATGGGAGGCAATGCCCCCTTGGATGAAATTATCATGGGCCTCGAAGCTTTTCTGCTGGTCAATACAGGCGTCAAGACCGAAGGCTTCCGCCAGCTTTCCGCGATGGTGAAAGATTTCTCCCGCGCCGAATGGTACAAACCCTTTGTCGGACCATTGACCTCCCAGGTAGAAGTGGGAATTGCCACCCGGCAAATGTGGGACCGACGCAATGAGCTGGGATATGGGCGTGGCGAGGTTTTGAATTACGAAATTGTGGGGGGGAAGGCCATCGACGTGGTGTTAGGGAAAAAAAGCGGTCGGTACTCGATCATGCTCAAAGCTTGGGAAGCTGGCCTTCCTTTGCCCTCGGAGGAGCAGGCTTCAATCATGTTGAATCAAATCAAGAAGATCTCAGAGGATAACAAGCGGTTAGTCTCCGAAGAAGAGTTTAGAAAGATTTATTCCCAAGTCATGGGTGGCAAGGGATAAGAGGAAGTGACCCTTCGGATAAATTTCAACCAAACCCCGGTTGACCCGGGAAAAAGGAGGCACAATGTCAGAATTTGGATTCATGGGAGTAGATTGGGAAGAAAGAGTTAATTTCGACCGGCTCCGTCGGGAGCGGGTGCAGAAAGCCAAAGAGGCTATGGAAAAATCAGGGCTGGATGCTCTGTTTGTCTTCGCCCTGGAAGATGTCCGGTACCTGACCGGGTTTCGCTCTCACCTCGGCCCGGTGGCGATTCTCGGTTTGGCCGCCGTGGTCCTGCCCAGAGGTGGAGATCCCATCCTTTATACCTTGGATATCGTCCATGCCCGGACACGCATGCCCTGGATTCGTCGGGAGAACATCATGGGACGACCCTTCATCCGGTCGGAGGGGGGCACCCAGAAGTGGGCCGAGGAGGTAAAGGGGAAAATTGGAAAACTCGCTGAAGGGAAAATCGGCGTGGACCTGGTGACCTTCGGCCTTTCCCAATGGCTGCCCAAATGTTTTCCCAAAGCCCAGCTCGTGGATGGGAGGGAAGTTCTTAACCAGGCCAAGATGATCAAGACCCAGGATGAGATTGAATGCCAGAAGATCGCCACCATGATCACCGAGGCCGGCTTCCAGGCTTTGCTGGATAATCTAAAGCCGGGCGTGAAGGAATGTGAGCTTCTGGCCCTCGCTTGGCAAAAATTTACCGAGCTGGGCAGCGAATGGAGCCAATGCTCCAACATCGTCTGTTCCGGGCCCTATACCGCCCCCTACCGGAGATTCACGTCCGACCGGGCGATCCGCGAAGGGGACATGGTGGTTGTGGATATCGGCGCCTGCTTCAACGGGTACTGGGGAGACTTCACCCGCACGTATGTCTGCGGGGATGTCCGGCCCACCAAAGAGCAGATCGAGCTGCACCAGGAGAGTTACAACACCCTATTCAATGCCTGTGCCGAGGCGAAGGTAGGAAAGACGAATGGGGACATCGGCAAACACCTGAACAACCCCCAGACCAACCCGAATTCCGATGACCTCTCGGGGGGACATGGTGCGGGAGTCAACCCCTGGGAGCCGCCGTGGGTCGCCAATCTTACCCCGGAGGTCATAATACCCCTGCAGCCGGGTATGCTCTTCAGCATTGAACCGTATGCGGGAAAACCGGGCATCGGCGGATTCCGGCTGGAAAACCAGGTGTTTGTCGGGAAAGAGCCGGACATCATAACACCCTTGAGCTTCGATGAGCGGTTGCTGCGGGATGTTCATCCTCTGGATAGAACTACAGGAAGAAAAATACGCTACCCCAAATGATAAATCCCCTTCATTCCATCCCTCTCCCCGGTGAGACTGTGTCGTAACCCGGGCGGGAGGGCAAGGGGAGGAGAAGGAGATTGTGATCCATGGACTTTAATCCAGTCCGCATAGCCATCGTGGGCATCGGGATGTGGTGTAAGGCCCTGGCCATTGTCATGCAAAAAAGCGGAGCCTTCAAGATCGTCACCTGCTACACCCGGACCAAAGCCAAGCGGGAAGAGTTCGCCGCGGCCTTCCAGTGCGACCAGGAGGCTTCCTACGAAGATGTCCTGAGGCGGCAAGACGTAGAAGCAATTCTTCTGACGACCCCTAATTCCGCGCATAGCGACATGACTGTACTGGCCGCCGACCATGGCAAGCATGTAATGGTGGAGAAACCCATCGCCAATAGGGTTCCCGCAGCCAAGCGCATGATCGAGGCCTGCAAGAAAAATGGAGTTGTCCTCTCGGTTGCCCACAACCAGAGAAGACTGGCCGGCTACCGGAAGATCAAGGCCATGGCCCAGGAGGGGGGCCTGGGCAAGATCGTCACGGTAGAAACGAACTTTTCCCATAACGGCGGGTTCAGGTTAACGCCCCAAATGTGGCGCTGGTATGAGGAAGAGTGCCCCGGAGGTCCCATGATGACCCTGGGAGTCCATCCTGCAGACACCCTCCAGCATCTTCTGGGTCCCGTCCAATCCGTTTCCGCCTTCTTCAACCGCCTCTGCCTCCAGGCCGAGATCATCGATGCCGGAACGGCAATCCTGCAATTCGAGTCTGGGGCTCTGGGCTACCTGGGATCCAACTTCATCACCCCCTGGGTGAACTACTGTAATATCTACGGGACAGAGGCGAATCTCTATTTAACGGTAGATCTTCCTGCTCGCCAACCCGATGAAACCCCCGGGCAATATGGAGACAGCTGGAATTATGCCGACCGCAACTCCGCACTTTACCTGAAACGCAAGGGAGAGGATCAAAAAATTAAAGTTGACCTGGAGACCGGAGAGATTTTAACCGAAGAAGTGAAGGAATTTGCCGATTGCATCCGGAACCGCAAGGTCCCTGAAACAGGCGGGCCGGAGGCCATGCAGGCTCTGGCCGTGATCGTGGCGGCGATCCGGTCGGCGCAATCCCAAAAGCCAGTTCGAGTGGAAGAAGTATTGGCGGAATAGGGCTATCATCAACGGCCCTCGCCAGAAGGGAGGGAATCACCATGGATTTTTACGAAGTGATTGAAAAGCGCAGGACCATCCGCAAGTTCAAAAGTCGATCCACCACAGAGCAATTAAAGCGCATCCTCAACGCCGGGATCAAGGCTCCTTCGCCGGCAAATCGGCAAGGCTGGGAGTTTGTCATCGTAGATGATCCCGAACTTGTGGAAAAGATCAGCGAGCGAAAGTATGTATTGAACCGGGGAAACAAACCCCGGGGTGAACAAGTACCTCCGGAAACGGAAAAAGGAGCGCAGGCTCAGAAAGATTCCTTTGCCCATGCCAGTCTGGTCCTGGTTTACCATCGAGCGGGAGTAGCCGATGCCGCCGGAGCCTGGATGTGCATCGAGAACATGTCCCTGGCTGCCGTGGCCGAGGGACTGGGCTCGAGGATTGCCGCTTTCTTCGGAGGAGCGGATAAAGACATTAACCTGCTCCTGAAAGTCCCGGATGGATATGAACTGGCGGCCGCGCTCTCTATAGGGGTCCCGGCCCAAGAGCCCGGTGCCCGCAACCTCCGTCCAGAAGGAAGCTGGTTGCATCGCAATCGCTTTTAAAAAAAATGACCTATAGAATATCCGGATGCTGGCCTGCCTGGCGATGAGCTTCAATCGTGGTGACCACAATGGGGCTCGCGAGATTTTCGGGAATCCCCAGAACCTTCAGCACCCGGATCGTTAATGCCTGGGCATCAAGGGAGGGTGCACCTGCATTTTCTTGGCGGACCACCCCATGAACTTTTTGCATATAGGCTAAAGCCTCATCCATGGTCTGGTAAACCTTCTCTCCCTGTATGGGATCATGCCAGGAGGAGAACAAGGCTTTCCATCCCTTGACCGCTTTCAATTTCTTTAGGGATTGGATGGTAACAAAAACATCTGCATAAATCGGCAACCCCCCGGCTAAAGGAATGGCGTCTCCGGAAAACAGGGCCCCGTCGGTAGGATACACGAAAGAGATCGAACCGGTTGAATGGCCCGGAGTATGGATCACTTTTAAATTTTCTCCGCCGCCCAAGTCGAGGACATCGCCATCCTTTACCACCAGATCAATCTTCGTGGAATCCTGCACATAAGACCGGAATGTCGGCGTTGGCCTTTCGCGATACTGTTCCTCGATATCTTCGATCCAGTTTTTCTCGGCCACATGGGCGGCTACTTTGCACCCCGAAATCTTCTTGATTTCCGCACTCAGCCCGATATGGTCGGCATGAGAATGCGTCTGTACAAGTAGCTGGATCTCTTGCGGATCCCGACCTGTCTCCCTTAAATAGCCGAAAATCTTTTCTTTGGCCGAGGCAATCCCGCTGTCGACCAAACAGATTTTCTTCCCGTAAATGAAATAGAGATAGACAAATCGAGTGGGCACCGCAAACGGGATTTTGATGGCGTGAACATGGTCCGTTACTTTCATTCTTCCCCCCTTGAAAAATTTGGCCTCGAAATGAGCATTCTTCCTTTTGCCGCCAGGCGCAATTTAAGTATTACCCTGCACCTCCTAAGCTTGGGGTAAGATTATATTATCGTATCAATTTCGCTTTTGAAAAGACACGCTAAATTTCATTGAAAATCGACAATCCCATAGATGCCTTCATAGTAGACGATCATTTTATGGATGCTCTGGCCCATCTGTTTCCCTCTCCAGCGGCGAATCTCCAGATGGGCCAAGCGTTGGCCTCGCTGACTCTTATAAGCATTGACCAGACTATAAAGGGAGAATAAAGGAAGATCTGTTTATCGTAATCCCGGCGGGTACCGCCATATCTAAGAGCCAAGAGCAGACTTGACCCCTCCATTGACCCCTCCATTTGTATTAAATGAAAGGGGGTAGATCAAGATATTTTTAAAGTTCCAGATTGATGGACTTGATATTTTCTTTCAGAGGTGTAGAATGATCAACAAAATAGATCTGCTTGCGGCTTCAGTGAACAGGTTGCCACTCCGATGACCAATCTCAAGAACGAGTTCTCCTGGTCCAAAACCAGGGATGAAACCTTCAAAACCTGCCCCCGACAGTACTGGTTTGCTTTCTACGGCTTTTGGAATGGCTGGCTTAAGGATGCTCCAGAAAGAACCCGTCAAATTTACATCCTCAAGAACCTGAAAAACCGACAAACCTGGGCGGGAGAGAAAATCCATCATTGCATCCAAAGAAGCATCAACAATATTCGAAGGGGAATCAAAGTCCTCCCTGGGGAGGAGATTATCTCCATTACCCTCAACCGGATGAGGGCTGAATTTCGGTCTTCAAGAGCGAAAAATTATTGGAAAAAACCAAAGACCTGTGCCCTCTTTGAGCATGAATACGGAGTAGAGGTCACCGATCAGCAGTGGAAAGAAATTGCCCAAAATGTCGAAACTTGCCTCAGAAACTTTTATGCTTCGGATATCTATAACGGCTTAAAAGCCCATGGCAAAGACGGGTGGCTTAAAGTGGAGGAATTCTCATCTTTTTATCTAGATAAAATTAAGGTCAATTTAGCTATTGATTGTGCCATAAAGAAGGGAAATGCCGTTATCATCTACGACTGGAAAACAGGGAAGACCCTCTCAGAAGATCTATCCATTCAGCTTTGTTGTTATGCCTTCTATGCTATGGAAAAATGGAATCTCCCTCCAGATTCTCTACGGGTTATCGAGTATAATCTCCCTTCCAATAAGGCCAACTCGTTTTCGGTGACCAGTGGGGAAGTTGAAGGTATAAAGGGGTACATTCGGGGAAGTGTTAAGGATATGCAGTCCCTTTTAAAAGATCCCGAGAACAACATCCCGTTGCCTGAGGATCAATTCAGCAAAGTGGAGAACGAGCGGGTAAGTCTCAGATGTAATTTTAGGAAAGTCTGCAGAATTTAGAGAGGTGATAAAAAGCTTAGAACTAACGGCATTAATTACCGATAGGGCTTCCTTCTTCATTTTTCCCCTCTTTCCCTTAGCCAGCTTTGCGCTTCTTTATTACCCTTTCTGGCCGCATCCTGCATATCCAGGATCGCCGGTTGTGGCTTGCCGAGCTGGAGGAGAGAGACTCCTCGATGGTAGTAGGTCCAAGAAAACCCCGGGTCTATGGTCATTGCTTTACTCAAATCATCTATGGCCTTATCATAAGCCCCTTGCATTCTATGGGCGACCCCGCGATCGAAGTAAACCCAGGCATAACTGCCGTCAATGGCTAAAGTCCTGCTGAAATCTTCAACGGCCCGGTCATATCGGCCCATTTGGCGTAGAATAAGTCCACGATGGTAGTAAGCCCAGGGCAGATCGGCGTTTACGGCCAAGGCTTGGTTGTAATCTTTCATTGCCCGGTCATATTCACCTTTCGCTCGCCAAGCTGCCCCGCGATGGTAATAAGCCCATACATGATGGGAGTCTATGGCTAAAGCCCGATCAAAGTCTTTAATCGCTTGATCACATTGCCCCTTCAACCGATAGACAATCCCGCGGCTGTAATAGACCCAAGCGGAATTTGGATCTATGGCTACACTCTTACTGTATTCTTCGATTTCCTCATCCCAGTCGTTTTTTTTCCTCAATATTTCTGCAGGGAAGCCGGTATGAACAAGATCTGGGTCTAAGGCCATGGCCTTGCTATAGTCTTCCGTCTCCCGATCATAGTGGCCCTTCCGGCCATAAGTAAGGCCGCGAATATAGTAGGCAGCCGCATGATGCGGATCGGCAGCAATCGCGAGGCTGTATTCTTCAATGGCCTTATCATATTCCCCTTGTTTATTGCGCACCAGACCGCGGTAATAGTAAGCTTCAGCACATTGCGGGGCCAAGGCAACTGCTCTGCCCAGCGTCTTCAATGCCTCATCATATTCATCGCGGAGAAAATGTTTTTTGCCCCTTGCCAACCATTCCTTGGCGTCGGGTGACATTTGGTTATTCGCCTTCACGCTGGTCATTTGACCCGGAGGTGCTAAGCAAGCGAACGAGCAGAGATAAAAAGAAAGGATGAACATCCAAGGGATGGGTATTTGCAATTGATTCAATTAACCAATTCCAGGTCTTCAAATGGAATTCGCTACGGCCGTCCTATTTCCCTCCGGGGATGATCGGCAGGAGTACGTAGGCCGCCTGGTCGCCGCCGGCGTAAAGGGTGACCTTCCCGCCGAATATCTCCGGGGGCCGGTCCTGGGGATCCTCGTGCAGGAACGGCCCGCAGCCCTTCATCACGTTGACGAAGGTGGTGAGCCGTTCGCCTTCGCCGGCATATTCGTAATCCCTGCCCCGCACGGTAAGCGCAATGCGGTATCCGGCCGGCACGACAATGCAGGTCGGCCAGATCTCTATGTCGAATTCGTAAACTCCGCCAGGTTGCAGCGGCTCCACCACATCGTGGGTGTGATACGGGCGGTAGGCGGTGCTGAGCTTGGGGTCCAGTTTGCGGTGCGAAGCCCTGAGCCAGCCCTGACCGATGGGCGTGTGGGGATCCAGCGCTCCCTGGAAAACCACCTCCTTACCATCGGGGGCGAAGACGCGCAGAACCAGGAAGAGGTCCGCATCGGCCGTGGCCGAGGCGACAAACAGCTTGCTGGCCACGGGTCCGGTGATTTCCATTTCCCGCTCAAGCGGGGGAGTCATAAAGGTGACGCCGTCTCCAAGCGCCTCGTAAGTGACGCTGCCCTTGGCCTTCACCGGCTCCCAGCTGAGGCTGCGGTCGGCGGGGTTGAGGTAGAGACGGGTCCAACGCGTTCGTGCCAGCGGCCACTCGCTCTCTCCCCGCACCACCAAGCCGTTGACTCTGCGGATCTGCAGTTGCAGTTTCGGCTGGCTCTTCCAATCGTTGTCGATCCCTTTCAGAAAATGGTCAAAGAAGCGCTTCTGGAGCGTGACCCCGTATCGGGTGTAAAACTCCGTCCAATGCTCCAGCCCGTGAACCTCCAGCCATTTTTGCTTGGAGGCGGCCCGCGCGAACCCTTCAATGTTGCCGCGGAGATGGAGCCCCTGCCCTCCCCAGTTGGCCGCGGAGAGCAGGGGAACGGTGACTTTGGACCAGTCAGGTGATCTCTCCCGGTGGTATGGGTCATCCAACGGATGCTCCGTGAGCTCTTTCCTCAGGTCTACCCGATTCTTAGCCAGCTCTTCTTCTGACAGCGTCTCGGGGCCGCCAACGAGCTCACCCGTGTTCGGGCTTACGAATCCTCTCTTCCCGAGACCGTGCTGCACGGTCATCACCTGCTTCTTGAACCAGTTGCCGGAAAAGGCACACAGGATACCGCCGTGATAGGTCCCATCCCGATACGAGTCGGACGCTCCCTCCCAGGGGACGATGGCTGTCAGATGGGGAGGCTGCAGCGAAGCCACGTTCCACTGATTTCTGGCGTAATAAGAAATCCCGAGCAAACCCACTTTACCATTGCTCCAGGGCTGCGTTCCGGCCCACTCGATGCAAAGGTAAAGATCGCGGGTCTCCCTGGGCGAACGGGGATCGATGAACCCCGGGGAGCGCCCCGCACCCCTTGAGTCGACCCGCACGCATACGTATCCGTCCGGCACCCACTTCTCGGGGTCCGCGACTTCCCAATTCTGGTACTTGTTGGTCGAGCCTTCGATCACGTCCGGGTGCTGCTCGGCCATCCGCCGCCATTGGTCCGGGTAACCCTCCTGGAAGGCCAGGCCCTTCCCGTACGGGCCGTAGGTCAAGATCGCCGGATATTGGCCCTCCTGCGGCGGACGGTAAATGTCGGCCCGTAATACGAGGCCGTCATCCATCGTGATCGGAACGTCCCAGTCAATCATCATTCCATCCCTGAGTTCGCTCTTCTGGCTCATCTCTGCTCCTTCATGGTCGTTTGTTGATTCGACAGCGGAGTTCCCCTACTCGTCCCTTTGGTAAAAGTGATTCGATTCGATAAGAACTCTCTTTTTTTGCGAGTATAATGGGGAGGCGATTGCCTGTCAAGGAAATTTGGGCTGCAATCATTTGCCTTGGCCATGAGCCCCATGTTATATTGAATCTGTATTTCAGCCCCTTGATGATGAAAGGGGAAGATGCAGTAGGGTCAGGCAATTGGGGGTTGTTAAATCTCTTCATAGGAGGGTTCGTCATGGAAGCTGCTGCTCAGGAAAAGTTGGCAACGGATGTTATCAAAACTTCTGCCGGCAATCTGGAGATCACTTTTATCGGCCATGGCACGATGATGTTCAAATTCGGCGGTAAGGTTATCCACATTGACCCGTGGACCCAGCAGGCCGATTACACCAAACTTCCGCAAGCCCATCTCATCCTGCTTACTCACGAACACATGGACCACCTTGATTTAAAAGCCCTGGGAATGCTGCGCACCGAAAAAACCGCAGTGGTTTGCCCCCAGATCTGCACCCCCCAGGTCACCGGCGCCATCGTGATGCATAATGGAGATATTAAAACCATTGAAGGTTTAGAGGTAAAGGCCGTTCCGGCATATAACATTATGCATAAACGAGACAATGGCCAACCGTTTCATCCGCAAGGCCATGGGAATGGCTACATCATTACCTTCGGCGACAGGAATGTTTATGTGGCGGGGGATACGGAGAATATTCCCGAGATGAAACAATTGAAGAATATTGACATCGCTTTCCTGCCCATGAACCTGCCCTATACGATGACTCCCGAGATGGTTGCCGATGCTGCCCGGGCTTTCCAACCGAAGATTCTTTATCCTTATCACTACGGAGAAACCGATACCTCCAGACTGGTGGCTTTGTTGAAAGATACCAAAGGAATTGAGGTGCGTATCCGCAGCATGAAGTAAGTATTTTTGGTTCCATTGAGGGAATGTAAGATGATTTTACCCGGGGGTTATGCCGGAAAGATCATTCTATTTGATCTGACAACCAAGATTGCCACTAACCTGCCATGGGAGAAGGATGAGGTTTGCGCCTATGTTGGAGGAAGGGGATTGCAGGTATAGAACGGAGCGCAGCAGATCTCCGGTCAGAATGTAAAAAGGCTAACTCTTCTGTCTTCCCTCCGTTGCCAGTGACGGCTCAGCATGATGGCAGCCAAAGCAATCCCGAACCCTATAAGGTCAGTTTTCCATCCCGGAAACGCCAACAAAAAACCAGAGAGAGCAAAAGCGCCCCTAAATACGTAGTTGCTTATCCCAGATTGTATCTCTCCTACTCCTATCATGTACCCTTCGAACGCTGAACCAATAAGAAACATACCTAAGGAAGCCGTGAGAACCGCAAGTACAATGGCCATAGGCTCACCTTGCATTACTAAAACAGGATTGAGCACAAAAAAGAAAGGCAACACGAA
>Ga0180009_10002461_pt1 | contig 21786 bp, 27 predicted proteins | sample OS_PC_MetaG_FD_123537 | JGI IMG/M metagenome (GOLD analysis project Ga0180009, IMG submission 123537) | Groundwater microbial communities from the Aspo Hard Rock Laboratory (HRL) deep subsurface site, Sweden - OS_PC_MetaG | ecosystem: Environmental > Aquatic > Deep subsurface > Groundwater...
ACCCAGCATGCTCCCAGGCCAAGGGAATGGGCTGTCAAGAGCATATTCTCTGTAGCAGCTGCACAGTTTTGTATAGAATAAAGCCTGTTTCCCCTTACACCATAGAATCTTTCACTTTTTTTCAGGTCTGCGCAAACAACTATATGAACAGGTGCTTTTGACATCCAGTACTGCCTTAATGCAGCTTCTGCAATGGCCTTTCTCTTGTCCTCATCCTGCACAACAATAAAATTCCAGTCCTGTATGTTTCCAGAGCTAGGGGCAAGCCTTCCAGCTTCCAGGATAGTTCCTACCTTGTCCCATTCAACTGGAATATCTAAATATTTTCTTATACTTCTCCTTGTGCTTATACATTCAAAAACTTCCATATTAGCCATTATAAAACTCTATATTAATAAAATTATCGCTTTATGTCAAAATCTCGGAGGCAGCATGCCCGCCCTCCTCGCTTTTGAGCACATTTTATTCAATTATAAACACTAACCATATACTAGTTGAATAAAATATTTCAAAAACTATTTATAGTATTATTGTTTAGTTTGAATTATGAAATATATTAATTTGGTTGAGATATATCAGAAGCTTGACTCAACAACAAAGAGACTTGAGAAAACATACTTTATATCTGAATTATTAAGAGAAACACCATTAGAGGATCTTTCTAAGATAACATTATTATTACAGGGCAAAATCTTTCCTCCATGGGATGAGCGCAAGATTGGCGTTGCATCTAGAATGGTTTTAAAGGCAATAAATGTTTCATCTGGCCTAAGTGTTAGGGAAATTGAGGATGAGTGGAAAAAAACAGGTGATCTGGGCAAGACTGCTGAGAATCTTATAAAAAAGAAAAAACAGGTAACATTGTTTTCTAGTGATTTGTCTGTCAGCAAGGTTTTTGATAATTTAAGAAAGCTTGCTACATTAGAAGGCCTTGGCTCTGTTGACCAAAAGATAAAATTAATATCTGAACTTCTGACATCTGCAAAGCCAATTGAGGCAAGATACATTGTAAGGACTGTTTTAGAGGAACTAAGGGTTGGTGTTGGAGCAGGCTCTTTAAGGGATGCAATTGCATGGGCATTTTTTCCAAAGGTTGTTGGAATATTTTTCAAATGTGATAAATGCAATAATTATATGCCAAATATAGCCAAGTGCCTTGAATGCAATCATACTATAGAAAATAAATTTAATAAAGAAATTGAAAGGTTTGATGGAAAAAAAGTTCTTAAACTAAAAGAAGTTAAAGATCTTGATAAATCTGACCTTGAAAAATATGATTTTATTTTATGCAAGGATGAAAACCTGGCAAGGGAAGCTTATAATTATTTTATTGATGCTGTACAAAATGCATATGATGTTGCAAATGATTTTTCTGTTGCTGCAGAAAAAGCAAAAGTTGATGGCATTAAGGGCTTAATGAGTGTTGGTCTTGAGCCTGGAAGGCCTGTAAAAGTAATGCTGGCCATAAAGGTCAAGGATATAAAAGAGGGCTTTGAAAGAGTAGGCAAGCCAGCTGATATTGAATATAAATTAGACGGCTTCAGGCTTCAGATACATAAGAAAAACAAGGATATAAAATTATTTACAAGAAGGCTTGAGAATGTCACAAAACAGTTTCCAGAGGTTGTTGATTATGTTAAAAATAATATTAAAGGCAATTCCTTTATAATTGACTCAGAGGCAGTTGGCTTTAACCCAAAAACAAAAAAATATCTTCCATTCCAGAGTATTTCCCAGAGGATTAAGAGAAAATATGACATTAAAAATATGGCAAAAGAGTTTCCTGTTGAGCTGAATGTTTTTGATATTATTTATTACAATGGGAAAAACATGGTTAAAACACCTTTTGTTAAGAGAAGAAAGCTGGTTGAGAAAATAATAAGACCTGCTGAAAGAAAGATTGTTTATGTCAAGAATCTTATAACCTCTGATGAAAAAAAAGTATTGGAGTTTTATAATGAGTCTCTTGACAAGGGAAATGAGGGTATTATGTTTAAGACACTTGATGCTGTTTACAAGCCAGGAGCAAGAATTGGCCACATGGTGAAGTTCAAGCCTGTTATGGATACTCTTGATCTGGTTATTGTTGGAGCAGAGTGGGGAGAAGGTAAAAGATCTAACTGGCTGAGCTCTTTTACCCTTGCGTGCATTGATGAAAACAATAATTTTCTTGAAATAGGAAAGGTTGGAACAGGAATAAAGGAAAAATCAGGGCTTGGTGTTTCATTTAGCCAGCTTACAGAGGAATTAAAGCCATTAATAATTTCTGAAAAAGGGAAAAATGTTAAGGTCAGGCCAGAGATTGTTGTAGAAATAAATTATGAAGAAATCCAGAAAAGCCCAACATACAGCTCGGGCTATGCCCTAAGGTTTCCAAGGGTAGTAAATTTAAGGCTGGAAAGATCTGCTGAGGAATGCAGTACATTAAAAATGGTTGAGGAGTTTTACGAAGGCCAGAGACACAGGAAATAATTAAATATTGTAGAATTTTTATGTAAACTGTTTTTTTAAGCAGGATAATTATTAAAGTAAATAAAAAAATATTAAGAATAAAGATTTACTTGAATATTCCATAATCTCTTTTTTGGTTTACAACTAAACATAAATTAGGTAGTTTTCTCCTTTGAGCAAGTTGTTCTCTAGACATCCTCGTTGTGGCACTCTCATAAACAGGATAAAGACTATGGTATTGAGCAAAACCAACTCCAGATTTCCCATGGTTTTTAATATCTGCAAAAGCTCTTGATTCTTCCTCTGAACTAATAGTTGTTAATACCTCATTAGATTCCTGTTTTGGAACATAAACCCCTTCAACAATAATTTTGTCAGATTTAATTGTTCCTGTTAAGTATCCTGCTTTAATTTTATTTCCATTATCTTTGCTTAATTCCTTGGCTATTTTATCAATTGTTTCTTTGTTAATAACAACTTTTCTATTATTAATTTCCATTTTGTACTCCCAAAATTATTTATTACTCAAGGATAATAACATTATATATAAACCTTTCGGTTTTTTAATATTTTAAATTAAGAAAAATTTATTTTTCTAATCTCTTCAAGGCTTTTTGATAATCCAATATTACTAATTCTTTTGGCTTTATTTCTCCATTACTTTCCTTAATTAATGTTTCCCTGACTAGGTCATATAAATCCTGTGGTTTTTTTAAAGATGATAATTCTTTAGGAGGAACAGCAATAACTCCTCTGTATTCTATATTATAATTCTTATAACCATTTTCTTTTAATTCATTGTTCAGTTTATTAACTAATCCTGAACACTCTTCTTCAGATTCTACTAAAAGGCTAGCCTCACCATAACCTAATCCATCTTCCTCTGCGCCCCAAGTGTTTGGTTTACGGTGAAAGAAAACATTTTTGAGAACATCCATTGAGATTGGACCTACCATTCTCAAACGCTGAGTATTCTCCCTATTTTCATATCTACCAATAATTAATTTTTCATCCATTTTAATGCCCCAAAATTCTCCAAGAGATTGGAATGCTTAAAATTTTGTAATACAAACTATTTAAACCTTTTGCCAACTAAATGATTGGGCATTTTCAAAAATTAACTTCAGATAAAAATAAGTAAATTTTTCTTAATAAAAATCTTAAAATTATCGTCGAGAGATTTCTAAAATAGAAAGTTTAATAAGCAAGTTTGCACATTAATGATTAACCAAATTCAAAGAGGTGCACTGGATGGCAAAAAAGAAGAAAGCGAAGAAGAAGAAATGAGTTCATAAAATTTGGAAATCAAATAAAACCAATCATTTTTTCATTTTTATTTTATTTTGCAGGCTTTTGGGATAATGGTTTGTGAAATTTATAATTCTTTTTTTATGTTCTCAACAAACTTTTCAAAATCTTTTTTCTTTATGCATGCTCCGCATGCATGCTCATGGCCGCCGCCGTATCCCTCGATTTTAACAAGTGCTTTTTTCAGTATTTCAGATACTGAAACAGGACCTGATGAGCGAAGGCTGGATTTCATCTCTCCGCCTTTTTCCCTGGCAACTAAAATTATTTTTTTTGGAAACCTGTAAAGAAGCTCGTTTGAGAGATCGCCTGTAAAACTCATTTTTTCATCTGAATAAGTGAAGATAATTATCTTATCAGCCTTGCTATGTTCTAATGCCTCATCAAGCAGGCTGTCATATTCTTCCTTTACTTTTTTGAATCTCTTAATTATAAATTTTGCCTGCGCTGTCTCCTCATTAAGAAGTTCATAAGGTGTTTTTATTCTTGTCAGTATTTTAATGCAGCTCAGAACATCTGATGTTTTTCCCTTGAGGATAAAGGATAATATTCTTATAAGCTCTCCAAGTTTTGTTTCATATAGGGCTTTTTCTGGCCTCTTTATTTCTGCTGGCAGCAAGTCAGGATATTTTCTTGAAAACTCTGCTGAAAAGTCAGGCAAGTACCAGTCGCCAACTGCTCCGCATGCTGCAATCCACAGGTCCTGCTTTACAACCCTGTAGCAGATGCATGATGCTGGTTCGCCAAAGCCGTCTTTTCTTGAATTAAAGTATTTTGTTCCGCTGTTTTTAATAATGTTATGGTGGTCTATCCAGATTATTGGAACCTTAACAGCATCGATAAATTCAGGGCTTACCATTGGCTTGTCAATTATGAATACCTTGTCCGGGCCGTAGTTTTCAACAGTCTTGAGAAAAATCGGCTTAAGCTCAGGGCTGCTCTTTACAACAACGCCCTTTCCTTCTCTTGCATACCTGTACAGCAATAAAAAAGAGCAAAGCCCGTCAGGGTCATCATCAAAGAAGAAGAGTGGCCTTTTGCAATTATCAAGCTCTTCCCTTATTTCCTTATACTCTTTTTCTGTAAGCATATTAATAAGAAAAAATAATTATTATTTAAAACTATAGTTTTGGATATAGTAATTAATAAATTTTTGACTATTGGTTCTCATAATGTTCTATCTCATCATTTATAATTTCCAGTTTAACACCAGCCATTTTAAACATCTCTTCAGTCTCTTTACCAGCATGATACTTTTTCTGGCAAACAACACGCTTAATGCCAGCATTAATAATCATCTTTGCGCAAGTGCTGCATGGAGTCATCTTACAATATAATGTAGATCCATTAATAGACGCTCCTATCTTAGCAGCTTGGCATATAGCATTCTGCTCTGCATGTGTTGTTCTCACGCAGTGTTTTGAAACAGTACCATCTTCGTTGGTAATTGTTTTTATCTGGTGGCCAACCTCATCGCAATGCGGCAATCCAACAGGAGCTCCTGCATAACCTGTTACAAGAATCTGCTTATCTCTTGCAATAACACAGCCCATTCTGCCCCTGTCACAAGTTGACCTTTTTGCAACTGCTTCAGTTATTTCCATAAAGTATTCGTCCCAAGTTGGCCTTTTATACTCGCTCTTTTTTTCTGATTCCATCTAAAACATCCTCCAGTTTCTTATACAATTTATCAATCGTGCCGTTGTTCTCAAAAACATAATCTGCCATTGATATGCACTTTGAAATATTCTGCTTGTTTGGGTCATCGCTTGCCATTTCCCTTTTTTCATTGTCAATAAATTCCTGAAATGAAATTTTGTCTGTGCTGCTTTTCCTTTCTAAAATTCTCTCATATCTTATCTTTGGGTCTGCATCAACTGCAAAAAGATAAAATTTTCCCTTGTTTCTTAAAGCATTTACTTCTCCTGGTGTTTTCAGGCTTTCAATAATACAATCCTTTCCTAATTTTTTTGCTCTTTCAAAAAGTGTTTCAGCAATATAGCCCGGAGAATTTTTCTTTCTTAAATCATTTGCAACAACAACCATACTGTCCCTGTTAACAGGCATTTCTCTCCTTTTTATTTCTTCAACTAAAAATGCCCTCACAGAATAATGTTCAAATCCTTTCTTCTCAACAAGGAACTTAACAATACTACCCTTGCCTGCACCCAATGTTCCTGTAATTCCTATTATTAACATGTTTTGCACCTAATTTCTAACCTCTGTTTTTTCAAAATAACCTGAAACAGCTTTTTTCATTTCTTCAAGTTCTTCATCTGTAAACTTCTCTATTTTCTCAAATTTCTTATCAATAAGCTTGCCTTGCCTTGGAATAAAATTCTGGATAACATATTTTTTTGCCTTGCCTAAGCTGCTTATCCACTCACAAATTTTCCTTAATTTTTCAGTATCATGATAACCCCTGATGACAGTTGTCCTGAACTCATAATCCAGACCGGAATTCATTATAAGTTTCATGCTCTCCTCAATCCTGTTAATATCAACCTTTACTCCGGCAAGAGCATTATAATTGTCCTTGTCTGCCTTAATATCCATTGCAATATAATCTATAAGTTTTTTATCTGTTAATTCCTTTAATCTTTTTGGGTTAGAGCCGTTTGTATCCAGCTTGATAAGAAATCCTAATTCTTTTATTTTTTTCAGTAGCTCATGCAGATTAGAATTAATCAAAGGCTCTCCGCCAGTTATGCATACAGCATCCAAGTATTTCTTTCTTTGCCTTAGAAAATCAAGAATTTCTTTTTCTTTGTATGTTTTTTCTGGCTTATCAGGCAAAACCAACTCAGGATTATGGCAAAAACCGCACCTAAAATTGCAGCCAAATAAAAATATGGTGCAGGCTATTTTATCAGGATAGTCAATTAAAGTTAGTTTTTGTAATCCTGCTATTTGCATTCTTAACCCTATTCTTTTTTTTCTGCCACTTCAAAATATTTTCGGTCTTTAAATTCCGCAGCCTTGCCCTCATTCCACTGCTCAACCGGCCTCAAATAACCTACAACCCTTGAATAGACCTCACATTTTGTTTTCATTTTATTGCCTCTTTTATTTTTTTAAATTCTTCATCAGAGATTAACTCACACTTAGGACAATATTCATGCTCGCCAGGAATATAGCCGTGTATTGGGCATATGGAAAAAGTCGGCGTAATAGTAAAATATGGCATCCTGAAATTCTCAGCTACTTTTCTTATCAGGTTTTTCACTCCATCCTTGGTTAATCTCTCTCCTATATATGAATGAAATACTGTGCCCCCGGTATACTTTACTTGAAGTGGATCCTGTAATTCAAGAGCATAAAACAGGTCGTCTGTAAAATTAACCGGAAGGTGGGTTGAGTTGGTGTAATAAGGTTTTGCCCCTTTTTTATAGCTTGCTTCATTTGCAACCTTGATTCTGCCAAATCTTTTTTTGTCCCCTTTTGCAAACCTGTAAGTAGTTCCCTCAGCAGGTGTTGCCTCCAGGTTATAAATGCTTCCTGTCTCTTTCTGGTATTCATATATTATCTCCCTCATAAAATCAAGTACTTTTAATGCAAATTCATTTCCTTTTTTTGTTGTAATGTCTTCCCTTGGCATAAAATTTATAATTGCCTCATTCATTCCCAGCAAACCAATGGTGCAGAAATGATTTTTCCAATATCCGCCAAATCCCCTGTATATATTTCTTAGATAGAATCTGGAATAAGGATATAATCCATTTCTGGTAAAGTTTTCCAGTGCCTTTCTTTTTATTTCCAAGCTTTCTTTTGCAAGGTCCATCAGTTCTTCGAGATTTTCAAAAAATTCCTCTTCATTTGCAGATGTAAATCCTATCCTTGGCATATTTATTGTGACAACGCCTATGCTTCCTGTCAATGGATTTGAGCCAAACAATCCCCCTCCTCTTCTTTTTAGTTCTGACTGGTCAAGCCTAAGGCGGCAGCACATGCTCCTTGCATCCTCTGGTTTCATGTCTGAATTAATGAAGTTGGAAAAATAAGGTATTCCATATTTTGCAGTCATATCCCATATAGGATCATAATCAGGATTATCCCAGTCAAAATCCTTGGTTATGTTGTAAGTTGGTATTGGAAATGTAAAAATCCTTCCCATGGCATCACCCTCGCACATAATCTCTGCAAAAGCCCTGTTAATCATTTTCATTTCCTTTTCAAACTCACCATATTTTTCTTCCTGCGGCTGTCCGCCTATGATTACAGGCTCATCTTTCATATATTCAGGAACCTTTAAATCAAGGGTAACATTTGTAAATGGGGTCTGGAAGCCGACCCTTGTTGGAACAGCCATGTTAAAGCAGAATTCCTGCATGCATTGCCTCACTTGTTTGTAATCAAGGTTATCATACCTTATAAAAGGGGCAAGCAATGTATCGAAATTTGAAAATGCCTGGGCTCCTGCTGTTTCGCCCTGCAGGGTATAGAAGAAATTTATTATATGGCCAAGTGCTGTTTTTAGATGCTTGGCAGGAGCACACTCAACCTTTCCAGGAACACCCTTAAATCCAGTTAAAAGAAGGTCTTTAAGGTCCCAACCTACACAATAAGCACCAAGGGTGCCAAGGTCATGAATATGAATCTTGCAATTATTATGCGCTTTTCTGATTGCTTCCGGGTAAATCCTGTTCAACCAGTAATTTTTGATTATTTTCTCAACAATATAATTATTCAGGCCTTGGAGTGAGAATCCCATGTTTGAATTCTCTTTTATGGCCCAGTCCCTTTCGCCAATATAATCCTCAACAACCTCAATAGTGTCAAATATTGCCCTTATCTCCCTCAAATCCTGGTGGCTCTTCCTGTAAAGAATATAGGCTTTTGTGGTTTTGGCATGGCCTTCCTCAATAAGTGTTTTTTCAATAATATCCTGGATTTCCTCTACTTGAGGAATCCTTTTCTCAAATTTTTTCTCTATCTGCTCAATAACAAGATTTCCTAAACGTTTTGCTTTTTCCTTATCCCTGCCACCAACAGATTTGGCTGCATTCCAGATAGCATTGATAATCTTCTCTTTTTTGAACTTTACAACCCTGCCATCTCTTTTTATTACTTTTGTAACCATTTTTCTGTCTCCATTATTTATTTTTTCATGATATCTTTAAAGATGTTTTTAAAGTCAGCAAGGTCCTGAAAATCACTGTATACTGAAGCAAACCTTATATAAGCAACTTTATCAAGTTTTTTCAGGGACTGCATAGCAAGTTTTCCAATTACCTCGCTCTTTACTTCCTTGCCCTTTCTTCTTAATCTTTCTTCAATCTCATTAACAATCTTTTCAATCTTTTCATGGCTTATAGGCCTCTTTTCGCATGCCTTGACTAATCCAAATGTTAGTTTGTCCCTGTTATAAGGTTCTCTCCTCTTGTCTTTCTTTACAACTATTGTTTCTATTTCCGGCCTCTCATATGTTGTGAATCTTCTTTTGCACTTGAGGCATTCCCTTCTTCTCCTTGTTATTCCCTCTTCTTCAGAGTCTCTCTTGTCTGTAACTTTTGTTTTTGTGCTGTTGCAGTATGGGCATTTCATTTTGTCATCAGGGGCTTATTTGACTTTTTTGGGCTTTATTTTGGCCTTATCGCTTTTTTGTTATCTAACAGTTAATACAATATATTGTATAATAGGAACTCAAAGAATACAACCTGTTGTATTCCAGATTATTTTAGAATTATAAATCATATTTAAATATTTCTATGCTGAGAAATATATTATTGGAACATCTGAAAATAAAATACATATTAATTAAGTATCTTATTTAAATCGAGCTTTGATTCTTCTTTTTTTATTATTTCCAGTTTTGCCTTTGTAGATGGATGTCTTGGGACAAAGAGGCATTTCTTGTTTTCTGAAAGCCCGTAAGTTTTTATGTTTTTGGCAATATCTATTATTTCATTTTTGTCAAAGCATAGCAATGGCCTTAAAATAGGAATTTTAACAGCATTGTCAAGAACAGCAAGGTTATCAAGGGTTTGTGAGGCAACCTGGCCGAGGTTTTCTCCTGTTATTATGAATTTTGCGTTTTGTTTTTTGGCCAGCTTCTCAGCAATCCTGTACATCATTCTTTTGCATAAAAGGCAGGTGTATTTTGGGTTTGTCTTATTTTTTATCTCAGTGAGAATCTCTTTGTGGCTGATATGGTGGATATTGCTTATTCCAAGCTTTTTAGCTATTTTGTCAACAGCATTGTGGTTGTTAATAAAGAAGTTAAGGCCAATTAATTCGAGGCCTTTCTTTTTCATCATATGAGCAGCAACAGGGCTGTCTATGCCAGGGCTTAGAAGTATTATTGCTTTCATGTGTTGAAAGGTTGCTGATTAGTATAAAAATGTTTTGACAGCAAGTTCAGCTAATCCTTTCTTTGACTATTTCTTTTAATTTATCAATAATATTCAAGATATCTTTTAATTTTCTTTCAATATAATTCCTTTCAACAAAAAAGCCGTCATATGATATCTTATTCCTTGTTATTCTTAAACTATCTATCAAGGATATTTCATAACCATTAAACTGCTTGTAGTTTTCTTCTAAATATTCTATTAATTTCTTGTGGGCTCCTTCACCAAATGTTTTGTACCCATCCAACAAAAGAACAAGAGTCATTAGTTCTCTTATGATTTCATAATATTCCTTAGTAACATTTGATGTAAATTTAACCATATCAATCTGTTTAATCATTTCTAAGGTATTCTCTACCATCTTTAGAATTGATTTTGCTTTTTCCTTGTTTGGGGTTATCTTAATTAAATCCTCTTCCATTTTATTTTCCAAATTTGCATTTGAGATATCCTGCTAATATACTTCCATTTATGATATTCATCTTTAATTCCTCACTTAACCTGTCAAAATCCTTTTCAAAGAATAAATTTATCTTTCTTTTTAATTTTTTCTCAAATTTATCCGGATATATTTTCCTTTCTTCGCACTGCAGATATAAATCAATATCACTTTCTTTAACATCCTCTCCTTTAGAAGCTGAACCAAACAAAATTATTGCATCTGGCATGCATTTTTCATCAAGATAATCCAAAAGCCCTGATTCTTTTATTTTTCTTTGAATATCAAGTCTTTTTAAGAATTTAAAATAATTGTTGTCCCTATTGGCATAATAAACAGGATAGTTATGGATTCTATGTTCTTTTTTAATTATAAGTTTTGCTTTTTCAAGTTCTTCTAAATATAATTTAACAGATTTTGGAGCTAATTTTATCTTTCTGCTTATCTCCCTGAGCTGGAATCCTATACATTCCGGTATTGGATCATCAAAAAATACTTCCAAAACCTTATGTAAATTATCTTTCTTTAACATATGTAATAATATTATTACAACTGTTATATAAATATTATGGTTCTTGAGTATATAATAGCCAAATGCCTTATAGTTGACTATCAGACTAATGATGTTTATGGTGAGGCCAATCAGTTCAAGGCTGCTATTGAATAAAAAAGCAGTTTTCTAGGCCATGTTGTTGTTTTGGCCATATCCAAACTAACCAGGGGCTATAATAATGTAACTCTTTAGTACTAAATTATAGAAAAACTTATATAATCTTTCTTGATTATAGTGCAATATGGAAGAAAAAATTGGATATTTTACAAGAATAAAAATTAAAAAAAGATTCAGAAAAATAGCAAAAGACCCAAATACTGTTATGTTAAAATATCCAAACCATATTGTTTCTGACAGACCTATACAATCCAAATGGTATTTTAATTGTAATGGGGTTGTTTTATTAAATCACAATGTTGCAGGCCTTTCTCATTATGATCTTGATAGAAAACTTCCTGAGGATTATCTACCAGAATTAATCAAAAAAATCTCGGATTGTAGTGATCTTGAAGGTTTAATTGCTGTGCTTATTGGTGGAAGCATAAAGCATCATCAAAGAAACAAAAAAATTTTAGAAGAATATAAAATTCCAATAGTTGCAGAATATCTTGATGGCTTGAATGAAGGAGAATCTTCAAAAGATTATGAAACTAAGGATAGTAAGGATTTGGTAGTGATTCCCAATCCCCAGGAAGTTCTTATGTATAGCAAACCATTTGGATATTTAAGGCTGTATCCAAAGGAAAAGTGTTTGTTCCCCAATGCTGGTTGGATTCAAAATAAATTAAAATTTCTTTTCTGAAAACCTGATTTACTTTTTCTTTGTTGTTAGTTTACTGGCTGCTAAGCAAATACAGAGTGAGGTAAATGGAATTGTGATTAAAACACCTATGCTGCTGAGTCCTGCCAATTAGAGCAAAGGATTAACTCCCATTTCCAGAAGTATCTACTTAAGAATAGATAATTTTATAAACTTCTTTATTATTATGTTGATTATTAATTGGAGGTAATAAAAATGGTTCAGATAAAATTAGAGGATTTAGAAAAGCAGGGGATAAACAAGGGATGTCTAGTTGAAGTAATACTCAAGCAGGGAGTAATACCTAATCTACGAACAATGGCTTTAGTTAGTTACTTTGGGCCTGAAAAAGATACTGGAAAACCATCAACAACAAAGTATTCTGGATATATTAAGATGGAAGAGGATGAAGGAGGGATTGCATTATTACCTGGGTGGGATGATCAACTTAAAAGATACCCTAAAGATGCCCGTATAGGCGGGGTTTATATTGATCTGGATGCTGTATATTCCTGCGTAAAAAAATAAATTTTTGATTGTTTTTTTCCCTGAAAATATTTGAAGTATCTCTTTTTTCGTAATTTTCAAATAATTTCTTTTTCTCTTCTTCTGTTAGAACTTTTGGTTTTGCAGAGCCCATTAATTTAAACAATTTGGAATTTTTGTCAATCTCTTTAGGGGACAATGAATCATTTAATTCTTCTAAATATCCTTTACATAAAGCAATTAGAGTTTCAAATCTCGGGTTAAAATATTTTTTTAAATTATCATAAGAGTATCCATAATCTCCATTAATTAAATCATTAAACAGGTTATATGTTGCCATTAATTCCCATAAAGATATGAAGCAGTCAATAATCAAATTATGTAAGTCTTCTAATTCCCTTTGATTCTTTTCTATAAAAAGTTGGTTAACTATTGCAACATAACTATTAAGAAGAGCAACAATTTCTTTATTATCTTCTTTCTTAGAGAAATTCATTGCAAAAGAATTCAAAAGCTTTGATACCAATGGTTTAGTTTCTTGATTAAGACTATAATATAATATTTGTTTTAATTTTAACCTAGCCAAATACAAAACTTTATTTTTTCTTTGATATTGTCCAAATAATATCTCTGTAGTATTACTGTATTTTGAATAAACCTCTATTGCTTTATCAATTGTTTTATCTAACCCAGGTATTTCTTTTTTAAATTCCATTGAATAATCTTGTTTAGGATCATACTCTAAAACACAAACCTGCCCAAATAAATACCATCCTCTTGGAATTTCAAAAGGCAGGTTTATATTATCTGCAATTTCCCCAATAACCTTCTGCATTTGAGTTTTATTTGGCTCTTTTTTTGTTTTTTGTAACCACTTTTGCTTTACTTTAGAAAAAATGTAATAACACAAATTTTCACATTCTTTACTTATAGGTATCCCTAATAAAGTATCATCTCTTTTTTGTATACTTACATCACTAACTTTCTTAAAGATTTTTTTATTTCCTTCTTCAGTTTCTGTAACAAGACCTATACTCTTTAATAAATCCAAAGCTTTGTATACTGTATCCCAGTTAGAACCTACAGCTAATGAGATTTCATTTACTGTCATTGGTTTACTCTCTAGAAGTTGAATTAGGCGCTGAACCAATTGTTTTTTTGTTTTTCGCACCATATCCTGTTGTAATACACACTCATATATAAACGTTTCTGTTTTTTGACATATTGTGCTTTTTGACAGAAAGATTTATATAGTAGTTCTCTAAAGACAGTATATCAAAAATTAAAAATAAATTCAACTCTCTTGGATGTAATGTATAGAAGATAGTAAATATTAATCAAAGGTGATTGCAAATGAAAAATAAATCTCTTAAAGGTACTGATGTTATCCTTAATCTGGATGAAATAGATATAATTAGCATTGATTCATTCAGTAGTTCAACCTGTTCTGGAAGAGTTAGTTTTATTATTCAATGCCAGACTAAGCACGGTTACTGCGAAGATCCTGATTTTTCAGGCGAAATAAAGATTTTAGAAGCAAAAAAGTGTAAAGAAAAAGGAGTATATCTCTTAAAAGTAAAATTTGAGAAAGAAGATTTTGATTAAGTTTTTAAAATAAAATTTCAATTAAAACAAAATCGAAAGATTTATATATAATAATGCATTGCATTACTATAATTGAAAGCATTGTTAAAAAATGAAGTCAGAACTAGATAGAATAAAATCAACAATAACCATCTCTTTGGGAGCAAAGAATAGGTTAAGAAAACTTAAAGGCAGCCAGAGCTATGAAGAATTTATTAATTACTTAATCAGGTTAAGGGAACAAACAGCATATAAATCAGATAATATTATAGAAATACAAAAATTTCAAAGAAAAAAAGGAATCTATTCATTTGAAAACTATAAGATCCTTTTTTCATATAACCAATTCAGTAATTCACCTAATTTTATTTTTGACATCCAGATAAATACTGTTAGGGAAAATGGCAAAAAAATATCTTTTAATGATTTTAAAATAAAAAATCCATTAGAGTATAAATTATATTTTGAGCTTTTGAAAACTGCAATCCAAAACGAGATTGAGCCGTTATTCAGGCATAAAGGAAGGTTTGAAGATTATTTTTCATGGGAGCGGGAGTTTAGAATGCTAAATATTTCAAAAAAATCTTTTGAAGAAGATGTGATGGATAAGCTGAATAACTATAATTACAAGCAAGGTGCATTCTAATGATTGACTTAGCAGTGCTTGAACAGTATTTTCCTGAACCCAATAAGCCAATAAAAGATGGACCTTACACATTTACAATATATTTAGACCAAAATACAGAAGAAGAAATTTTTGTGATAAATCTTAAGATCAAGCAGGATGATACAAAAGAGAATCATTTAATCAAGTTTCGATTAGGGCTTGGAAAAGACACAAAATCAGAATCAATAATACATGAAACCAACAAGCCCCATTTTGAAATTGATATTTACAAGCGGAAAAAAGATTCTTTCTCAGCGAATATTTATTTTACATTTAATGAAGCAAGTGATGAACAGCTGATGAAATATGCCAAGGGCACTGTTTTTATAATAAACAAGATAATTGAGATTTTTATTAAGGATCATAATCTTGCTAAAAAACTAATTGAAAAATTGATATATGAAGATGCTGTCTTATTGGAGTTATCATCATTTGAGCCAGTTCTGATTGAAGCTCTTTATGAATGTTATAAAAAAAGTGATCTTGTTGTGAGGCAGGATGGAAAGGTTATAATAATAAAAACAGAGCATAATTTAGATAAATATCTTAATACAAAGGATTTAGAGCCATTATACCTGCCATTGCTTAAAAAAATAAAAGATGATTCGGAGAAAATTATTTAATTAATGAAAGAATTCCTAAAGCTAACAGTCTGTTAATGTGTTGTCAAGGTCATTTTATTATTTTCCCTCTTTTTTATATCTTCTAATATGCTCATTATGTATTTCCTTGGTGTCTGGCTTACTCTGCTTCTCAGCTCTTTCATTTCATCTGTTGGGTTTATTCCTGTTTGTTTTTAATATCAATTTTAAAATTATGCAATAATCAAAAACATTAAACTCATCTTATATTCCGGAATTCTTACAGTTTAATATGAAAAACATTTATTAACAACTATTTATTGAGAGCTATTGGAAAAAATAAAGACTAAAATAAACCGGAAGATATATAAACCTAAGTTAATATCTATTAACCATGGTAAATATATATAAACTAAACTTAACAAACCTTCAGCAGGAGATTTTAAGGCTTTTATTTATAAAAACAGGAACATCCTTGAACCAAAGGAGAATTGCCACCACCCTTAAAGTTTCACAGCCAGCAGTAATGAAAGCCCTGCCTAGATTAGAAAAAGAGGATTTAATCAAGGTAAAGCAAGACAAAGAATCAAAAAGATGGTCTATAGAATTAAACAAAGACAACCAAGGGGTTATCTGGCTTAAAAGAGCAGACAACCTAAAACAGATTTATGAGTCTGGTTTGGTGCAGTTTCTTTATGATAAACTGCCAGGAGCAACAATAATGCTGTTTGGCTCTTATTCATTAGGGGAAGATACAATTAACTCAGATATTGACTTAGCAGCAATTGGAATAAAAAATAAAGAGATTGACTTAGCAAAATTTGATAAAATGCTTGAGAGAACAATTATTATAAACTACTATGCCTCTTTTAAAGATATAGGCAAGCATTTGCTAAATAATATACTAAATGGAATTGTAATAAAAGGGGCTGTTGAGTTATGACCTTGCAAAGATTTGAAGAATATATAAGAAAAGGAATTGTCAAAAAACAATATCCAAACAGACAAAGAGCATTATCTTTAGTTAAAGAATCTGAAGAAAAGAAGAAGTTTTTGGAGATTTTACTAAAAAATATTCCTAAAGAACAAATGAATGCAAACTTCGTTGTTGACTATTGCTATGACATTATAATGGAGCTTTTAAGGGCAAAAATGTTTATTGACGGTTACAACGCAGGAAATTCCCATGAAGCAGAGGTATCTTATATGCTGCTTATTGGTTTTATCCAGGCAGATGCAAGGTTTGTGGATGAAATAAGGTATTATAGAAATGGCACAAAATACTATGGAAAAATCTTAAACAGGGAATATGCAGGAAAAGTATTGGAATTCACAAAAAGAACATTTCCTAAACTAAAAAATATGCTAATCTCTTTGTTGAAATAATGTATTGTCAAGGTCAAATTTTATTATTTTCCCTTTTTTTATGTCTTCCAGTATGCTCATTATGTATTTTCGAGGGGCCTGGCTTACATTGGCCCTTAGCTCTTTCATTTCATCTGTTGGGTTTATTCCTGTTTGTTTTCATGTTTACTATCGGAATTCTTTCAGTTTAATCTTCAAAAGACTTATTAAAAGAAGCTTCTAAAAGATTGCTGAAAAACAAAAGATTTATATATTATTACAATAAGTAATAGTATTATTACAAAAATGAATAATTGGATACAAATACTGAAATACCTGATTGAAAACAAGGAAAAGCAGTTTACAATAAACCAGATATCAAAAGCATTGAAGCTGAATTACAGGATTGCCTATACTGAAGTGAAATCTTTAGAAAAAGAGGGCTTAATCAATGTAAAAAAAGCAGGCAATTCAAGCCAGTGCAGTTTCTCATACAACTTTAATGAAAAAGTCTTTGCAGTTGAATACCTGAGAAGAAAAGAGCTATTAACAAACAAGGATTTAAAGGTTATGTGTGACAGGCTTTCAGAAATCAATGAGCAGTTTATCCTTGTTTTATTTGGCTCACATGCCAAGGGCATGAAAACAAAGCATTCTGATATTGACTTATTATTAATTTCAAACAACAAGAAAACTATAGAGGAAGAACTTGATCTTTTGCCCTTAAAAACACATCTTACTGCAATAGCATATAATGATTTCATAATTATGCTCAAATCAAAAGAACCCACTGTTGTTTCAGAGGCATTGAAGAAAAACATAATTTTATTTGGAGTTGAAGACTACTACAGGATGTTAAAAAATGCTCAGTGAAAAGAGAGTAAAGGAAGCAGAAAAAAATATTGTGTCTTACTTGGCAGAAGGGCTTCTGCAAAAAAAGCCTTTTGAGCAGATAGTTTTTAGGGTTTTATTAAGCAATGCAAAAGAAAGCCTGAATACAGCTAACTTTTTGGCAAAAGAGCAGAAATCTGACTTCTGGGTGATTGTAACCTCATACTATTCTATGTATTACATGGCTAATGCAGTATTATACAAATTAGGGTTTAAGGTAGGAGAAAAAATTTCGCATAAGATAACTGCAGATGCCTTGATTGTTTATGTAAGGAAACACCTTAAAGATAATCTGATAGAGCAGTATGAAGAGCTAAAAAAAGAGGCACTGGCAGGAATCAGAACAGATGAACTGATAGAATCTTTTGATTATGAAAGAAGGAAGAGAGGGATTATCCAATACCAGACAAAAGAGCTTGAAAAACATTCAAAAGCCATAACCTCTTTAAACAGGGCCAAAGAGTTTGTAGCTGAAATGGAGAAATTGCTGAGCTAAAATTCTGATAAAAAGATTTATATAGTTGTTTCTGCATTAACTAAACATACAAGATGAAAGCTGGCTCTGATATTGGTAAAACAACAGAAGAAATCTTTAATAATATTTCATATTTAGGGGAAACTCCGACTCTTCGTTATGATGCCCCTGTAAATAATAAATGGTACCACCCGTATGAAGATGCATTAAATAAAATAACAATCGGCTTTTTTGGAACCAGAAGGGAACTTATTGAAGGTAGTTTGGATAGCTCCCGTCAAGTTGATATTTTTTTCCCTCTTGACGGTTTTGCTAGTTTATATTTTGCTTCTAATCAAAATGTGTTTTATACAGGATTTTTTGCCGTGGATTTATGTACAAGAGCCATATCAGCTGTTACAGGAAGATATGAGGGTGTTGGAATAATAGGCCTGTTAAGGGAAATACCTGAATATGTATCAAGAATAAAAGGAAAAAAGCAAATTCAAAGCAAACCAAGCGAAAACTGAATTCCTGCCCATGATGTCAAGTTGACTCTTAGAATCTTTTATTGAGGATTTTCTTGGCCACAAGAAATTAGGTTTCAGGTTTCTCTCTTTTTTCTATGTCCTTGAGTATGCTCATTATGTATTTCCTTGGAGTTTGTATTAAATTTTTTTAATAATAACTGAAAAGTAGTTACAAACCAAAAGATTTATAAAGAATTTGCAGTTCATATTGTCTATGGGATGGCTAAACAAAGCTTTACTAGTGGGTGCATTTGCTGCTTGGTATGCTTTTACAGGTCCATCTGCACAACACCTGGAATCCAAAAAAGAATATCCTGTTCCAAATGAGATTAAAGTAGTTTCAACTACCTTACCTTATGAAACTAGGGAAGCAGTTGGAAAGTCAACTGATTTTTTAGGAAATCTTGAAAAAGGGATTGAATTAGAAAAAATAGTTAAAACAGAGGATATTGATTTTAGTAAGAATTTTACTATAGAAACAGAAAGATACAGGCTTGTCAAGAAAGAAGAACCACTCATATCAAGAGTAATAGGTCATATTAATTCCCTGCCAGCCAAATTATTATTTTGGGATTGGAATGTAAGCAGAGGTTTAGACGAGGGAAAAACCAAGGCTGTTATTTCTATTTTAGAAAACAACAAAAACATTAAAGATTTGACTGTGAGGATTAATCATAATCAAGCAATATATGATTGCTATAGATTATTTAGAGATGAAAAAGTAGCTAAGAGGAATCCTTTGATTCCTAGAATCTTAATGGGTATTCCTACAAGCATTGTAGGGGAATTATTTGCTGAGCTTAGAAGAGGAGATTATTATAACCCTATGAATCAGACTGTTGTTTTATTTAGTAATATAGAATCTATATCTGCACATGAAATTGGTCATCATAAAGATTATCAAAGATTTGGCTCTGATTGGCTTTATGCATCAACCAATGCTTTTCCTCCTGTTGTATTGTATCAAGAATGGCAAGCAAGTCAGAATGCTAAAAAAGTTTTGAATGATGAAGACAAATGGCAATTTAACAGGTATCTAATACCAGCTTTCTTTACTTATCTTATGGCAGGTTTTTATGTTAGTAAAAAATATTTACAGAAAAAAGCATTAAAGGCATGGGGAGATCATAGAGATTTGGATGAATTAGAAGAATATCAAAAACCAGAAATTAGTACATTACAGACATTGAGACATTTTGGAACACTAAATCTAGACTTATATGCTGGCATAGCAACATACAGTTTATGTGATAAAATTAATGCTCCAGGATTTATAAGCTATGCAGCCCTTGCAGCAGGAGCAGTTATAACTAATGAAGTTGCTAACAGCCTTTTAAAAAATGTAATTCCCTACGAACACGAGAATTTATGAGCACTATTTTCTTTTAATTCTTATTGTTTGCTTTCTCTTTTTTCTATGTCCTTGAGTATGCTCAGTATGTATTTTCTTGGAGTCTGGCTAAATTACTTTTAAGTGGCAATCAACCAAAAAATTTATATACTTATTATTCCATTAATTATACTAATGGAATCTGAACAAAATATTGGTGTAAAAACTGATAAAGTCTTTAATGAGTTACCTTATTATAACATTTCAATAAATTCCAAGGGTGAAGCAACTCTTTGCAGAGATGCCTTTGAAAATGGATGTTATGATCCAGAGGAAATTGCAACAAGGAAAGCAGTAACTTTCCTTACTGGAACTTCAGAAGAACTTAAAGGAAAATTTCCTGTAGTTGAAGGCACGCTATTATATTATACAGAGATAGTTGTGTCAGGCGTGCTTTTAGTAGGTCCAGGCAGTATAATGTTAAAAATTGGTGCAGCACCACTATTTCTTGATGGATTAATCAGGACTTTTAACATGTTCTCAAAAATGCGAGAATCTATTGATTTTAAGAACAATACTTTTTTAGCTCCAGGGATTTTCGACGCTATAAAAAAAGTTGAGGATAAATATTTCACTAAACCACCTAAATCAGAACAAAATTATTTAGGTTAATTAAGAAAATTGATATTCCTTTCAAACTGAAAGGTGCATTTAGGGATGAAAACCAGCCACAGGTTAAAGCAATAAGGGAGGCGCTTGTTAATTTGCTTATTCATGCTGATTATTTTTCACCAATGAAGCCAAGAATAAGGGTTTTTTTGAATAGGATAGAATTCTTTAACCCTGGAGCCTTGCCTAAACCATTAGAAGAGCTTAAAAAAGGAGATATATCCTTGCCAAGAAATCCAGTTATCACAAAGATTTTTAGGGTTATAAATCTTGCAGAAAATGCAGGGTATGGCTTTGATAAGATGTTTAGTGGATGGAAAGGATATTACAATAAGGAGCCAGAGGTAGAGAGTAGTATTGATTATTATAAAATTATCTTTAATTTTAAAAGTGGCGGATTAAGTGGCGGATTAAAAGACTTATTTATACTAATTCAAGATAGCCCTGGAATCCAAGCTAAAACCATATCAGAAAATTTAAACAGACCTATTGATACTATTGATAAGCAAATAAAAAAGCTAGTATAAAAAAAGCTAATAGAAAGAAAAGGAAGCAGAAAAACAGGCGGGTATTGGGCAAAGTAAACAGTAAATCTCACACAGTGCTAATGTTGATGATTATCTTTGCTACAGGAAATTAGTTTTCAGGTTTCTCTCTTTTCTCTATGTCATTAAGAATGCTCATTATGTATTTCCTTGGAGTTTCGCTTACCTTGCTTCTTAGGTCTTTTGTTTATTCCCGTTAATTCTCCGGTGAAAATTCCAAAAGAGTAATAAAGAATAATTAACATTTTTCAATAATGCAATTAAACTAAAACAAAATCGAAAGGTTTATATATAATAATGCATTGCATTACTACAATTGAAAGCATTGTTAAAAAATGAAGTCAGAACTAGATAGAATAAAATCAACAATAACCATCTCTTTGGGAGCAAAGAATAGGTTAAGAAAACTTAAAGGTAGCCAGAGCTATGAAGAATTTATTAATTACTTAATCAGGTTAAGGGAACAAACAGCATATAAATCAGATAATATTATAGAAATACAAAAATTTCAAAGGAAAAATGGAATCTATTCATTTGAAAACTATAAAATCCTTTTTTCATATAACCAATTCAATAATTCACCTAATTTTATTTTTGATATTCAAATAAGTACTGTTAGAGAAAATGGCAAAAAAATATCTTTTAATGATTTTAAAATAAAAAATCCATTAATAATAGAATACAAAATATATTTTGAGCTTTTGAAAACTGCAATCCAAAACGAGATTGAGCCGTTATTCAGGCATAAAGGAAGGTTTGAAGATTATTTTTCATGGGAGCGGGAGTTTAGAATGCTAAATATTTC
>Ga0180009_10002462_pt1 | contig 21778 bp, 14 predicted proteins | sample OS_PC_MetaG_FD_123537 | JGI IMG/M metagenome (GOLD analysis project Ga0180009, IMG submission 123537) | Groundwater microbial communities from the Aspo Hard Rock Laboratory (HRL) deep subsurface site, Sweden - OS_PC_MetaG | ecosystem: Environmental > Aquatic > Deep subsurface > Groundwater...
CCCACGATGGTTTTCCAGTCAAACCCTTCCTCAAAGTGATCCGGTGCGGTTAAGAGATCTCTGTACTCCTGGAGTTCTTTATCTTCATACATGGTTAAGTTCCGGGTTCAGCGTTCTGAGTTCCACGTTCAAAGTTCAGAGTTCTGGGTTCAGAGTTCAAAGTTTAATGTTATGCGTTATGACTTGAGATTCGCAAAATTTTCAGCACAACCCCCGGCAGAGAGCAAAGAGAAGAGCGTTGTGTGCGATGGGCAATAATTTACTTGCTCTATGCCCCATGCGCTATGCCCTATGCTATTAACTCGGCAATACCTGGTAGCTGGCATAGCTGAACAGTCCCACGATGGCCCAGCCGCCTCCCATTAGAAAATCGCCTATGATTAAACCCACAAAGAAAAACCGTAGCCGTTTAAATAATACCACCCCTCCGTACCTCATGCACAATGCATTGCAGATCCATCCCGCAAAAAAACTGAACCAAAGCACCTGCATGGACCAACTGTATGCGGTTAAGTACCCGATGGGATGGATGGGCCACCAATAAAATCGATGGTAACAGATGGATAAAATCAGCATGACCAAGGCCCCGATCCCGATAAAGGTCAACACCCAGCGGCCGGGTTTAACAGGGGTTTCAATGAGGTTATAGACATTGTCATACATGGCAACGGTGGTTCGAGTCGCCCAGTCCAGACCGAGTTCTCGAATACCGAATTTATAGCAAAGGATCATCATGGCCAAAATAGATACGACCACTGCTGCAAAAAGGGTGATGAGCACGCCTCCGAAAACCATTCGCCGGTTCTTCATGCCATGGGTCAGCTTGCTGGCGTGGAGCAGGGAGGGCATGAGGGATTCCCGCAGATCCAAAAAAAGCATTTTTTGACTGACCGCTGCCCCGAGGAGGCCCATGTTGGTAAAGAATTTTGGGCCAAAAAAGGCAAGAAGACCGTCAATGGGGGCTGCTGTCAGGGTAAACAGGGCGACGCCGCCCTGACAGACGACCCGCATGGCAACCAGTGTCACCATGAAAAAGGCGCCCACCACCAGGAAAGAGAACAGAAAGGGGATGCCGAAATACCAGCACCATAAGACGATGCCGAATCCGCCTATGATAAACCCCCAGAATCCGATACGGGTGGAAATCCATTCAGAGTCCGACACACTGCCATCCCGAAAACTCAATCCTCGCTTCGCCACATTAAACAGGTGTTGCCGGGCCAGCCAGAAGAGAAAAAGAAAGAAGATGCCGTATGCGCCGATCATCTGGGCATCTTCCGGTCGGGAAAGCGCCGGTCCGAACGTAATACCCAGAGCCGCAGCCGGAATGTTGTAGCCGAGGACACTGAGCAGTCCCACCAGCAATCCTCCCAGGATGAAAAAGAACCAGAAGGAAAAAGAGATCTGTTTTGCTGCAAGAAAGGCAAACCCGATGAATGCCGGATAGATGTAAATCTTCAGTTTATAAAACCCGGAAAACAGCCCGTGTTTGGGAAAATATTTTCCCGCCAGGACAAGGGTGGGGATTTGCGGGACCGATGGGATATAAAAGTTAAGACCATTGAAGAGATGCAAAACCGCAGAAACCAGAATGCCAGCCAACAGAAATCGATTCAAGAAGAAGTGCCCGATTCGATTATTGTCCAAGGCGTCTCCCATCAACTCCGGCACCCGGAGCAGCGGGAAGTTCATCCGTTCGTTATAGAGCGGCTGGCCGCTCAACAGATTGATGATGCAGACCATCAGAAAATAGCATAACAGCACAAAGCCGCCCCATATCAGAAGGGGGGGGAGCCAGGCATTCCATGGAATCTGCTTTACGATATCCAGCAATCCCATTTGCCGACCGCCGATCAAACCGTTGTAAAGGCTTTCAATGGCTTCCTTGCTTTGCGGATACCAGATTTTTGGAAGGAGCGGGTGGAGCACGTCGCCCCAGCGATTTTCAACCGATGCAAAATGGTACGGCGCTGTGATGTTGACAAAAAATGCGCGCACCAGACCCGTATACGCGATTCCGGATGCAAGCACCATGAGTATCCAGGATACAAGCAACTCCTTTCCGGTGAACCACAACCGGCGAAAAATCTTTTGAACCACGGCAACGAGAATGGTCAGCCAGATAAGAACGAAAAAGGGAGCCAACGGAAAGTGACCCCCTCCCAAAAGGGTGGACTGCCGGTAAACATTGTTAAGTGGTGTGAGGGCACAGATGGCTACGGCAAGAATCACTCCCAGCACGACCGCTCGCAAACGGATTGCCTGGCCGGTGAATTCGGGTTTACTTAAGTCCGGATTCGGCCGGTCCGCATTCGGTGTCATATCCGTCATCTCTGTTCCATTGCTCATTCGCTTCTCGCAGGCCGGGCGTTATCCTGAGCGGACATCAATCGTCTCTCATAATGTACATGGGATTCGTCGTCAAGAGAGCGCCATACCAGCAGTTGCTTTCTTATCGAGTTCAAAAACGCCTTGTTGATTCGGTGCCAGGCATTGGCTTCACCGGATTCCCGCGTCAGCCGGATTTTAATTTCAAGAAAACCCGATTCTCCTTCCGCCGGACAGAATTGGACCTCCACAGCTTGCATGATCCCGAAGTCAAACGGGGCCAACCAGACTTTCGAGTGTAAATTCAGACAAGCATCCGAACAGCATGAACCATCGTTACACGGCACATCGTGTTCGTGGGTTACCGGGGTAAGCGGACATGCAAATGCGAGATCGATATCGCCGGTGGAGAAGATTCCGTGGGAAACATCCTGGTGCCCCTGGAGGTAATCGTAGATAAACCCCCCGATGCTTTTGTGCTCCCTGTATTTCATTAAAAACGGAAGGGTGATTTCCATGGTATTGTTTTCCGCCTCGGGAAGTTTCCACGAGCGGTTGACATCCGGAATGGCGATTTCAGCCGCCACCTTGGAAGGATAGATGACCGATACCAGGACCACGAGAATTACAAGCACCATTGCCGCGACTCCGGCAAGAGAGGAGTAATTTACCGTAATACCTGCCCACAAGGATGTGCCGGCGAAAACCCTGGCAGTGGTTTGGGCAAAGAGATAACCCAATACCACACTGATTACGGCGAATGCCAGGGCTTCCGCGATAAACAGAAAAGAAACATGGGACGGTGCAAGCCCGACTGAAGTATATATTCCGATTTCCCTTTTTCTTTCATACACGCTTCCGATCATGGTGTTTAAAACAATGAATATGGAGATCACCAGCGGGATGGCGATATTCGGAACACCGCTGTAACTCATGGCATCGCTGGCGTTATATAAAAAGGTACCGTTTTTTTCTCCGCTGAAAAGTGCGAGCCCGAAACGGTCGACAAGTTCCTGGGCGGTTTGCTGCGTATCGGTTTTGTTTCGGGGTCGAATGGCGACGGCTTTCAATTCTCCACCGGCCGCCAATAAGGTCTGGTAGGGGATAATCAGCGTCTGATCAGCGGGTATATGCTGATATCGGCTTTGGAACGCCTCAATATCTTCACCCGATTCCATGGCCTCGACTTCCACATCCGTTATTTCCATGGAGATCTCACTGGGAAATATTACCGGTGTGAGGGTTTCTCCGTCCAGATCTTCAAAGGCCTGCAGTTTCTGATCTGAAAAGACACCGACGACTTGATATGGGACCCCCCACAGGGTGACGGTGCTTCCACCCGGATTTCGCGTATCGATATTGAAATGGGATGCCAAAGATTCCGGCAGCAGCACGGCGTGCCGTTCCGTGTCGTTAAACCACCGTCCCCCCACGATGATTCGGTCAAGCCCGGTCACACGGCTTTCCCGGGCGGAAAGCCCTACGAGCCCCTGGGCTTCGAACACGCGGTCTTTTCTTCGGACCGGAATTCGTGTGGCCTGGGTTTTGTCTTCATATTCAAGCCAGACCCTCGGGGCCACCAGACCCTGCTCTTCGAAAGCATTTGAAAATACCTCCAGGGCTTCGGGGGGCAGACTCTTCCAGTTCGCGTTCTTCAGCAAGAAACCCTGGTAGGTTGCATCGGGCTGGTACTGAATTCGTGCGTGCCGCCGCATGGACTTGACCGAGGTAAAGCTCATGATGGTAAAGGTGAGGATAATCAAAGTGGCGCAGGTAAGAGCCGTTCGAATTCTCCGTCGCCTCAGATTGCTTACACCCAATAAAAACGATGCAACAAACGCTTTCCACCGGCCCATTTCTTCTGCCCGCAGGTGCCTTGCACGGCGCTGGAGAAGTTTCATTTCTTCTTCGAACCTGAAAAAGATAATCAAGGTTACCAGAAGAGAAAGCCCCATGATGAAGAAGGCCAATATCACCACCATGGGGCTGTAGGCCAATTGAAAGGCGGGATGCACCTTGTAAATAACCGCAATCAGCACCAAGAGAATGACGGCAAAAGCGACGATCCGTTTGTAAATGTTGGAGTAGCAGAAGAGCAGCCGTTCCATACAAAAAGCGAAGGGAACAAACAACGCAATGTAAAAAAGGACGCCGAAGAGCACATCTTTTTGCGTTTTTTCCACATGGTCATATACACGGCTTGCCAGTGCCCAGGAGCGTTTGGCAGATTCAAAAAATTGATCATACTGTTTCCGGCTAAGCGATGTTTCAGCTTTTTTCAGTGCTTCGGCCCCTGTTTCCTGAAGATTCCGGATGCGCTCGTTGTAAATGCCACGGCTTTCCAGGTTGGCGATTCGGGGCTTCAACAAGGTCCACATATCCTTTGCGACCATGTATTCTGTTCGATGGATAAACGGCCAGTCATCCACAAGATAGCCGGTCCCCTCGGGCTGGTTTTCGGTTGCATTGATGAGGATTAATTTTTTCTTGAACACGGAATCAGAGAGGGTCATTTTTAGACGGGTTCCGGATTCCAGAAACGTTGAGAGAATAATCGATTTCTTGGTATCGATACGGCTGAACCACCTGCGCAGGGGAGGCGCTTCCCGGCGACCGTCGATCAGGCTTTCTTTGGTCAAGTAGCGGAAATTTCGAGGCTCAAGCAGATTAAACAACGTGGTCTGTTTGCCGGCAAACATGATGAGGTCGGTCTCCATGGATCGCCGATTCATTTTAACCCGATAGCCGTCCTTACCTGTTTTATTCTTGTCGATGGCCCAGATGGATTCACCGGTGATCGGATCATACCGGTAGCCTTCCAATATCACCTTTTGCAAGACATGTTTTTTCCACGCCACGCCTTTGATCATGAAATAGCCCATGGCATCCACCATGCTGTAATGACGCGCCTGGTGTTGATACGCCAAAATCATGCTGCCCGGGGCCGGTTGATCGGCAAACAGCTCGCCATACCTCAGGAAGTTGGCTCTTCCGGTCACGGTACCGAAACCGGCCCTGGGCATAATACCGGAGTGAAGCGTAGCGGCATCCGATAACCGCCGTATGAGTCCTGCTACAAACTTACCCTGTTTAACGGCATATTCGTAATTCACGGTTTCGGGAGTGTCATAGGGCGTGCCCCAGAACTGACGGGCGTCATTTACGGTGGCAAACGCAATACCGACATATCCGGCCAAAGAGCTGACTTCGCCTCCCAAATAGGGCCGGTCGAGGAAGTAGCTTTGCCAGGGCCGCCGCCGACTGGGTCTCAGGGTGTCTTTAAACATGCCGGGCAATTGAAATGTATTCTCAACCAATTCTGCGCCGTGTCTCATTGCGTCATCCAGCGCGCTGTATGCATTTACTCTATCGATGCTCGCTTTCAGCGGATACATCCACCCCCGGTTGAAGGCGCCGAACCCGTCGCCATGACTGGAAAGATGAAGCGATATGACGGCAGCCAGTTCCTTGGATTTTACCATGGAGCGGAAGTTGGTTGCAGCCCGGAGATATTTTGATTGATTTTGTGCATCCGACAATATGGCGTTCTGATTCTTGAGCGCTTGTGGCACCATCTCCAAAGCTGCTTTCCGTTCCGCATCGGTAAGCTCCGAAAAGCTTGTCTGCCAGACCAGGCGCCGCAGAATCAGACGCCTTTCAGAAAATGTTTCGATGGTTTTTTCGGTTTCCGCTTTCCGCTCCTCCATGCGCAACTGAATCAACCGGCGGGAGATGATGTCCACCTCTGTTTTTATCTGTTCCAGAAGGGCGTCTTTCATCTGAACGCCTTCAGCCGGATCTTTTCCATGCTCCAGCCACCCGGCCTCCGTGGATATGCTTTTCAGCAGTTTCACGGTTTTCTTTGATGCTTTTAAGGCGTCTCTCAGGCGCTTTTTGGTTTTTCTTATATCTTTGGACCTTTCGCTGAGACTCCAGATAAGCTCCCGCATTCCGGCCAATGCATGGGCGTGGCCGTCTGTAGCGACCAGAAGAATCGATCTTCCCGGGGAAACCTGTTTCAGGATCCTCGCTGTTTCGAGAAGCGTGGCGATGCCACATGCCTCGTCGGCCCCCGGAGACTGCCCCGGAATCCAGGCCGTGCTGTCATAAAAAGCTTCGATAATGATCAGTTCTTCGCTGAGGCCGGGATTGGACCCTTGAATGAGTCCGTATATATTTTCACCTTCGGTATTCTCCCAAAACATCTTCGAAACGAGTCGGATTCTGGGAGACACAAAGCCTTTCGGGGCGGTGTCGAAGTTTCCGAACATTTCTTTCAGTTTAACATATGACATCCAGAATCGCGGAAACCGGATAGGAGTCAGTTCCAGCTTTTCATCAAAAAATGTCTTTGGAATGGCATTTCGGCCCACATAAATCAGTGCTTTGGCACCCAGGGAGGCGGCATGGAGCCAGTTCTTGCCGGAATCGAACTCCATCAGAATGATTGCGCCTTCGATCGATTTTCCGTTTAAATTACTCAGATCGCCCGGACCGACATAGACCAGGGGACCCTCCATTCCATCGGCCGGGACGGTTTCAGGAGATATCGCATTCGCTCGTATCGGGGATATGGGAACTGTAATATTCTTATCCGGAAGGGTCAGTGTACTGCCATTATCTTTAAGAACCGGCACCGCGAATGGAATGGATCCGACCTGCTCCAGCCCGATTTCCGAAAACATTTTTTTGATGTATTTGACCGCCTCTTTGTTACCTTTGGTGCCTGTGGCGCGGTCTCCAAAGGCTGCAAGCGTTTCGACGGTTTGCCGGATCCGGTCGGCGGAATCCGACTGCGCTTCAACCGAACCAGGGGAGAATGTGAGAAAAGCCCCGACCATGATCATAAAAATTACAGCGAATCTATTTCTATCATGATTTACGGCTGTGATTTTTATTATTCTCATTTTTTGTCTCTATACCACTTACCGGGTGGCCACGACTCCTACAGAGATTTTCAGCTCATCTCTGTTTTCGATTTTGTCGATCCTTCCGTCACGTATCCAGACCACCTGATCGGATACATTGAGCATTTTGATGTCATGGGTAGCTGAGATCACCGTCACTTTTCTTTCCTTACTCAGGCTTTTTAAGAGCGTGATAATTTCCTCTCCAGTTTTCAGGTCGAGGTTTCCGGTGGGTTCATCAGCCAGAATGATGGCCGGGTCGTTGGCCAGGGCCCGGGCAATGGCCACGCGCTGCTGTTGGCCGCCGGACAGCTCAAACGGCTTATGGCTGAACCGTTCACCCAGCCCCACCAAATCGAGGAGCTGCATCCCCTTTTCCACTGCTTCGTCGTTGTTCATTCCTCCGAAAATCATGGGCAGCGTCACATTCTCCAGGGCCGTCATGACCTGGATAATGTTGAAAGTCTGAAATATATACCCGATTTTTCGGCATCGAAGCCATGCCAGCTCATATGCATCCAACTGGGCGATATCCACCTCGTCGATGAAAACCTTTCCCGTGGTGGGCTTATCGAGACCGCCGATCATATTGAACAGCGTGCTTTTACCCGAGCCGGAAGGACCCATTATGGAAATGTAATATCCGGTGGGTATTTCAAGATCTACCCCTTTAAGGGCCTGAACCTCGACCTTGCCGAGCTTAAAATTTTTAGTGACACCGGATACGCGAACGATGTTTCCAACGTCTGCCATAACACACCCTGTTGAATTTTCGATTTTCGAATGTCGATTTACGATTTATTAAGATTTCGCCTCGTTGTTTTTTTTGCCGAAACCATGATTGCAACGATTTCATTTGCCTCTTGCAACAATGGGTCTACCCTTTTTGCGTCCAATAATTTGGCTTCGATGATCAATTCCAGCCAAAATGCGCTTTCGTCTGCCTCTTCCTCAACGATCCCCAATTTAGATAAGAATTCTGCTATAGATCTTCCCCGGCAGGCTGAGCGATAATTTGCACCGACAGATGTTCCCGCACTTATAAGTTGTTTGCCGATTATCCGGCCGTCTATTGTATTCGGCAATGATTGAACCAGTTTAATTATCCCTAATGCAAACTGCTTGGTACGATTCTTAAGTTCTTCTTTGTCCATTTTACGATTGTTGCTCTTATAATCGAAAATCATAAATCGAAAATTTATTAATGCTCAGCCCGCATGGCTTCTACCGGCTGCATTCTGGCCGCCAGAATGGCAGGGTACAAGACGCCCAGCAGACTCAATACACACCCGACGACGACTGCAAATAAAACGGACGTCCAGGCATCCATAAAAGGCAGGTTCCCCATGGCGTCCATTCCAAAACTGGCCAAGCCGTTGAGAATGGCACAAACCCCGCCCAAAAGACTGCCGACTCCGGCACCTGCCAAACCCTGCATTCCTGCTTCAAGCAGGAACAGTCGCAATACGAATCGATCCAAAGCCCCCAGGCATTTCATGGTTCCGATTTCCCGGAAACGTTCGGTTACCGCCATAAGCTGGGCGTTTACAATACCGACCACACATACCAATAACGATAAAATGACAATCCAGCGTTGCTTGGGACTGCTTTCAATACGGGTCTCTTCAGGCTGCAAATCATAACCCGCATTTATCAGCGACTGACGATAGGTCGGGTTGCCAGCAGCCAGCAGACCATTGGCCACGTCATTACTGACCCGGATAAAACTTAAAAACGACACTGCCAGAACAAGACTCATTGTGGTGATCATGGAGCGAAAAAAACGAACTCTAATGCTCTTAAATGCGATTTCTATAGATTTTGCAAAGGGCAGAACGACTAAACGGGCCACCTTGTCAGCATCTATTGAAGACAGCGTTATATTTTTCAAGCCTAAAATCCCCTTTCTTTATTATTTTGGGATTACTGGCGATATATCATGATGACAAGTAGCCGGAAAAGTATATAAATCTGAAAATTTCCTATCATAATGCACAAACCTTGTAAATGAGAATGATTCCTGATTAAGGCAATACCTTTTGAAATTCCGGGTCCCTTTCTAATCTCTTTTTATATAACACGAAACGCCTAAATCCCGAATACGTTTACCCTGTTCCTATAGTTCAATGATTACAGTTCGCTGATATTGATTCGGTCAGCGGACAACGGTTACCGGTGAACGGACACATTTTCTTCAACCCATAGGGCCGTATTCAATGCTCCGCTGATGTCTATGGAAACCGGGCTCGAGGGTTTCCGGAAAATCGCTTCCTCCATGAGTTTGGATAGACGTTTGGGTTCTAAGTCCCGTTCATTCAGTTGCTTGAGGATACCGAGCCTATCCAGCCGGTTGACTCTTATCCCCTGTTCCCGGTCACCGGAAAAGGGAAGCACCATAGCAGGAATCTTTGTTGCGATAATATTCATACAGGTATTATATCCGCCCATACTCACAGAAAGGTCTGCCGCAATTAGATAGGACAAGAAATCGTCGGTAAAGCGGGAAACGGAAATTCCATTTCCGGAAAGCTCTTTGATATGCTCAAAATCCTGCCGGCTCATATAGGGTCCGGTAAAGACAAAGAGAAATGACGGCCGGTCGATCCGGATGGAGCGGAAAGCCGAAATTACAGATCTTAAAAGCGGTGCTCCCGATCTTCCACCGCCTGCACTCGCCACCATGAGTATGGCATCTTCGGATATGTTCAGTTTTTTCCGGAACTTTTCCCGCGAATTTGAAGGAGGCTCCGCCGACACAAAGCCGGTATAGTGTATTATAGGTTTAATATCGGAAATACGGGAGAAGGTGTCATCAAGTATTACCAAATTCGGGTCGGAGTGAATTAAAATTGCATCGAACCACTGGTTGAGGCGCGTGATCACGCGTTCCTCAAAGGCGGCTTGGTCTTTTTTTTCAACCAGGATGTCTCTAATACTACATATGACCATGCATTTCCGAAGGTCATTGTTTCGAATAGCCTTGAGAACCGGATTAAGTTCAAACCGGAAGGCATTTCGTCCAAACGGGTAGAGTTCAACGATAAAAAGATCGGGCGTCTCATTTTGAAATATTTCGTATAACTGCTTTATCCGTTTTGCTTTTACTTCGGGAAACGACAATTCCGCATCAGTCGTGAGAAAACCCTTGTAGTCTAGATCCATCATGATTTCCGGAAGATGAATCTCTCGCACATGGTTGGGCAGAGGGATGTCGACCCGCTCCCCACCGGTCACCATGACAATCTCATGATCCGACAGCGCCTTTAAGATTTCCAAAGTTCTAAACAGGTGACCGACGCCCCAGACATGTTGGCAGTATTGGATGATTTTCATTGTTTGAGCTCGGCACGCAACGCGTTAATTTCATCGACTTTTAATCTTCCGTCTTGGCAGACCAGCCAGTGAAGGTGTTTCGGTTCTATCAACGGGGGCTCATGGGGACCAAACTTCCGGCCGAAAAGCATGTAGATGAGGCATCGGATCACGCCTTCATGGGTAACCACCAACAGGGTGTCTCCCGGCCATTTACGGGCTGCCTGCAGGAGGGCTTCGTGGCTCCGATGCCAGACCTCCATCCGGCTTTCGCCCGCCCTGGGCCGAAAATTCCAACCGGAGATCAATTCCGCTTTAAATTCCGCTGTGTTTTCTATATCCGGTATGGATAGGCCTTCCCATTGACCCCAGTTCTGCTCCCGCAGTCTCATATCTTCAACAACGGGAAGATTTAGGTGTCTGTTGATGGTTTGGGAGGTTTCTCTTACTCGCCCCAAATCACTGGAGATGATCCGATTGATGGGAAGTGTTTTCAGAGTGCTTCCCCATTGATCCGCCGAAGCTTTACCCTCGGCCGTCAACGGTGAATCCGAATGCCCCTGAATCCGTTTTTGTTTGTTCCATTCGGTTTCCGCATGCCTGAGGAGACCGAATCGGGTGATGGCAAGTTGGCTATACATCCTTGAAAACCTTATCCTCAGCGCAAGATCAGAGATGATCGAATCGGTTTTGGAATTTCCTATACATTCGAGTTAATCTCGACCTTTATATTCTTACTGGTTCATTTTAAGAATTCATCTCTCACATTTGCAATATGTTGTAATTTAATATTGTTTTTGAACCGCAGAATGCTGAACAAGGAATGTCGAATGTCGAAGTTTTCCTACACTTCTGAGGTTCTAAATTCCTTGTTCGATATTCAAAATTTCAATATTTTAGGATAGTTTTAAGACTTAAAACGGCCTATCCGCTGATTACTCTCACTGCAAAGCCCCATCAACACATCTTCCACAACTCTGTAATTCACGTTCAGGTCATGGTGTTTTCGAACATACAGCTTGCCCTTTTTACCCATGCTCCGGCGTAAGGCCTGGTTGTCCAAGAGTGTTTCAATGCCGTAGACAAACGCCTCAAAATCGAAAGCCGGCACCAGAAAGCCTGTGTGCGGATGGCTGATGACTTCGGGGGTGCCCTCATTGGAAAATGCGACCACCGGAATTCCGCACGACTGGGCTTCCAAAAAGACCATTCCCAGGGATTCCCGAATGCCCGGGAAGGCGAACAGATCACCGGCACTGTAAAACCGGTACATCTCCTTTTCGGGTAATTTTCCGATAAAACGAATGCGCCCGGGAGCTTCTTTTTCTGCCAGCTTTTTCAGGCTATGTCGCTTCTTTCCGTCACCGGCTATGATCAAATAGAATTTTTTCCCTTTCCGGAAAAGCTCTCCGCAAGCCCTTATGACGATTTTAAGACCCACTGTCTTAACATCCGGTCGAAACATGGCGGCTGTCAGCATCACCGGGTCATCTCCAACTTCCCAGTCTGTCCTTAACCCCCTTCGGTCTTTGGCGCTGTATGAAAAATCATCGGTGAAGATTCCCGGCGCCACATATGTTCGTTTTTGAGGCTGAAGGATTCTTCCTAAATTGATCAGATCTTTCTTCTTGTTTGTAAATACATGGTGGGCGGCTTTGAGAGATCTGGTGTTCAGTATAAACCCCGGCCAGGTCCTGAAAACCTTTTTCCGCTTGGTGGCGTATACGCCCTGGAAGATCGCATAGGGTATCCGCATTTTTCCGCTGACCAGAGGGCCCAGTATATCCGGGGCCTTGTAATAGGTGTGGTAGGTAAGCCACAGATCGGGTTTTCCTTTTACGACGGCTCTTTTGGCACGCCTTATTTCCTTTATGATTCGGGGCACCAGCCATGGTTTCCAGTAAATCCATCGACATCGCAAGTTGCTCACCGCCCATAGGGTGTGTCCCCTATGGGTCAGGAAGTTATATAGCCCGGTTCCGATGACCAGGTCTCCCGACGGGTCAGGATGACCCAGAGGTTTGAATGGGGCATGAAAGCAGATGTTCATGGTAAAACCAAGTGCACGAATTCTTAAATACGATTATCTATTAAAGTTTGATTTTATCATTCACTGGAAAAGTTTAAAGTGACTAAAGTTTAAAGTGACTAAAGTTGAGGTGTCGCTTCGCTCCATCCAAAATAAATCAGACAGATTCATTAATTTTAGCTCACTTCAAATTTTAAACTTTTGAACTTCAACCATACAGAATGTCCTGATAGAAATACGTCACTGTAATTACGAAATAGAGTACTAAGAACTCGATAGATGGCTGAATGCCGGGATTTTTTTTGCAAAGACGCTTGCCAGGTTCCGGATCAGCAGTCGATTGTCAAATTTTTCCATAACGCGTGTTCTGGCCGATTCAATCACTCTTTTTCTAAGCTCGAAATCGGTCAACAGACGCTTGATGGCCTCAGCCATTTCTTCAGGCGCATGGGGGGGCACCAGCAATCCGGAGGCTTTGTCGGCTATAACCTCCGGAATTGCTGATACGTGAGTGGATACCACGGGCACACCCATGGCCATGCTTTCAAGGATGACATTCGGTATTCCGTCTCTGTCTCCATTGGGTGCAATTTCGCAGCCTATAACAAATAGATCCGATTGACGATAGTGGGCCAATACTTTTACATGGGGCAGAGTGCCAAGCCATTGGCTGATATTATCCAGTTTGAGGTCTTTCATCAGGGCCAGCACGCTTTTTCTTTCATCTCCGTCACCGATGAGAATGTGCTCTATGGGGAATCCTTCATCACACAGTAAACGGATGGCCTTGAGCACCGTTGGGATCCCTTTTTTTCGCGTGATCCGGGCAACGGTGAGCAACCGGTATGGTGTTTCCGGCGGTGTAATCTCTTTTCGGTTATTAAACAGCTTCGTGTCGATACCATGGTAAATCCGGTATATGGGTGTTTTTTTAGAATTCGCAATTCCGGCGAGATATTCCTTGTTGTGTTCTGTGCATGTGACAACAAATTCCGATCTGTCGATTTTGTCACCGAGGTGTTTCGGGTCCGAGGTATAGATGTCTTTTGCATGAGCGGTAAAGCTGAAAGGTAGTCCGGATAATTGGCTGGTAAACGAGGCGACAGAAGCAGGAGAATGCGCAAAATGAGCATGGAGGTGTACCACATTTTGTTCAGGCAAAAATTTATGGACCAGATATCCGGCTTGAAGGAAATGCTTGATGGTCGCAAGTTTTCGGGTCTGACGGAACCGAAGAAACGCTGACTTTAAGACATGCCGGTAAATGGTGGGGATTTGTCCTGCCAGCAAAAGATTGTGGTACAGGAATCGTGGAAGCGGAACCAACAGGGTCTCCGGCAAATAGTCGACAGAGGCCCTAATATTTTTAACACTGCTGTGGGAGAAGCTTTCACGGGGACGCCGCATTGAGAAAATGTGAATCTGAAAGCCCGCTTTTTCCAGGAGCAAAATTTCATTTGAAATAAAGGTTTCCGAAATCCGGGGGAACCCCTTCAGGATCATTCCCAAAGCAGGCGGTTTCGCGGGGACCATTTCTTTATTGTCTAAAGCTTTTGAGCCGTTTGTGCATAACATCGAATCCGGTCATCTGAAAAGCGGCAATGGCCTTCTTGTAAGGTTCGGGGTAATTTAGAATCTTTTCGATTTCCTTTCGCAATATGTCCGGGTTGAGCGAGTTAAACGGAATATAATTCACCAGGTTCTGGTTGTTCAGCACCTCAGCCCTGATGAGCTGCTCCCTTCGTGGACTTTCCCGGGGGATGATAATAGAGGGGGTTCCTTGGGTCAGGATTTCACACACCGTGTTGTATCCCCCCATTCCGACAACCAGATCGGCTGCGGCAATAATTTTAACCATCCAGCGGTAAAAGCGATACGCTCTTATTCCCAGTTTTTTCGAGCGGTCGAAGATTTCCTTCCGCTGTTGGCCCGGCATGAAAGGTCCGGTGACCAGCACGCTTTTAAAAGAAACCGGATAGTTGTCGGATTCCAGCATCTTAAGATATGTGTTCAATACCGGATATCCGTCTCCACCGCCCCCGGTGGTGACCACAACAAGTTTTTTGTCCTTCTTTATTCCCTGTTCTTTTCGGATATGTTTAATTTCCTTGTCATCCGGTTTTTTGCGTGGAATGTATCCTGTAAAATGCATTTTCATGCTGATGGAGTCGGGAATGGCATATTCCTCGATGGGGTCATAAAATTTTCTTTCGCCGTAAACCCATATTTCGCTGTATAGTTCCTCTAACGTGTCGTAAACGCCTTTGTCCTCCCAGTCCTTTCGAATGGTATCGGCATCATCCATAATGTCGCGAAGGCCTAAAATGGTCCGACATCTCGGCAAACTCCGCTGCAGCCACTGAAGGGTGGGCAATACTTCTTTTTTCAATCCCAGCGGTTCCTTGTCCACTATGAAGAGTTGGGGTTGAAAGGTCTTAGCGGTGGCGGTGATGATATTTTTACGGATATCGAGGGCATGGCGTGGATTGATTTTAATGGACAGCGGCAGATACTCTTCATTGGTCTTTTTTATCATTCCGGGAATCCGAACAAAATCGATCTGCTCAGGGAATGCAAATCGACCCACGATGGGCGATCCGGTCAAAATCAGAATATTGATGTTCTTCTGCCGCAGGTGATCTGCAATGGCCAGGGTTCGTCGAATGTGGCCCAGACCGTAGGTATCATGGCAGTACATCAAAATATTAAACGTGGAATTCCGACTCATCCGATTGGCTCCGAGCGGTATCTCTTGTTTTTCATTTGTGGACTGATATTTTTTAAATTATTGAATCCGTTGATTAACTCAGCCATTACGGTTCCTGTATAAATCACTTTTAACCCATATCTTCAAGAGAAAACCGCCAAATGTCGGAATGCCGCCCTCGCTTCGCTTTCGTTGACCCAACTAAGTACTCTAATTCGTAAATTCGATAACGTATTTTTATCAGGACAACTATTCTGTATTAGCTGAAGTCCAAAAGTTTAAATTTGAAGTGCCTAAAGTGAACTAAAGTTGTGGAACGCGCTTTCAGCGCGGTCAATATAAAATTGACAAAATACCTTAACTTTAGGCACGTTAGATCACTTTAGACACTTTAAACTTTTTCATAGAATGAATAAACCGATTGTAATACGTAACCGTATTTAAGAACACGAGTACTAAGGAAGGAGCGCAAACCTGTCCGCCGCCACACTGGTTATGGAAAGGAGGGCGGGTCTGCGTCCTAATGAACTTGATTGCGATCAATAAAGGGTTATTTTTATGACAAGGATTTCGATCCGATATTTACAAGTTGCGGGGCTTTTGTAAGTCTTTAATAGCAGCTTCGACCATTTGTTTATAAATGTGGACCTTAACGATGAACTTATATCTTTCAAATTAAGATACACCTTCACGATGTGTATCGAGGAGGTTGGTATGGATTTTTTTATTGAGAGCTAAACGGGTTTGTTTGTATATTAAACGATCGTGGTTATGCAGCTCGTCAAGAAACAATTCATAGGGAACATCCATGCTTAATGACTGAACCCTCCGGAGGCGGGCAAGCACTGAAACCTGAACACTGAAACCTATACATAAGGATACGGAATGCAGAATGAATAAACCCGATTGGCTGGTACGCGATGCTGCTCTAGAGGCGCCTGTTGAAACCCTGGAAGCGTTTCTTGAGGCCATCGATTCCGGAGCGCTGTTAAATATCTCCGATCCTTCAGTATATCGAGAGATTCGGAAAACCACAGACGAAGTTCTCGTTCAATTACTGGTATGGCAGCGCCCCAGGCTGGAAGAATCCAGATCCCTGACATGGCCCTATGACGCACTGAGGAAGCGGAAATCGATTTTTGAGAATCTATATGCAAAAGAAGCAGGGAGGGATTTTGCCCGTCAAGCGGCTCTTTTTCTTGCGCTGCTTCCGTTTCCGGGGCAATGGCAGTGGCTTTTCAAGGCGGAGCAGGAGTTTCGGGACGATCCTGAAATCCATGATTTTTTAACCGCTGAGAGAGAAAAGATAGAGGAAAAGATCAGCAAAAAGCGTCAGAAAGAGTACAACCTTTATCATTTCTGCCAGATCCTCAAAAAGTCCCGTCTTCCGAGGGAAAAGGGGATTATCCGGATATTTGCGCTTGCCTATCTATTCACTCAACCCCGGATACTCAGGGAATTGAGTAAACGATATTTAATCTATATCGAACCTGCAGCGGGCGTGTTTTTCCGTCATACCTGGTGGCGGTTTCTCACAATCCTTGATGATCCGTGCTTAATCGGTGCGGCTTGCGAAGAGGATCGGGCATATTTAAACAGCCAAAACGGTGTATTAACCACTCATTTGGCCCATAGCGACTATATCGAGGATGATGAAACAGTCGATGCAGGACACCGGAAAAGATTCGATATCGTTTTTAACGGAACCTATGACGAAATGGATCGAAAACGGCATCTGTTCATGCTGTCGCTTCTAAGGCATCCGCTGCTTCAAGATAAAACCGCGCTTTTCATGGGCCGGGGAAAAAACGAAAATATTGAGCGGTTCAAACAGCAGGTGCACCTAAACAGAATGGATGAGCGGGTAACGGTGCTGGCAAATATCCGTCGAAATGAGGTGCCGAAATACCTGGCAGAATGCCGTGTGGGGGTGCATCTTGCCCTGCACGAAAACGGCCCGCGGTGCATTTATGAATTCTTCCGGGCGGACATACCCTGTGTCATCAGCGCCTGCACAGCCGGGGTGAACTTTGAGCATTTCAATTCCCGGACCGGGGTAGTGGCCAAAGATAAAGACCTTGCCCAGGCAATTGCTGAAGCATTGCAATCCGGGCATCGGTTTGCTCCCCGGAAATGGTTTTTGGAGCAGTCCGGAAGTCTGAATTCGACACGTATCCTGAACCGCCGTTTTCAAGAGATATTTCAAAGCCGGGGTTATGACTGGACAGAGGATATCGTTCCCCTCGGAAGCAGCGGGGCCAGCCGGTATGTGATATCCGACCACTATTTCCATTTTCGGTCTGAATTTGAGCAGCTCTTTGAATTTTTAAATCAAGAGGGCATGTTCCCGGTACCCGTTGTTTTTGATTAGATGAAGTAGTATACGGATTTGAAAAAGGAGGTGTCATGAAACAGACATTTAAAAAAACCCGCAGGATTCGGTGGCTGTTTCTTATTGTAACACTCTCTGCAATATTTTCATGCACGAGTTATTTTACCTACAAAGGACAGGAAGTCGCCGAAGCGGATCGGATCGAAATCAAAGAAGGAGGGCCGTACACAGGCTCCTGGGACACCCGTGATTTGTCCCTCGACTATGTTTACGAACAGAAAAAGGACAGTTTCACCTTGTCTGGCAAAGTCACGTTTAACAAGCATATAATATATAATTTCAGATTGTTAGACTATTTTGACCTGAGGGTGCATTTCGTGGACGGTTCCGGAAAGATTATTGAAGGCAAAGGCATCGTCTCTTCCGGGCATCACGTGGAAATAGAAAACCTGCCTTTTAAAAAGCAGTTTGCCCTGCCCTCCGGCGCCGTTGCCATGGTGTTCAGTTATTCCGGCAGAGCTTCTGAGCTAGGCGATGAAGCAGGACGAACCGATTATGAATTTTGGGAAAGCCCGGTTCGCCGACGGATTTTTTAAAGGATTTAGAGGTGAGATGAATGTCATCGATGGAGTTTGAACCGGTCATCGGACTTGAAGTCCATGCCCAGTTGAAGACCAAAACCAAAATATTCTGTTCGTGTTCCACTAAATTCGGCGCACCCCCCAATACTCATACCTGCCCGGTTTGTTTGGGGATGCCCGGGGTTCTTCCGGTATTAAATAAAAAAGTGGTCGAGTATACCCTTGCCATGGCTCTGGCGACCCATTGCCGGGTTGCCGGAGAAAGCCGTTTTGCCCGCAAAAACTATTTTTATCCGGACCTCCCCAAAGGGTATCAGATTTCCCAATATGAGCTGCCGCTTTCACATCACGGGTACGTTGAAATTCAATTAAACGATCATAAAAAGCGGATCGGTATCACCCGAATTCACATGGAAGAGGATGCCGGCAAACTCATCCATGATACGGTCCGGCCATACAGCCGGGTGGACTTTAACCGGACCGGGGTTCCCTTGATCGAGATTGTCAGCGAGCCTGATATCCGATCTCCTGAAGAAGCCGGTGCCTATCTGCGTCAATTAAGAGCGATTCTGCGTTACCTGGACATCTGTGACGGGAACATGGAGGAGGGCAGTTTTCGTTGTGATGCCAATGTGTCCGTGCGGCCCAAAGGGAGCGATGCCTTCGGAACCCGAACGGAGTTGAAAAACCTCAATTCCTTTAAGCATGTGGAGAAAGCCCTTCAGTTTGAAATCCGCCGTCAGACCGAACGCATTGCCGACGGCGGAGAGGTGGTCCAGGAAACACGGTTGTGGGACCCGGATAAAAATCAGACCACATCCATGCGAGGAAAAGAAGAAGCCCACGATTATCGCTATTTTCCTGACCCCGATCTTCTTCCGCTGGTGATCGATGATGAATGGATCGCATCGGTAAAGGAAAAACTCCCCGAACTCCCGGATCAGAAAAAACATCGATTCCAGGTTGAGTATGATCTTCCGTCTTATGACGCCGAAGTACTCACATCGAGCCGTGAGCTGGCCGATTATTTCGAGGCTTGCATTAAAGACTTCAATCAACCCAAACCGGTGAGTAACTGGATCATGGGGTCCTTGCTTGGGTATTTAAACGCCCAGGGAATAACCATCGAAGCGTCTCCCATCGCTCCACGGGATCTTGCGGGATTGTTAAAATTGATGGACGAAGGACTCATCAGCGGCAAGATCGCCAAAACCGTTTTTGAGGAGATGGCCAAGACCGGAAAACCGCCGAAGCAGATTGTTGAAGAAAAGGGGCTGGTTCAGGTCAGCGATGAATCCCTTATAGATGAAGTGGTTGCCCGGGTTTTGTCCGATCATCCTGAGGAGGCCGACGCATATAGGAATGGAAAAACCAAGCTGCTCGGTTTTTTTGTGGGGCAGATCATGAAAGCCACCCAGGGAAAAGCGAACCCTCAGACGGTAAATCAAATATTAAGAGGAAAGCTGGAAAGCGATTGAAAAGCTGATGATACTAAAAGGGTTCAAGGGGTCGGGGATTCAGGGGTTCAAGTGAAATTCACAACATTTACAGATCCTTGAACCCTTTCTCCCGACGAATAGGGAGAAGAACACTGAAGAATAAAGATATCAATGAATCATACCAAACCCATACAAAAAGACGTTCTTTTCCTGGTTTCGCCCATCGGCACCCTGTGGCGAACATATCCTTATATCGAACCGCCCTACGGGGCGTCGCTGGTGGTCTCAAACCTCCGGAAACAGGGGTGGGGCGTCACTTTTATCGATTTGGATCTCCAGCTCAACCACTGGCAGCAACGGAAGCTGTTGCTTTCGGCCCAGACCCTTAAGCGCCTTCAGGACTGGCGGAAATTACTGGAGCAACTCGATACCCTGCCCCAGGACTTAAAACACCTGCTCGAGCGCTTCGGTAATTTCATACAGACCGAAGGCTATCCATACGTGGCGCTTTCACTCAGCCGGCTATCCAAAAAAACCAAGGTCTATGATGCGGAATTCGGCTTTGCCCTGGCCCTGGCCCGGTTTATTCAATCGTCAAATCCTTGCCCGGTGATTTTCGGCGGACAGAACATGAGCAAAATCGGCCGCAATTCGGTGGAAAGAGGGATAAGACACGCCCCTCAGAAGTGCGCCGACTTCTTTTTTTATGGAGACGGGGCTGTTTCCCTGCCCATCCTTTTGAAAGCCCTTGAGGACCGGAATGACCGTTCGGAACTTACGGAGCATTTGCAGAAGAGCGAGGCCCATGTTACCTGGTGGCGGGAACCGGGGGGGATCGTAACCCTGGGGAAAGGGCGTAAATCCACGGTCCGCTCGCATGCAGCGGGTTCGAAATACGCCCTGGAACGGGATTTGTTGGCCGTCCGGCCGTCCTTCGATATCGCCAATGCATCTCTTTATCCGGTCAGCGTAAACCGTATCTTTCCTTCAGCCGGCCGCACCAGGTGGGCTGCACGGCCGATCAGTATTATTCCGTATAAGTTCATGTACGGCTGCAGTCATCGCTGCGCATTTTGCAAGGGCGCATATCAACCGCTCATTGTAAAACCTGTGGCTGCGGTGGTGGACGACCTGCAATATTACGTGGAACAGGAAGGCGGCCGCTGTTTCCGTTTTTTTAATTCCCAGATCAATTACACGCGAAAGTATGTGGAGCAATTCTGCAACGAGGTTGTTCGCCGCGATCTTAAATTCCACTTCATCGACTCCGCTTGTTTGCGGAACATGGACAAAGACGTCTGTGCCATGCTTCGGGAGGCAGGGTGCGTAAAACTATGGTTCGGGCTTGAATCTCCGATTGAGAAAATCTTAACGCTCATCGATAAACGGCTATCCCTGGATGATGCTCTCACAGCAACTCAATACGCAAACGAGGCCGGAATATGGGTCGGGATGAATCTCATCTTAGGCTTTCCCCGGGAAAGCGATGGGGATTTTGAACAGATCCAAAATTTTATAGAAAACTATGGAAAAATTGTCGACTGCTGGAATTTCAGTGCGTTGCAGGTATATGAGCAAACCCCGATGCACGACCGGCCGGCTGATTACGGCATAAGGATTCATCACCATTACCGCGGCAAGATGCGAGATAAGGGGTTTGCCTTTAGTGAAATCGACGGACTGGACTGGAAAGCGCGGGAGCGGCGGGCTCGGAAACGGGTCGACGACTGCCAGTTGATTGTGGGGGCGGACGAGAATCGATTCCGCACCAATGATTATCTTATTTTTGCACTCTATCAGGAGTTTGAAGATAAGAACTTAGTGAAAATCCATTTTGATCGCTTCCTGGATGAGCTAAGTGGATCCATGAGCCTTGCCGACGGCTCCAAGTGGATTACCCCCAACAAGGTGTTGGGGTTTGACTCCCTGTCTTTTTTGAAGCGCATGGAGAGCCGGGAATAAAAAAGCCGGAAGTGATTTCCACTTCCGGCTTTTGATTAACAAACTACGTGTTGCGTGTACTTCTTAGCTGAATCGCTTAGAAGGACAGTGAGATCCGTGCACCGAGTTCCCATGGATTGGCTGCATCCGGTTCTTGCTCGGTTGCCTCGCCTGCGAACAGGTATGCGGCAACCAGATCCAG
>Ga0180009_10002463_pt1 | contig 21764 bp, 28 predicted proteins | sample OS_PC_MetaG_FD_123537 | JGI IMG/M metagenome (GOLD analysis project Ga0180009, IMG submission 123537) | Groundwater microbial communities from the Aspo Hard Rock Laboratory (HRL) deep subsurface site, Sweden - OS_PC_MetaG | ecosystem: Environmental > Aquatic > Deep subsurface > Groundwater...
AAATAGAAAACCATAAAAGAGCTGTCCATAGCCACCAGCTTAGAGGATATAGTTTTAAAAATGTGTACAGCGCCATAACAAGAGGTCCGCTTATTATAAAAGCAATAATATTTTTCTTGGCTTCCCTAAAAATCCAACCTTTCAATGTCTGATTAGAAAGAGAAAATTTATGCTCCAATACATATCCGGAGTAAAACTCCAAAGGCAGATGTATAACATAATAAAACGCGCCTATAAGAATATAGAATATAATCAGATTAACATAATCATTATGAGGGGTTAACTGCGCTATGCTTTTAAAATAAGTAGGTATGTCTGCAATTAAGAATATCCATAGCAGTATCGGCGTTAGAAATATATTTATTAAGGCAATCCTGTGTCTTATTGTGGAATATTGTTTTGCTTTATCTTGCATAATCATCTAATATTTTAATGCTATATCACGCTTCGTTCGCTTCGCGGCGAACTCTCGCCCTGCCACAGGCTAAGACCATTCGGCACGAAACTGGTTTCGGCGTACGCTACGGTTTACAGCTCGTTTTTGTTTCGACTATCGTATTGTCACTTGATCAAAACTCGCTGTAAAGCCTTGCGCACCTATTATATAAGATATCTATGATGCCGAAACGTTTCTAATGTGCCTCAGGTCTTAGCCTGTGGCAGGGTACCGTGCCCGCTCGAATCGACGAGGCTTTTCTTTAGACCTGCCAGCCAGAAAGAAGTCTCATGGTCTAACATGGTCCATGTAATTATTTCTTATGCTATTTAAAATATCTATATAAACTTTACTCCTGTAATCAGGGTATGTCCATTCAAATGGCTCGAAGCTGGATTTTCTCCATTTAAGCGTAACTTCTGCATATATCCCGTAATTTAAATATATCCTGTGAAAATAGTCTTTTGTAGTGGCTAAAACAAGTTTTGAATCAGATACATAGCCAGGGTCTATATTTATCCGTCTTTTTTTATCTGCGCTGAGTCTTTCTTCTATGGAATTGGTAAGGAGCTTTATCTTTGCAATCTTTTCAGGAGTGATAGGTTTTTTAAAGGAGATGAACTTTCTTTTTAACGGACTACCCATCTCTTTTTTATAGTAATCCGTATAGCCAAAAGAAATTACAAGGCTTTTGTAATCTATGGGGCCAAACTCTTTAATAAAAAACTCTTCGGCTATATCGAAGAGTTTTTGGCTTTTAGCTAGCATCCCTATAATAAGTTTTACCGCTTTTGGCTTTCTGGCCTTGCCCATTTATGCCTAATATGTCATTGGCTTATCTGTATCTCCGCAGGATCCAAGTTGCCCGAAGCCACGTAATCTTCTGCTATTTTTTGATCTTTTTTAGAAATATCTGTAAAAAATATAGCTATATTGTAGTGTGCCTTGTCAGCATATTTTATTATAGCTGGCTCTGTCCTGACAACTACACCTTTACATCTTATCTTTCTCGTAGGACTATTGCTGTCCTTTCCCGGGATCAGGAGCACAACCTCTATCTTTGACATGGGCACCAGGTTCCTGGTTACTCTACAGTAAACGCCCGATGAGCTTATATCAACTGTTTCTGTTATAATATCAAAAGCAGTATCTGCAAGCTTAAGAGGTATATTCTTTTTTGCCCTTATATTTTTACGGCGCTCGATCATAAACTATGCTTTTTTCTCTTTCTTTGCAGCTATAGCTTTAACAGCCTGCTGCCAGCAACCCTTAGAACAGTAGTAGCCATTGTTTTTATAATACCATGACTTTCTTTTTAACCTTTTATTGCATTTCATGCAATTTGTAGGTTTTTCTGCTGCTTTCGGCGCTTTCTTCGCTTCATCCTGTTTTTTTGCTTCTTCTGGCATTTTGTTTCCTCCGTATACTTCGTATTGGGCACATGCTGCACAATGGTTCTTTAGATTTACACATAGATTTTCCCAACTCTACTATTAACGCATGAAACTCATTGAATAATCCGGCATTTTCTGGAAGATTATTCATGAACAAAGACTGTATTTCCTTATATTCAGCATCCTGGCTTATAAAACCATGTCTTGAAAATACCCTTTTTGTATAGGCATCTATTACAAAAATAGGTTTATTGCCAGCATATAAAAGAATGCTATCCGCTGTTTCCTGGCCTATGCCATTAAGTGCTAGCAACTCTTCTCTTAATTTATAAAGATCGGTTTTGAACATCCTGTTAATAGAGCCCCCATAACGGATGTTCACAAATTTCAAAAAATTCTTTATGCGGCTTGCCTTTACATTATAATATCCGGAAGGCCTTATGAGCCTTGCCAGTTTTTTCTCAAGGATATCGGAAAGCCTGCTTACGCTCAACGCTTTTTCTCTTTTAAGATTATTAATGGCCTTTTCTACATTAACCCAGGCGGTGTTTTGCGTAAGGATAGCGCCTATTATTATTTCAATTTTTGTATCACCTGGCCACCAATGCCTTGAGCCGAATTTGGCGTAAAGCAAATCGTATATTATTAATAAAGATCGGTTTAATCTTTTATGGTGTGGAAACGTATAAAGCACTTTCTCAACCACTGAAAATCGCTTAGAGTTATCGCCAAAGGCGATTTTCTTGTGTTTCAACGCCCAGCGCGCTCTTTTATTTTTGAAGCAAGTTCCACTAAAAGGTTATAATAACTAGCTCCCCTCGTTACAGGGAATTTTATCTGCTTTCCTTTTTGGGTGTGCTCTTTGAATGAAGCTATATTTAATTCAGTGGCTACGCCACTATTTTTCATTTCTAGAGACACAACCAGTTTATGTTCAATAGAAGCTGCAGCGTCTGCCCATAGTTCTTTTATGAGAGAAAGCCTTATCGGCATCTCAGCTAAAATAACGCCTGTAGTCCTGCTTGAAAAAATAACAGAATAGCCATTTTCCCTTAAAACCATCAGAGAATATGAAAATACAGTGTCAGGATCTGTGTCTATATCAGCTCTTACAACGCTGCTTCCCTGCGTGACTTGAATTTTTTCCGGATTTAAGGCTTCATCTGGAGGTCCAATCCCAGTTATTGAACCTGAAGTTACGTTTTTCACCGGCATGGCTGATTTAACTGCAGCGCTGGATCCCAAAAGAGTTGTCCACTTGGATTTTTTGAATTCCCGGTAAACAGATCCTTCTTTCTTTATGGGATATTTTTTTGCTTTTTTAACAATCAAAATACTGTCGCCTTTTTTGATTTCTTTATTTTTTTCTATAATTTTTTCTGTGACTTCCTTTTCTTGCTCTTTCTCTACATTTAATATTTCTGCAGCAGCGACATTAGCCCTGACTTCCACTACTTGGGCCTCTGCTAATTTTTCAGCATTTCTGTGGATAATAAGTCCATCTCCTATTTCAACGCCTTCATTCTCTCCTGCTTTGATTATTATATACTCCTTGTCAGAATTTATGCTGATAACCTGCGAATCAATCTCTATGTCTTCCTGGCAAAGAGCGATTCCGGAAAGAAAAGCGCAGAAAAAATATAAAACCAAAATATTTCTTATCATCATATTTGTATTTTAATACAGAAAAATAAGAAATACAAGAAAAAACTACAAGTTTTTTGTAATACTTTCAATGCCAGGTAACACTATAATAAGCGCTTGCCAGCCCTGGCAGGTTTTGAGAAAAGCCTCGCCGATTCGAGCGGGCACGGTGCCCTGGCCAGGCTGGAGCCGTTCGGCACAGAGAGTGTTTCGCCGTGCGCTACGGTTTACGGCTCATTTTTTATACTGCAGGTAGTCTTGACAGTATAAAAAATTTCGCCGTAATCCCTTGCGCACCTATATTCAAAAGAACTAGTTATGCCGAAACCTCTCAAATGTGCCTCAGGCCCCAGCCTGGCCAGGGCGAGCGAGAATCCGCCGCGGAGCGAAGTCCGCCACGCTGGGGCGGCTGAGCCTCATTAGGAAAGCTCATGACTAAAAGTCCCAAGCGAGGTAGAAGTCCAGGGAAGTCTTTTCGAAAGTCTGCCAAGGCTGGCAACTACGCAATGTGTTACCTAATTATTCAAATAGTACAAAACTACAAATTTTTCTAATGCGATAATTAATGGAGAGAATATTTGCAGCCTTTGTCAAAGGCCTCTTTGAAGTCGTACCTATTGTGGAAATCTTCTTTGCGGTCTTCGTCTGTTTTGCCTAACAATCCGGAATTTATAAGATTAAACACTATCTCGCCAAAGTCATTGGTTGATTTAATGCCCCATTTTTCAAGCACAACCCTTGCCATTGGCCCGAATTGCTCTAAGCAATAGTCCTTTACTCCTATAGAAAGCTCCTTGCCGCTCACGTGTCCTTTTCTCTTGAGCTTTTTAATGGTATAGTCCAGGCTTGCCATGATAAAAGAATACGCTTCCGGATCATACCTTTTATCTTTATCCAGGATTTTTAATAAAGCAAACACTTTACTCATACTCTGTTTGTTTCTATTTTCAGCCATAAGTGATAAGAAGTATACATTGCGATATTGATTTTGTCAAGCCAGGGGAGGCAGATTGCTATACTATTAGAGGGTCTAAAAACTTTGCGCCTACGTTAAACCTTTCAGAATGCGGCTGGTCTGATATCCAAACAATTTCTGCTAATGTTTGAATTGGCTCTGTCTGCCATGGATGGTGTATTTCAAATACAAGCTTGGAGTGTCTTGGTATAAATTCGTTAGAAATAAAGCCCATGCCGCTATTACTTATATCTTTTCCCACAGTATTGCTGTATATCTGAGCGCCTTTTTGATGATAGCGGACAGGTGAATTAAATAATACTCTTGAAGCAATCCTCTTTTCTTCTTCCATACCTTAAGTGTATCATGTAACTCTTTATTTGTCAAATAGTTATTGCGTATCCATTACCTTTTCAATTATAGAATTTATTCTTATAGCGTCTTTTCTTTTTAAATTTGTAAACTCCAGACCTGTATCAAAAGATTCGGACTTCTTGTCCTCTTTACTAACTATCACCCATGCCACTGTTCCATCGCACTCTATAACAGACTGACCATCAAGTAAATCCAGGCGTATTTCTACAGGAGCGAATATGCCTAGATCTCTAGGCAAGATTACGCATATGCCACCCAATCCTATGTTCTCGGTCTGAGTTGACAACATATCCTGCTGATCTTTTCTTTTTACTGACAGTACGCATGGATAGCTGGCTCTGGGAAATTTTCTTCTATTTATTCCGCTCCACATAATAAACCTCCGATTTTTCAATAGAAAAATTGTCCCGAGCAACCAGCATTTTACCATTTTGTAGCAAGGGACATTCTTCTTATAGATTTCTATTATTATAGAATAAAAGAACTGATATTTCAAGGAAATTAATAGCGTAAGAAATTTTTCTTTTATTAACGCCCTAATAGTGCTATAATTCATAATGACATGTACTTAGACTTTTACAACCTCAAAGAAAAACCTTTTAACGTAACAGCTGACCCGAATTTCCTATATCTCAGCAAAAAGCACAAAGAAGCTATCAGCCACATGCAATATGGGATTCAGGAACGCATGGGTTTCCTGGAGATTACAGGCGAGATAGGCGCAGGAAAAACAACTGTATGTAAAGCTCTTCTGAACCAGCTGGATCAACATACAAAAACAGCTTTTATCCTGAATGGAAACCTTTCAGAACTTCAGCTTTTGCAGGCCATTATAGAAGATTTTGGCATACAGGTAAGAAGTAAAAATAAGATTACAATGTTAAACGAGTTGAATAAGTTTTTGCTGGAGCAGTTAGAGCACAGAAATAATGTGGTGCTTATCATAGATGAAGCCCAGAATCTGAAATCATCTCTTCTGGAACAGGTAAGGCTTTTATCAAACCTTGAGACAGAAAAAGAAAAATTGCTGCAGATTATTTTGGTAGGCCAACCCGAATTAAGGGAAAAACTTGCTTCCAGGGAATTAAAACAATTGCGCCAGAGAATAGCCATAAGATACCACATAGCTCCTCTATCCAGGCGCGAGGTAGACAGCTATATATCGCATAGGCTTAATGTAGCAGGTCGTAACAACGGTGATATTTTCCACAAAGATGCAATTGAAGAGATATTCAAATTTTCAGGCGGCATACCTAGGCTAATAAATATAGCATGCGATAAATCGCTTTTGGCAGGTTATATTGGCGATAAAAAAACAATAGATGCTAATATGGTTATAAAATGCCTTAGGGAAATAGAGGGGGTATTTGATGAGTATTGTTAATGACGCTTTAAAAAAGGCAAGCAAAAAAAATGAACTTGATGGTCAAAAGACACTAACTTCTATCCATGAAATTGCATCAAGCTCCGATAAAAAATGGATCGCTATAATAATGGTATCTCTTGTTATCATAGCATCTCTTTTTGGATCGTTGATTTTACATAAGAACATGTCCAGATCTGAAGCTTTCGTAGATGCGGGTTTTAAATCCACGCCTACATCTGTAATTCAATCAGCTCTCAATAATATAGAACAGAAAACCCAAACAAGAGCCATGAGATCACAGGATATCGTGAAATTAAGCGGCATTATGTACGGCGATAAAGGCCGGTGGGCTATTGTTAATAACAGGATCGTAAAAGAAGGCGACAGGCTTCTTGGCGGAGAGATTACAAGCATAACTAAAGATCTTGTGAAGATTGAGAAAAATGACGGGAGTGAAATAGTTCTAAGTCTCAAATAATTAAAGCTATAATCCCTTAGCCAATAAGGTGGCTATACATCTTCTGATTCCAGCGTGGAAATAGCTTCTTTGGCAGATAACTGTTCTGCACTTTTTTTGTTTAGCCCGGACCCTATCCCATATCTTTTACCTAAAACTACTGCTTCTACGATGAAATGCTTTTTATGATCAGGGCCTATTTCTGAAAGTATTCTATAGGAAGGAGTGGTTTTAAACTTTCTGAGCACGATCTGCTGAAATATTGATTTGTAATCCTTTGCGCCTTTTCCTTCTTTTACAAGCTGTATCTCAGACCTGAATACTCTAGTTATAAAACCATGCGAAGCCTTTAACCCCCCATCTAAAAATATGGCGCCTATAATAGCTTCCAAGGCGCACATGAGATTAGATATATGTTTCCTGCCGCCGGATGATTCTTCTCCTTTACCAAGCAGGATGTATTCACCCATCCCTATTTCCTTTGCTATCCTGGCAAGCGTTTCTCCGCTAACTAACTGCGATTTATAACGCGTAAGAATACCCTCGTCTTCTCCGGGGTATTCAGTGTAAAGAGTATGGCTTATAATTACGCCCAGTACAGAATCTCCAAGAAACTCCAGTCTTTCATTGTCGCTGGAACACTCCATATTTTTTTCATTTGCGTAGGATTTGTGTGTAAGCGCCTGATTTAATAAAAATTTGTTCCTGAAACCATACCCTATTGATTTTTCAAAAACTTTAAGCTTCTTAAGCCTGTCTTTATCTTTTTTTAAAAAATGCATAATTGGAGAAGCGATTCCTTTATTAATGCTTCTGGGATATTTTCTTTTACTACAACCTTTCCTATCCTGACAGGCAAAACAAAACGGTTTTTACCATGAATAAATTTTTTATCATGGCTCTGGGCTGATAAAATATTTTTTAGGTTTACGTTTTTAAGCTTAATGGGCAATCCTGTATTTTTAATTACATTTTTTATCCTGCGGCTACTAGGTTCTGTCAACAAGCCCATTTTTCTGGCTATATAAATGCTGGATAATATGCCTAGCGCTACTGCCTGGCCATGGTTATAAGATTTGCGATAATTAGTTGCAGCCTCTATGGCATGGCCTATGGTATGTCCAAGATTCAGAACCACGCGAACATTTTTATTATCCATTTCATCTTTTTCAACAATCCCGGCTTTTATAAGGCTGCATTTATGCACAACGTGCTGCAGGCATTTTTTGTCATATCTTAGAATTTTTGTATAATTTTTTTCTATGAAGCTAAAAAGATCCGGCGATTTTATTATTCCGTATTTAATGATTTCCGCAAGGCCTGATATAAGCTCTTTTTCAGGCAGGCTTTTTAGGAATAAGATGTCTGTAAAAACAAGCTTTGGCTGATAGAATGCCCCTACTAGATTTTTTCCTGCACTCAGATCTATGGCTGTCTTTCCTCCTATTGCTGAATCCACTTGGCTAAGAAGCGTCGTGGGAATCTGTATATAGGGGATACCTCTTTTATATACACTCGCTGTAAACCCTGCCAAATCTCCTATTACTCCTCCTCCGAGTGCTATTATAAACACCCTGCGCAGAGCGTCAAATTTAGAGATACTATTCAAAAGCTTCAGGCATTCTTTTTCTGATTTTGCCTTTTCTCCGTCAGGGACCATTTTAAACCTTACATCGAAACCGCTGGCAACGAGTAGCTTTTCAATTTTATTTCCAAAAAGCTTTTTTAGACTTACATTTGTAACTATTATAGCATCTTTGCCTACGTCCAAACGCTTTAGGCATGGCCCAAGTTTATTAAGCTCGTTTGAACAGATTAATATGTCGTAACTATTTTTTCCAAGATTTACTCTAATCTTTTTCATAGCAATTTTTCCTTCACCATCCCTGGCCAGGCTGGGGCCGTTCGGCACAGAGATGGTTTCGCCGTGCGCTACGGTTTACGGCTCGTTTTTTATACTGAAGGTAGTCTTGACAGTATAAAAAACTTCGCCGTAATCCCTTGCGCACCTATATTCAAAAGAACTAGCTATGCCGAAACCTCTCAAATGTGCCTCAGGCCCCAGCCTGGCCAGGGCGAGTAACCCTTTGGCAAGCTCAAGACTATAATCGAGGGTCGTCTTTTCGAAAGCCTGCCAGGGCTGGCGAAATATCTACATTCCAAAATTTACACCAAGTAGCCTTGCCAGAGAAATAACCACAGGCCAGATTACAGCGTTTATAAAGTTCATCCAGAGCAATGCGAATATTATTATAAAGCCGTATGGTTCAATCTTAGCATATTCAACGCTTAAACTATAAGGCAACAGGCCCATTACGACTCTTGACCCGTCCAGCGGAGGAATAGGAAGCAGGTTAAATACAGCCAGGACCAGATTTGCCATAATAGCGGTTATTATTACGGATACAGCAAGGTAGCTAACTGTTAGTAATGGGATTTTTAATAATAAAGACAACGCTATCGCAAAGAGTATATTTGCCACAGGGCCTGCAAGGCCTACCCATATCATGCCTTGTTTTGGATTTTTTAAATTAAAAAAGTCCACAGGAACAGGCTTTGCCCATCCAAAAAGTACAGGAGAATGCGTTACGAGAAGAATAAGCGGCAAAAATATAGTGCCTATGGGATCAATGTGCGCAAGAGGATTAAGGGTAAGCCTTCCCATAAATCTTGCAGTAGAGTCTCCTAATTTCCACGCGACCCATCCATGAGCGTATTCATGTATAATGACTGCGAAGAAAAATATGCAAAGGTTTAACAGTAGGCTCATCTATTGTTCTTTGTTGAGGTGGATATAGACAGATTGCCTTTAGGCGCAGGATAATTTGCATTAAGCCTTACAGCGGAAGCCTTAACCTTTTCCTTTTTTACCTCTCTTGCTTCCTTTACTGTTTCTTTTCGCTCAGAATTCTTTATCTCGCTTTCTTCTGCTATATCTATTTGATTAGAGCGTATCCAACCTGCTGCGCCATAAGGCGGCTCTATTTTATACCATCCTATATCTTCTGATAATATTGAAATCTTTTCAGGCTTAGATATCTGGCCGATTATGGAATATCTTGTTCCTGCGCCCGCCCTCAAGTTTACATTGGTAGCATTTATCATGCCTATGCCTTTTTCGTCAGAAGTAAGATTAACATAGTCCTTGTTAACATACAAAGCTGCTTTTCTGGGCAATAAAACCTTAAACCAGCTATAACGCCTGCCTATAATCTTCACAGATTCGGATTTCGATAAGACGCAGAGGTTTTCGAAATTTTCATTATCTCCTGCTTTTACTGCTACGCCGTCATTTTTTATATAGCCCACTTTTGGAAATTTTTCTTTGGCCTCTTCTTGCGCATAGGCTGTTAAGGTAAGTAATAAAAAAACAACTACAAAACTCTTGATATACCTCATATATAATCTCCATTTGCAGGGAACAGTAGCAACCATTCCCTACTTCTTTGCTTCTTTACCGGCCTTAGACGCGGCCTTTGCTGCTGTTGGGGTTGCAGAAGCTGGAACTACAGTTGCAGCTACTTCTCCATCTTTTGGTTTCTCTTCCGCCTTTTCCTTCTTGACCTTGATCTTTATTATCTTTAGCTTCGGCATACCAAAAACAGAATCTTCATCTTTTAAGAGTCCTTTTTCTTTCAAGGCAGCAAGCCTCTCGTATCTCTTTAAAACAGTTCTGTGTTTTTTACCTGCTTTTGATGTTTTTAGACTTGGATGTAGCGACATTTGACACTCCTTTTTTTAATTCTGATTTAGGCTGAGGATAGGCATTGCGCGTTACTTGCTGCGGAATTATTATCCGAGTTTTCTTTTCGTCGTATCTGCCTTTTTCAACCCCCAGAGAAAAAACTATTATGCACACCATTACAAACCCTATCATAAAAAAGATCATTGTTTCATAGGAAACAGTGATGCTGCTTTTTACATCCGGGAGAAAAAACTTAGTTTTTCTTTTTATTTTTTTATCTACAGTCTGCGCTTGTTCAAAAAGGTCAAACTGATTTTTTTCCTGTGATTTTATACTCATACTATATATTAATTCCTTAGCCAATTTCACAGATTGCTTCAGCAATCTGTGAAATTCAGCGGTGATGATGCGCTAACGATTATAACATAGACTTCACATGTTTTTCTATCTTTTTTACAATCTCTTTATTGTTAGTATATGCATAGGCCGTAGTAGATACCGTCTGATGGCTTGTGATTATACCCTCCTCTACCAGCTGGTTCAACGCCTTTTGTATAATATTAATATCCCAGCTTATCCACAACGATATGCCCTTGGCAGTATCAATGCAATTTGGATTTTCATTAAAAAAAAGTAATATTTTTTTAACAGCCTCATTTTTAAATAAAATTTTTATGCTTTTCACGTAGAAGCTCCCAGTATATTCTTAAATCCAGGTTTTTTAGTGACCTCTGTAAAGGCGTCCACTACTTCAGGGTCAAATTGGGTGCCTTTATTTTTCTCTATTTCTTTTATTGCCTGAAATATGCTTGTTTTCTTGCCTTTATAGGGCCTGACGGAAACCATTGCCTCGAAAGCGTTTGCCACAGCCATTACCCTGGCGCCAACAGGAATAGCACTGCCCTTTAGACCGTCAGGATAACCTGCGCCGTCATATCTTTCGTGATGATGCCTTATTATAGGAATAGCGGGTTTTAAAAATTCCAGATGCTCTATTATTTTAAGGCTTTCTAAATGCTGCTTTTTTATAATACCATATTCTGTGCTGGAAAGACTGCCTGGTTTTTTTAATATCTCGTCAGGTATGCTGAATTTACCGGTATCCGGCAATAAGGCTGAATAATGCAGGTTAGTTATATCTTCTCTGGGTAATTTCATCTCTTCCGCTATCGCAAGGACCATTTTTACAAACTGGTCGGAATGGGTAAATGTATTAGGAGATTTTGAGTCAAGAAGCGCTGCCAGGGTTTTTATGCTTCCGTAAGCCATCTTCTCCTGTTCTTCGTACATCTGCGCATTCTTTACAGCGATAACAGCCTGCTCTGCAAGCGTGATCAAAATCTCAAGTTCAAATTTATCAAAAGACGCTTCATTTATTTTGTCCTGTGCGCTTATGACGCCGATTATATCCTCTTCCACAAGAGGCACGCAAACTGAATTTCTGGAAAGTACAGCCTTCCCTGTTTTAGCGACTCTCCCTTCCAGTCTAACGCCAAGTTTTATCTTTTTATACCGCGGGTCCGTTTTTGGTATTTCTTCATCCAAATTAATTACGGCTTTAGGAATAAGATATTTTCTTGATTCATCCAGGAGCATTATAGAACAATGTCTTGACCTCATAACCTGGAGAGTCAACCTTGCAATACGCTCTATAAGCTCGTCCATATTAAGGGTTGAACTCAAGAGCCTGTGAATAGTGTGTATTGTAGAGAGCGCTATTGCCCTGGGTCTGATTGTTTCATATAACTTGTTAAGTTCTCTTTCTTTTTGAAATTCCTTCAAAGCCAAATCCATGCATATCTTTACAGAATCTATAACTGTTTTTCTGGGCTCTTTGTTTAAATGTATAAACAACACGTGGCCGTACACACTTGAACCCTGTATTATTGAAAAAGAAAGACAGATTTTATTGCAGCTGCATTTAAATATCATGTATTCTCTCAAAGGACTGGGTTTCAGCCTGGCCAGGTATTTCCCCAACTTAAGATGGTTGCATTCTCCGCCATATTTAACAGGCCTGTATTCTGCGTCAAGAAATGCGCAGCGGCTTTTTCTAAGAATCTTAGAGCAAAATTTTCTAAAAGCAGCTATCGAGCTGCTTTTTGAAAATTTTATTAAAAACTCTTTCTTTTCTATTTTTTCAAACTCGTTCATATGGATCGAATAATTTTTTGTATTCGTCAAGAGCGTACCTGTCTGTCATTCCAGCTATGTAATCACAGATAACCCTGTGAATATTTCCTTTATTTATTTTTTTATGATCAGACGGCGGTAGTTGTTCTGGCTTTTCAAGATATACTTTGAATAAGTCTATGATAAATCTTCTTGCCTTGTCTGACATGCGAATAACCCTGAAATTTTTATACAGGTTGTCCATTAAAAACGTTCTCAGTTCTTTTCTTTTTTTCTGCATGCTATCGGAAAATATAACAAGTCTTTTCTTGTGCTTCCTGACATCGGCTACATTTTTTATATTACTGAACTTGATATTTTTTTCGGATGCACGCAGAAGGTCTTCTATTTGGACATCTATCAGTCTCCGTACGATCTGGTGTTTTCTTATTTTATCAGGCAAAGGTTTTCTTCCTTTTTTTACAAATCTCGCAGCGTCTTTCCAAAGTCTTAACTCAAGAAGGCCTTTTTCTTCTATAAGGCCTGAAGTCAATCCATCATCTATATCGTGGTTATCATAAGCAATTTCGTCTGCCACATCCACAACTTGAGTCTCCATTGTGGGCGAAGAACCAGGTTCAAATTCTTTCAACTGCTTTGCCATGTCAAACATGGTGGTGTGCTTGTTGATACCTTCTCTGACTTCCCATGTAAGATTTAATCCTGGAAAATCAGGATATCTCTGCTCCAATTCTTCCACAACTCTCAATCCCTGGAGATTGTGGTCAAATCCGCCATTATCTTTCATTAGCATCCTCAAGCTTTCTTCTCCTGCGTGGCCAAAAGGAGGATGTCCTATATCATGAGAAAGCGCTATTGCCTCTACCAGATCTTCGTTTAAAGACATTACCCTTGCAATAGACCTGGCAATCTGACTTACTTCCATTGTATGAGTAAGTCTTGTTCTGTAATAATCACCTTCGTGATTTACGAAGACTTGAGTTTTATACTCCAATTTTCTAAAAGCAGTGCTATGTATGATTCTATCCCTGTCTCTTTGATACACAGATCTGTATTTAGGCTCTGTTTCCAAATATTTCCTGCCTTTTGTATCCTTACCATGCATTGCATAAGGAGCCAGTAAATCCGATTCTCTGTTTTCTATATCTTTACGTGTAAGCATAATTACCTTTTTTAAGAAAGAAGTTCATATAACTCTTCTAACGATTGCGGCATTACTTTTGTATCCGCAATAACAGGCATAAAATTAGAATCGCCTTTCCATCTGGGAACTATATGTATATGCAGGTGATCTTTATATCCTGCGCCTGCCACCTTGCCAGTATTTATCCCTATATTAAAACCATGCGGTTTCAGCTTTTTTTCAAGCAAAACCTGCATATCTCTTGTAAGTTTTATTATATCCAAAAGCTCTGCATCATTCAACCCTTTTAAATCCTTTACATGCCTGAAAGGCGACACCATGATGTGACCGTTATTGTACGGGTATATGTTCAGCATGGCAAATGAATATATGGATTTCTTAATAATAAAACTATCTTTATCTTTTTGGCCTTTGATGCAAAATATGCATCCTTTTATTTTTCTGATAGTAACAAATTTATTGCGCCATGGCGCCCATAATATATTCAGATGCACTACTCACCTCTGAATTTGCCCCTACTGTTTCGTTTCACGAAGCAGTAGGGGCAAATTGGTTAAGGAATTAATTTATGGATATAGGCTTTTATTTCTCCTTTATCAATCTCTATGATACCGTAGGAGCGGTATGGCGCAAATACAGCGTCGGTTACGCTTCCAGGATTAAAGAAAAGTGTGCCGTTTATATACTCATTTTTCGGCACATGAGAATGTCCGAATATTATTATATCTGGTTTTTCTGAAAAGAACTCATCTTTCAAGATATCAACTAGCTTGCCTGGATGGCCGTACCCATGCATTACGCATATCTTTTTTCCCTGTATGTTAAGAATTTTTTTATCTTCCAATTCAGATTTAACGTTATAGCTGTCCATATTGCCACATACAGCTTCTACCTTTGATATCTCTTTCAACGAATCCAATACGCATATATCCACCAGATCTCCGGCGTGTATTATAAGGCTGCACCCTTCTAGGCCGCTGATTAGTTTTTCAGGCAACTTGCAATTGTCCGAAGATAAATGCGTATCTGATAATACTCCGATCTTCAATGTATAGTAACCTCTGAATTATTAACTTGATAAATGCGGTTTACCGTATAAATCCATCAGCACATTCAAGTCTTCCAGGCTCCACGTCCAGAATTTAGCTTCCTTTGCCATAAGGTACGCATTCTCGTTTACGCCTGAAAAAGCCACTACTATATTCCGGCTGATCCTGTTGTTTTTCTTCTGCCCTTGGCTATTTTTTATTATATCCAGCATGTCATTTTCTGTTATATTTTCTTTTTTAATCGTGCACAGCCATTTTTGACTGCCGCTAGTGGCCAGTATAGCGGCTTGATTTTTATCCTGATTCTCAAATTTTTCCACGTTTGTAAAGGCTATAAACTTATGTCTTTTACCGTTCAATTGTATTATATCATTTTTGAATAGTTTAAAGAGTTCCACAATCCTGGAAGAAAGCTCTTTCTCAAACTCCTGACTAAAGATATTAAATCTAGAGGATACATCCCTTCTAAAAGCTGACTCTTCTATGCGCTCGTCAAGGCTGAAAGACAAAATCCTTTTCATGTATACAGATTTAAGCCAGAATCTAAATAACCTATCGTTAAATCTGTAAAAGGCTCCGTTGCGCATAATAATATCCAGCTCAATCATGCTGTTCAATATCTTGGAAACCTCGCCTGATTGTAACCTAGCGGCCTTTGTGATATCATTTTGTTTTTTATTTTCTGAAGAAAGCGCTATAAGGACTGATATGGACTTTGATAATATTTTGCCTTCTGAAATCTTAAAAAGAAGATTGTAAAAATACTGGTTTAAAATACCATTTTTTCTGAAGAGCGCCTCCATGAAAGAGTGCTCTATGAGGTTTGAGTGATTTTCAGGCGCTATCCTTCTGGAAAACACAGCTCTTTCTATTTCGTCGGATATTGCCTGCATGTAAAAAGGCCTAGAGCCTGTAAACGAAGATATAAAATCCAGATACATCTGGGGCAGCGTAACGCCCTTTATGCTATTTTGCAGAAACACCCTGCCGCTAGCCATATCAAGCGGTTTTAAGAAAAATTTCTCAAAGTTGCCGAATAAAAGAGCTAGTTTTTCATTAACCAGGCGAAGAGACAAGGTAGTCATGGAACTTATCAACACGTACATTGTTTCTTTTTGTATCATTATCTTTTTTGCAATTGTGCCGAATGGATTCTTGAGCATAAAATTATCCAGGTTGTGGAATTCATCAAGTATAAGCACGCAGCGTTTTTTGGTTTCCTCAGACAGTACGCTGGGGATATCCATCATAAATAAAAACGCCTCGTCTAATTTAGATCTTTCTATATCTTGAAGAACCCTTATACATGTCTGGGCAGTCTTAGGATAATCTCTCGCCAGATCCTCTAATAGAATGACTGCATCCTGAGGAGCTGTAAGAAGAGGGTCTGATTTTACAACCTGCGATAGTATGGATCTTATGAGTCTTTTCGCGCAAAATTCAAAAGGCTCTATTTTTATTTCCAGATATACAGGTATTACGTTGTCTTTTTTTAGCGCTTCTGAAGAAAAAAGATTCTTTATAAGAGTTGTTTTCCCTATGCACGGGTCTCCGAATATTGCTATATTCTGCCTGTATCCGTCGCTAAAGGAATTTATCCTGTATATAAGCGTATTTAGTATTTCTTGTCTGTCATCTGGCATAAATTTTTGGAGCGGGTGATGGGAATCGGCGCTTCGCCTTTCAGGCGAAGTCGGCCACCCGCTTTGCTGTCGTCCGCCAATATTCTTGGCGGACTTTTCCTCACTTCGTTCGGCGCAAAGCTCCATTCGATTCCCATTTCAACTTTCTTGGAGCGGGTGATGGGAATCGAACCCACGCTGCGAGCTTGGGAAGCTCGTGTTCTACCATTGAACTACACCCGCAGTAAGCTAAAGCTATCCATGCAAGCATAGTTGACACTCTAACATTGTTAGAGTGTCAACTTATATAGATATTAATTGTCTAAACTTTTTATACCTTACCTCTATATCCTTTCGACTAATTTTTAAAAATCTATTTATGCTAAAATCCTGCACCGTAAAAGAAGCCATTACGCTTCCCCATAAAAGCGCATTTTTCATATTCTTCTCGTTTATTTTATCTGTCTTTGCCAGATAGCCCATAAACCCGCCTGCAAACGTATCTCCTGCGCCTGTCGGATCTTTAACCTCTTCCAATAGATAAGCAGGAGCCATAAATACAAAATTTTTAGAAAAGAGTATAGCCCCATATTCGCCTCTTTTAACAACTGCAAACCGAGGCCCCAAAGAAAGAAGATATTTGCCTGCTTTCAGTATATTTGATTCTCCTGAAAGCATCTTTGCCTCCAAGTCATTCAGAAATATTATGGAGGTTCTCTTTATCATATTCTTAAGAGACCTGTTTTTATTTTTAATCCAGTGGTTCATGGAATCGCAGCCTATAAATCTTTTTCCGGCAAATCTTTTAAGTATGAATATCTGCAGATCAGGATCTATATTTGCGAGAAATATGTATTTGCTATTTTCGTATCCTTTCGGGAGGCATGGCTTAAACTCCGCAAATACATTTAACTGCGTTTCAATAGTTTCTGCGCAATTCATATCTTTAACATAAGACCCTTCCCAGCGAAAAGTCTTGCCTTCCTTTGTCTCAAGCCCCTCTAGATCTACGCCGAAAGATCTTATGGTTTTTTTGTGTCCTTCAGGAAAGTCCACGCCTACTGTAGCAACTAGATTTACAGGCACGAAAAAACTTGCGCTTATTGAAAAATATGTTGCAGATCCGCCCAGTATTTCCTTTGAATATCCAAAAGGAGACGCAATTGTATCAAGCGCCACGGAACCTATAACAAGTATCTCTTTCATAATGTTTAGCACCTCTAATATTACAAAACAAGTATAACTTGCTTTGTAATATACCGGGCTTATTTAAAATATTGCTCCATGATTTTCATGGAACAATAATCACTGCACATTGTACAGAAATCCTTATCTACAGATATAGAAAATTTTCTTAATTTTTGAGCTCTAACAGGGTCTATGGATTTTTTAATCTGACCTTTCCAGTCTCTCTTTACCCTTAGTTCTGATATAGCCCTATCCCAGTTTAAAGCGCCTGGTATTTTTCTGGCTATATCAGCTGCATGCCCTGCTATTCTGGAAGCTATGACGCCATTTTTAACATCTTCTTCGTCAGGTATCCTTAGATGTTCCGAGGGTGTTACATAGCACAAGAAGTCTGCGCCGTAAAAAGCAGCCAAAGCGCCTCCTATAGCCCCTGTTATATGGTCATATCCTGGGGCCACGTCTGTTACGAGCGGCCCAAGGACATAAAAAGGCGCATTGTTGCATAACCTTTTCTCTAGAATCACGTTTGTTTCTATTTGGTCCAATGGCACGTGGCCTGGGCCTTCTATTATAACCTGGACATTGTTCTTTCTAGCCATGGCGGCAAGTTCTCCTAGCATAATAAGTTCCTGTATCTGAGGCCTGTCAGTGGCATCCACCAAAGAACCAGGCCTTAAACCATCCCCCAGACTAAGCGTCACGTCATATTTCTTTGCAATCCTAAGTATGTCGTCAAAATATTCATAAAAAGGGTTCTCTTTTTTATTCACAATCATCCATTCTGCCAGAAAAGAACCTCCCCTTGAAACTATATTTATAAGCCGTTTTTGTTTTCTAAGCCTTTCTATAACGCTTTGCGTTATGCCGCAGTGAACCGTAAAAAAATCTACGCCATCTGACGCCTGGGTTTCAAGGATTTCAAGAATATCCTGAGCTTTTATGCGAGAGATATGCCCTCTTTTTTTTGCCGCCATAATGGCTATCTCGTATATTGGGACAGTACCTACAGGAACAACTGCGTTCTTTAAAATTATTTTGCGTATCTTTTTTATATCCCCTCCTGTGCTCAGGTCCATTACAGTATCTGCGCCATATTTTATTGCAACAGCCATCTTTCTGAGCTCTTTATTAATATTAGAGCTATTCTTAGATGTGCCTATATTAGCATTTACTTTTACGCGCAATCCTTCTCCTACCGCGCAGGGTTTTATTTTTCTTTTGGAATTTTTTATGAGAGTAATTTTACCTTCTTTTATACGGGCGATTAATAATTCCAGTGACATGCCTTCATTTTTTGAAACGTGGCGCATCTCAGGCGAGATTTTATTTAATTTTGCAAATTCTACTTGGGTCATTTAAACTCTTTTCAGCCAAAGTTGACACTTCTGACATTGTCAGAAGTGTCAACTTTGATTCACAGTCTTTTGCTTAACTATGTTTTTTTCAATATCATAGGTGTTGAATCTGAGCTTTCTGTATCCCCGGCTTATCTTTTCATCTATTATCTTAAAGCACTCCTCAAGAACTCTCAAAGACTCTTTAACGCGCTCTATATTAGACATAAATATGTCAGAAATATTTGCGCCGGATCGTGGAGTGAAATCTATAAATTTTGTTTTATCGCTGGCTATATCCCTTTCGGATAAAAGTTTGGCTAAAGATATTTTTTTCGATCTTAGCACTAGATTGGTTGCGCCATGTCTTATTGCTTTAAGAGATTTCGTGGCGCCTTTATTCTGTAAGCTAAACCTGGCTATATCTTCGCAAACTCTTAATCCTTCGCGCGCCCTGTTTAAGTTAGCGTCTATAATTTGTAAAAGTTTATTCGAATAAACCATAATAATATACCTGCTCTGCCCAGGCAGCGGGTTTCGAGGACGCAAAATTTTCCCAGCGTGAAAATTTTGCTCCACTTTGACCCTCGCTCGTTTCCCAAGCTCTGGCAGGTTTTGAGAAAAGCCTCGCCGATTCGAGCGGGCATGGTGTCCGCCGAGAGCTTTAATGTATCGGACGAGCGAGAATCGGCGTGGAGCGAAGGCCGCCACGCTGGGGCGGCTGAGCGTCTTTTCGAAAACCTGCCAGAGCTTGGGAAACACCGTGCCCGCTCGTGTCAAAGAGGCCTCTTAACCCGCTGCCTGGGCAGAGCAAAGACCTTTAATTTTACTTATAATATCCCGAGTTGAAAGACCTTTTATATACACAAGGCTTTTGACCTTTCCGCCGTATGATTCTACAAAATCCGAGCCTACTATATTTTCTTTTTTCCAGTCCCCGCCTTTAACAAGCACGTCAGGTCTTATTGCTTTTATAAGTTTCAGAGGAGTCAGTTCATTGAATATCACTACAAAATCTACTGCCTCCAATGCGGCAAGTAAAATCGCCCTATTTTTTTGCGATATAATAGGCCTTGATTTTCCTTTTATCTTTTTCACTGAACCATCGCTATTTAGGCCTATAACCAATATATCGCCTAAAGATTTTGCCTTTGAAAGATAGCTCACATGGCCTGCGTGCAGGATATCAAAGCAGCCATTCGTGAACACAACCTTTCTATTTTCGTGTTTCAGCCTTTTTATAGCGCTTACTGCACGGGAAAGGGTTTTTATTTTTTTAGAAAGCATCTTCTATTAGCTCGCATACAATATGGCCTATTGCGATATGAGCTTCCTGTATCCTGGGAGTATTGCTAGAGGGGACTCTTATGCATATATCTGCTATCTTACAAAGCTTTCCGATTTTATTTCCTGTAAGGGCAGCTGTTTTAAGACCCATTTTTGACGCTTTTAAAATGCCAGCCACCACATTCTTTGAACTGCCGCTTGTAGATATGCCTATTGCCATATCGCCTCTATTGCCGAAAGCCTCTAGCTGCCTCTCAAAAATATATTCAAAATTATAATCATTTCCAAGCGCAGTAATGGTAGAGATGTTAGCGGTAAGCGCTATTGCTGGGAGCGCTTTTCTTTCCTTTTTGAACCTGCCAACAAGTTCTGCTGCTATATGCATGCTGTCAGTAGCGCTGCCGCCATTTCCGAACAATAAAATCTTATGGCCTGTTTTTATTGTCTCTAACATCGCGCTTGCGAGTTTTTCAATCTCTTTGACTTTATTTTCAAGCACTTTCTTCTTTACATCAATACTTTCTTTTAGCAATTTTTCTATCTTTCTTTTCATATAAATTCCTTAGCCAAAAAATATCTTAGCAATGTTGTAAAATTCCATATCAACGGTTTTCAATTCACTGACAGCTGCCTCAAGCGGCACTGCAACTATTTTATTTCCCTGTAAACTTGCCATCTTCCCATAATCTTTTTTCAACACCAGTTCCATTGCCTTTATGCCGAACCTTGTGCCTAAGACTCTGTCAAATGCTGTCGGAGTTCCGCCTCTCTGTATATACCCCAATACTGTAACCCTGGTTTCATATCCTGTTCTTTTCTCTATCTCGTCTCCGATTCTCTGGCCTATACCACCCAGTCTTACATGACCGAATGCATCAAGTTTTTCTTCCTGGGTAACCATAGTGCCTTCTTTAAACTGGGCGCCTTCAGCTACAATTACTATGCTGAAATTTTTTCCTCTTTGGTGTCTTTTTTTTATAATACCGCAAACTTCGTCAATATCCACAGGTACCTCTGGTATAAGAATGACATCTGCTCCGCCTGCAAGCCCTGATTCAAGGGCTATCCATCCGGCATGCCTTCCCATTACCTCAACCACCATTATCCTATGATGCGATTCCGCGGTTGTGTGAAGCCTGTCAATTGCTTCTGTTGCTATATTTATAGCAGTGTCAAACCCAAATGTAACATCAGTACAACTTAAATCATTGTCTATTGTCTTAGGCGCACCAACCACATTGAAGCCGTCTTTATGTAATTTATTCGCAACACCCAGCGTATCCTCTCCTCCAACCGCTATCAAGGCCTCAAGCCCGATATTTTTAAAGTTCTCTTTTACCTTTTTTATGTCGTTTTCTTTTTTATAGGGGTTAGTTCTGGATGTGCCGAGTATAGTCCCGCCCTTTGGCAATATCCCTGAAACTGATTGAAGGTTTAATTCAACTGTATCATTTTCAATAAGGCCTTTCCAGCCGTTTTTTATTCCTACTACTTTATAATCTTCCTGAATTGCATACTTCACAACAGCCCTTATTACAGGGTTTAATCCAGGACAATCGCCGCCTCCGGTTAATATGCCTACCTTTTTCATTTTCTTAACCCCTCCTTCTGTAATCTCATCCTAACTTTACAATTTGTGCCTGGCACGAATTGTAAAGTTAGGATTTTTATTCTCCAGACCCTAATAATTTTTCC
>Ga0180009_10002464_pt1 | contig 21761 bp, 20 predicted proteins | sample OS_PC_MetaG_FD_123537 | JGI IMG/M metagenome (GOLD analysis project Ga0180009, IMG submission 123537) | Groundwater microbial communities from the Aspo Hard Rock Laboratory (HRL) deep subsurface site, Sweden - OS_PC_MetaG | ecosystem: Environmental > Aquatic > Deep subsurface > Groundwater...
ACTCATTTTCCGGTTGCAAGTCTTTATTTGCAAACGACAAAAAAATCTCAAGTACATGAAATAATAATGTTTATCGGAACATTTTCCGCCTAAACCCTTTCAACCCAGATCAAGAGTCCTGAAATTCTCATATCCGCAACATACGCCCTGACCTCGAGGCAACATGCAGGGCACATAAATCACTGAAAAACGATACCGCAATTTGGCTAGAACTGGGGAAGCATATAGACGTTGAAGAACCATAGAGGTTAGGTATTTTGTTAAGACCCAAAATAGACAAATATTGTATACCCTTTTCTCTTGACGCTCAAGGCTATTTATCCCTATACTTTATTCATCAGAAAATGACTGCTTGTCAGCTCAACGCTTGTTATTTTCCTTGGAGAGGAAAACGGTAGTCTGGAGAGGGGGTGACAATGTGAGCATGAAGGAAAAGCTAGCGGAGATTGTGGGCCAAGGGCAGGTTCTAGACGGCCGTGATCAACTTGAGATCTATTCTTGGGATCACAGTCTAGCCCCACCGCGCAGCCCCAGCTATGCGGTACGGCCGGCAAATACCCGAGAGGTACAGATGGTAGTGGATCTGGCCAGACAAAATCGAATGCCCCTCGTGCCGGTGAGTTCTACGGTTCACTTCAACGGATCCAGCATCCCGCAACAGGGTGGGATAGTCATTGACCTCAGACGTATGAACCGTATCCTAGAAATAGACAAGCTCAATCGTAAGGTAAGGATCGAGCCGGGAGTCACTTGGCCTCAGCTTCAGGGAGAACTTGAGGGACATGACCTTATGGCGCTTATCCCTCTCCTTCCTCATCGGGACAAATCAGCCCTCACCAGTTACCTGGAAAGGGAGCCAGCGCTTATACCCAAGTTTGACTATGCCGAACCGCTGCTCACCATGGAGATAGTCTTCGGTAGCGGAAAAGTCCTTCGCACTGGTTCGGCCTGCGTACCCAGTGCTCTCGAAAAATCGGCTGCTGAAGGAGTGCAACCAGAGGGGCCAGGAATCGATTTTTTCCGCCTGGTGCAAGGGGCTCAGGGATCTATGGGAATAGTTACCTGGGCCAACATCAAGGTGGAATACCTTCCGCGATTGAACAAGCTCTTCTTTCTTCCCTTAAATTCACTTGAAGAAGCAGTGAAGCCCACATATCGAATCGGTCAAAAGATGATCGGTGCGGAGTGCTTCCTCATCAACAACCTCAATTTGGCAGCTATCTTAGCAGAAGGGACTTCCAAGGAAGTCGAAAAACTTAGCAACGAGTTGCCATCGTGGACTGTTATCCTGGTGTTAGCGGGAGGACCAAGACGGCCTGAGGAGAAGCTGGCATACGAAGAAGAGGCACTCAATGAAATAGCTAAGGAGGCCTCTTTACCGAAAGTTGAATCGACGCTTCCTGTGGTCCCCGATGCAGGAGACAGGTTGCTCGGCATGATGCGGAATTCCTGGTCCGGTGAAGTATATTGGAAGTTCCGCTACAAGGGCCGTTGCCAGAATCTGTTTTTTATCACTATCCTTGAGCAAGTTCCTTCGTTCCTTACGGTAATCAGAGAAGTAGCTGCGGCCAGTGGGTACTCCGAAAAAGACATTGGCTTCTATATCCAGCCCCTGGAAAACGGTCGGGCATGCCACTTTGAAGCGACTTTCTATTACCATGACACAGAAGAGGACGCCACTCGAGCCCACGATCTATATGCCGATGCTGCCAGGGCCGTGTTGCAGCGGGGCGCACTGTTTACCAGACCTTATGGTCTCCTAGCCGACCTGGTCTACCCCAGAGCCACCGCCTACACCACCGCTCTGAGAAAGGTGAAACAGATCCTTGACCCGGAGAACATTCTTTCCCCGGGCAAGCTTTGCTTCTAGGAGGATAATATGGTGGTACCATTAGAAGATTACAGATATGACGCCCTTTCCTGTCCTCGCTGCTCAAATTGTAAATGGGTGGATCACGTCTATGTGAGGAGCCACCGTTTCGCCAAGATCTGTCCCATAAACGCCAGGTACGGCTTCAATGCCTACTCGGCTCACGGGATGCTGGACATGGCCCTCGCTCTCCTTGATGGCCAGTTAGACTACACTCCAGGCCTTATTGACGTGGTATATAAGTGCACTCTCTGTGGCGCTTGCGATGTTCGTTGCAAGCGAAACCTCGACTTGGAGGTATTGCTGGTCCTAGAGGGACTGAGGGAGCGCTGTGCCCAGGATGAAGCTGGCCCATTGCCGCAGCACAAGGCGGTGGTAGAGAAGGTGAACGAAAGCCACAACCGCTATGGTGCACCGAGCCAGAAACGGATCCAAGAACTTCCCGGAGCAGAGGAGAACGCGGACATCCTCTATTTTGTGGGATGCAACCATTCCTATGTCCAGAAGGAGACAGCCCGGGCGACAGCACGGGTGCTAGAGGCTTCTGGTTCTAAATTTGCTCTGCTAGGAGCCGAGGAGTGGTGTTGTGGTCGTCCTCTGATTGCAACTGGCCAATGGGAGCTGGCGAGGAAAAAGATGGAGCACAATCTGGATACCCTTGCTAGCTATGGGGCCAAGACTGTGGTCACCAGCTGCGCTGAGTGCTACAAGACCTGGAAGGTGGATTACCCTAGGATGCTCAAAAGGTCTACAGAGGATATGGACTACAGAGTGCTGCACATTGTGGAACACGCCCAGCAGTCGCTCGACGCAGGCACTCTGAGCTTTAAGAACCCAGTTCAGATGAAGGTGACCTACCATGATCCCTGTCACCTTGGGCGGCTGAGCGAGCCCTGGATTCACTGGGTGGGGGAGCGTAAGGCGTTCGGCAGGGTTGAGCCGGCGAAAACGTATCGTAGGGGCACTTACGGCGTCTACGATCCGCCGCGACAGATTCTTAACAGCATCCCTGGCATTGAGCTAGTGGAGATGGAGCGGGTGAGGGAGCATTCCTGGTGCTGTGGTGCTGGGGGCGGGGTGATGGACGCCTTCAAGGATTTTGCCCTGTGGACCGCTGATGAAAGGCTTCAGGAGGCAGAGAGTAGTGGCGTGGAGACTGTGGTTACTGCCTGTCCCTTTTGTTGCGAAAACCTGGGGGAGGCGGCGCGACTGGCACGTGATAAGATTAATGTAGTTCATATCGCTGAATTAATGCTAAAAGCTCTTTCCTAAGAGGAGGTTGCTATGAGCCTACACAAGGAAGCATATCAAGCGTTGGAATCCATTCTGGGCAATGAGAACATATCGGAAGATCCAGCCATCTGTGAGGCTGATTTGAAGGGGGGGTCGGGGGAGTTCATCTTCGACGCGAATGCGGTACGGCCAGCATGCGTCGTTCTGCCTAAGAGCACAGAGGAGGTCAGGGATGTGGTCAAGATAGCCAACCGCTACCGTCTTCCTTACATCCCGGTGAGTACTTACTATATCGGGCTCTGTGCTCCCAGCTTACCCGATACTATCATAATCGACCTCAAGCGGATGGACCGACTGGAGATCGACGAGAAGAATATGTACGCTATCTGTGAGTCTGGTGTCTGTTTCTCTCAGCTTCAGGCGGAGGCATTCAAGCTAGGGCTGCAAACAATGACCCCAGGATGTGGCAGCCAGGCATCAGTAGTAGCTAACACCGCGGTTCACGGGATGGGCCCCTTCGGGTACCGCCTCGGCTCCGCCTACCGTAGGATTTTGGGCACTGAATGGGTGCTCCCCGACGGGGAGGTACTCGGCCTCGGGTCTCTTTCATTTTCTCCTGAAGACTATTTTTGGGGGGAAGGGCCAGGCCCGGACCTGAGAGGAATCTTGCGAGGGATGACTGGACCCATGGGTGGCCTGGGAGTGATTACTAGAATGGCAGTGAAGTTATTCCCTTTCGTTCCCGAACCCCCGAAACCCAGCGGCACTTCCCCTTATACCCGTCTTAATCTTCCTACCAACCGCATGAAGTGGTTCCACTTGACCTATGCCACCCCTGAGCAGGCAGTATCTGCAATGTACGAAATGGCAAGAAGCGAAATCGGCACCATGGCGATGACCGTCCCACCGCTTTTTCGCTACATCGCACGAGCAAGGGGAAAGGGGGCAAATGCTTTCTGGGAGGCGTGGGCTAAAGCTAAGGATAAAATTGACCCCAGAGAAACGATAGTGCGTATTTTGCTGGTGGGATATACTTCGGATAAGCAGCTAGCCTATGAAGAAGCAGTGCTCCATGACATCGCCACTGAAACGGGTGCCACTATCGCTGAGGCACGGCCTTCCGATGAGTCCTGGATCATGAGCGCCGATGCTATTTCGGTTTACTTCTTCGGGGGAGTCTATATGCCTGCTGATGTCTCACTGGACTCACTAAATCAGGGATTAAAGGTGGGACAGTCCACTGCTGCACTTAAAAAGAGTCGAACACCTCCACTTGGCGAAGACTACGGCTACCCTGGTTGGCTTCAGCTCCAGGAGCTGGGGCATTCCAGCTACCTCGAATTCCTCGCCTTCGCCGGCCTTGAAGATGTGGAACAGCTTGCCGCACTAAGCCAAGATTGTGTGCAACGAGACATCGATATTGGAGCTTATCCCGTCTACCAGGATCCCACAGTTTTTGGCCCTAAGTGGCAGGACTATCACCACATTATCGCTGAGGTCAAGAAGACCTTCGATCCCAATGGGGTGTCGAATCCACCGCGGCCGATGAAGTTAATGTTGGAATAACAGGAAACGTTTGAATTATCTTAGATCGTCAGCTAAGGTGACTTATTGCAATTTCATCAATATTAACTTTGATGCATAGATTCGTACTTGAATCCTCGGATCATCAAGGGCTTTTTCCACAATAGTGATGATATATGGATTTGAAACATCTCCTAGGGCCTGCAAGGTTTGAAGTCGGATTTGCCAGTTGGTGTCTTCGAGCAAGCCCTTAAGTGTCTCCATTCCTGAACCATCCCCTAGCTTTATCATCCCCACAGCAACCTCGATTCGGACTGTCTTATCACTGTCCTCAAGGAGTTTTTTCAAAAGGTCTACAGCCGATGAATCACCTATTATCCCGAGGGAAGCGGCAGCTTCTCTTCGGACCCCGGAATCTGGATCATTTAAGGCCCCGGCCAGATATGGGATGGCCTCATGATCACGTATCCGTCCCATGGCCTTTGCAGCTTCCCTGCGGACAACTTCTTGAGGATCTTTAATTGCCCGAGCCAACAAGGGGATCGCAGATTTGTCCCCAATCCGACCCAAGGCATCAACAGCATACCCACGGACAGCTTCTTCCTCGTCTGAAAGAAGGCCTTTCAAGTGCGGGATCGCTTTCTCATCGCCAATCTTACCCAGAGCCTCGGCCGCGCAAAGCCGAACAGGCCATTCTGTATCTTTCAGGGCTTCGATCAAATGTGGAAGGGCCCACTTCTTAGGAATCCCTCCCAAAGGAACGGCTCCATATCTTCTTATGTCCCAATCCGGATCGTTAAGAGCGTGCAGGAGAATGGGAATACCAGAGGGATCTCCCAATTTTCCAAGGGCTTCTGCGGCAGTGATCCTGACCGTCAGGAAAGGGTGAGTAAGGTATTTTTTGAGAAAAGACACGAGGGAGATATCGCCCGATTCAGCCAATGCCTCGATGGCACATATTTGAACAAGTAAGTTTCCGTCTTCCACGGCCTTTTTCAGTTCGGGCAAGGTGGTTCGATCCGGGATTTTACCTAGTGCCTGGGCAGCATAACTCCTGACAGTCCATTGAGAATCTTTTAGGGCCAGCGCCAGATAAGGGATGGCTTTTTTGTTTCCAAGCCGTCCCAAGGCCTCGGCTGCCCGAGAGCGAACGGTACTATGAGCGTCTCGAAGACCATCAATGATCAAAGGTAGCGTCTCCTGATCTCCTGTTTCACCCAGGGCTTCAAGAGCAAGAATCCTATGTATTGGAGCAGGGTCTTTAAGGGCCTTCTTTAGGACCTCCATACAATGTCCCTTTAAGGTCTTTTCTTCACCGCTGGTATTGTTTCCACTTACCGCACCAACAAGTAAAGAGAAGAAAAGGAGTAAGAATAAGAGTAGGGACGAACATCTCATGATATTCCATATGCGAAGATTTATATCGTCGTACATAATGGCATTCAGCGGCAACAAAAGGCCAGGCCCACTTCTTTAGGGTTTGGGAGAAACTGAGTGTTCACAAGCCTTTTGTAGGTCACGTCTTGGTTGATGAGATCTTTTTCAACAAGCCATCCGATGACGGGTTCCATTTCCAATTCGGAGGGGGCATTGGCTGTATCGAAGAAAGGCATGGGGAACTTTTCTCGGACTTCTGGAGGGACTCCCCCTTTTTCTCGGAGAAAGACGTGATATTTTTCGGATTGAAGGTTTAAGGCCATTACAGATTGTTCAAAGCTGAAAAGAAATCTCCGGATTGCATCGGTCTTGCTCTTAATGGCAGATTGACTAAAAAGCAACACACTCATCCATGGGAGGGTTCGGTCGTCGGCCAAAAAAGTCAGACCCTTTGACCGAGCAGCCTCCGTGTAAGGGGTTCTCAAAATGGCAGCAGACACCTTCCCACCATAGATTAGATCCCATGCCTTGGAGACGTCTTCAACCTCCTTAAGGATGACATTGTCGTAACTAACGTCATCACGTCTGAAGAAGTATTCGGTATAGAATTGAAAACTCACTCCTTTGGGAATAGCCATCGTCTGTCTCTCCATGTCGGCGAGATCTCTAAGGCGCAGCTTCGGTGATGCTACGACAGCGAACATAGGTCTGTAAATATTTGACCTCATGACATTACGGATGATCTGCGCAACGGACCCCCTATTTGTTAAAATAATCGCTGTGGGAAGGTCGCAGATGACCGCATCGATCGGTCCTTCAGACATGAAACTATTATCCCTTCCATTTCCATGGAAAGGAACGATCTCCACCTTAAGCCTGTTTTCCTTGAATATGGGCTTAAATATCGCCAATCTAAGGGGTAGGGCATCTAACAGGGATTGGACTCCTACCCTCAAACTATCGAACCGTGCTTCCTCTGGTATTAGGAAGGCAGGGCCAAATGGGTTTTCGATCAGTCTGCCATTAAACTGCCTGGCGTGTTTCAAGGCATCTTCTTTACTGGAAAAGGAATGGATACGGTTCTTTACTTCAGGGACCGTGACCACTTCGCTTTCTACGAAGTAACCCAGAGTGGAGTCAAACTTCTGGCCAGTGACCTCATCAACCACTGTAAAGTAGATGACCTTGTTCTTGTTATCTTGGAACCAGCGAGTTGCACAGTAGATGGAGCAGAAACTCCTGGTAGTCCCATCATGAAGGAATGCGTCCACCTGGTACACCGAGGTCAGCTTTGTTCCGTCATAGGAACACCTCAGAGCAGTCTCCTCCCCTCTCTCCCTTCCAATCTTCGCAGTCTTTTTCCCAAGGATTCCACCTAGTAAGGCCACCCCGGCCAATACCAGAAGACAAATACCGATTATGATCAGTCGTTTTCGTCTCAACATGTTCTGTTCACTTTAGGCGGCAACCAGATGGACCGAGTTCATCACTAATGAGGCCGCAAAACAAAATATGGAGAACCCATAAAGCATCCTGATATGTTTGTATAGGAGATCCGTTGTCTCCCCTGTCCTGCCCACCAGATCCAACAGGAGGGCCCATCCAGTTGAAAACGTCCCTAAAGTAAAAAATATGTACATGAGGATCGTATCAGGCACATACTGCCAAAGACAATAGAGGCAATGATGAAAGGGAAGGCCCATGATCTTGGGCGCGTGGACCTCAACCTGAGTCAGAACGAAAAGTGCTCCATTGAAGAGTGCAAATAGAGATATAAATCCCAATACGGGCCTTTGCCATCTGGGATAGGATTGAGGCTTCAGACGCCACATACACACCCCGACAATGATCATAAGGAGGATGTTGCTTATATAATACCCATAACCTAGAATAGCCGCATAGCCTGGCCCCAGAGTCGACTGGGGAACCAATCTGGTGGGTCTGTCCAGGATATCGGTCACGGTGGTGCAGCATGAGACCAGTTTCCCTGGCGCTATTTTGAGAATGAGCACCACATCCAACAAGCTCTCTGCAACTACAACCGCAGCCGTGGCACTCAAGAAAAAGAGTTTTTTCCCCATCAGTGGAGAGGTCTGGGTCTTCTGATCCAGGATATGGATAAGGAGCCAGGCACCGACGAGAAAAAATGCGATGGGTTTCATGATTTCGGAAATCCATGTCAACACTCGTTTTACTTGTGTCACACCAAAGATGCACATGGCCCCATCAATATCCGAAACAAAACTCTGCAGCGTCGCATAGAACAGAGGCCAGTTGAGAAGCCGAATACCCAGCACAACGACCGCCACCAGAAGGACTAGATGTGATCTTTTCTCAACCTCGGACCTCTCCTCAACGGTTGAAGCGCCTTTCCAACGCAAGGCGAGTGTGAGGGAAAGAAGGCCCGCCCACGCCATCAAGATGAAAGATATAAGCCCGATGAAGGATTCTGTAATACTAAAGACATTGAGGATCATCTGTTTTTCTTACCTTCATTCCTCGGATACGAGATCCCTTCAAGCCTGCCACGATCAAGTCGATAAAGTACATCTCCATGCTCCTTGAATATGGGATCGTGGGAGGAGATGATAATGGTTTTGCCTTCGTTCTTCAGCTCGTCAAGGATACCAAGGAGCCTTTCAATGGAATCCGCATCAATATTAGATGTAGGTTCGTCTGCAATGAGAATCTGAGGATTATTGACAAGGGCTCTCGCAATGGCAACCCTCTGTTGCTCGCCTCCGCTTAGCTCTTCGGGCGAATGATGAAGTCTATCACCCAGGCCCAGTCTCTCTAACAAAGTCTTGGCCCGCTCAAACCTATCGCGCGCATTGACTCCCATTGGTACGAGGGGATAAGATACGTTTTCCCACGCGGAAAATCCAGAGAAGAGATTAAAGCTCTGAAAGACAAAGCCGATCATCTCACGCCTTATCCGCGAAAGCTCAAGATCAGAGAATTGGGTGACATCTCGACCTCTCAAAAAGATCTTGCCTGCAGTGGGGCGATCAATGGTGCCCATAAGGCTGAGCATTGTGGTCTTCCCGGAGCCTGAAGGGCCGTATAGGATTATGCTCTGATTTTCCAAGATCTCCAGGCTAATATCATCCACGGCACGGACTTCGTTGCTCCTTCCCACATTGTACCATTTGGACAGATTTTCGGTTTTTATAATGGGCTCCATATGGCCTCGCTTCGCTACGCTACCTCATCAATTCACCGGGTGTGAAACGGGCTTTTTTCCATGTGGAAAACAAGCTTCCTGTCAAGGTCACACCTAGGGCAAGGACCAAGTAAAAGAAGGCATGAGATGGAAGGTATCTGGAAGGAATTTCCACATGGGGGATTAGACCCACCTCAGCCACGTAAAATTGCGCAATCAGAATTCCGTTGAGCCCTTTTACCCACACCATAGACAGAAGGATTGAGAGGGAAACGGCCGTGAGACTGATCAAAAGATTCTCCAATACTACCTTTTCAAGGATCTCCCAAGTCCTCCACCCCACTGCCTTCAGCACTCCCATCTCCTTGTCCAGCTCCTTCAGGCCAAAGCCAGAGGTGACGAGAAAGGCTGAAACGGCCAAGGCTGCGCTGATAACAAAGAGAACAACAAATATTCCATCCATGTAACCATATCCACACACAAGCCTCTCTTGAATACGAGTACGATCCTGTATTTGGATAGATGATAGCGGTGTGCCTCCCTGGCTCGTCAGATGGAACAGGGATTTTTTCACAAGGGGAATTTTTTGGGGAGAGGTATAGAGTAGCAGCTGGCTCGCGTCACCCACTATTCTGAAAAACTCGTTAGCATCCTCAAATTGCATAATCAGAACATCAGAACCCCACAGACAAGTAGAGGAAACTGTTCCGGCGCTTTTAAATACTTTGCGGTTATTCGAGGCCAGTGTAAAAGGCATGCCAGGTTTTACAGCAAACTCTTCAGCAATACCTTGACCAACAAGGACCTCTCCAGGCGCATCCGGAAGGGTTCCCTGCACCAGAGGTTTGAGCACAAGGAGGGACTGTCTGTCAACTCCAACCACAGCCACGACCCGATTTGCAAAGTAGGTTCGCCCTACCACCCGTGCCCTCGCGCGAGATACTCCTTGCATGGTAGATAGCTCTTCCAAGAATGCTATCGAAATCGCTCCGTTTCCCCCGTATTGGTCCGTTGAGATATAGAGATCTGCACCCTCTCTTACTGCAATTTCGGCTTGAAACCTAAGACCCTCAGAAATGGCCAGTGCTATCACAATGGGGGAAAGGATGGCTGTAAGGCAGAGTGTGACAACAACTGATCTCGCGCGTCTCCGAAGAAGATCAGCTAGTGCTGCTAACAACAAATTCCTATGTTTCAAGGCTTGCGAATGTTCCATTGATCCTCGGGAACTTCCTCGAAATAGCTTACCGTTCCAGTTCGATCAGGCCCATAGGAATAACCGCCTGGAATAGGCCACGTTATGGAGTCATCCACAGAAAAGATCCGGGCGTCATAGTTTATAAACTGCCACATGGGGGTCGCTATGGCGCCCATTCCCAGTCCCCCCGTAGCCCTTTGAAAGATCTTTATGTCTTCAGCCCTGCGCCCCCGCCAAGTTTGCATATCGACGGCAATGGCTGCTGCGGATATGACAACCAGAAGGATCACAAAAAACAAAACTATGCGGCTACTTCTTTCCACTGTCCTTAACCTCTGTCAAATTGGCTGCGCGTCGGTACGTCCCGCACCTATCTCATTAACTTCTTCCATATCTCCAGGGCTTCATCATAAATAACCACCTGACCTCCAAAACCCTTGGCAAATTTCTCGGCATCTGCCTGTCTTTTAAAGGCAATGAATCCTGGTGCCATATCGGTAATCACGCTACTTTTATATACGTAGAAACCTTTTTTCACGTCAAACGGTCTGTTGCTCAGGAGGTCTGTGGCTGTGGCTGATTTCCATTTATCGCTGAAACGCAGGTGCAAAGTCAGGCCGCACTGAACACCACAAGTGGCATACTTCTTGCCGTCTGTGGTCTCGACCGCATAGCGGGTATGAGGATATTTGGAGACAGCCATGCCACATACGATACACCTCTCGACATCATCCGCCCAAGCAGAATGACTAGAAACAAAAAGAAGAGTCAACAAGAATACCAAGACGAAGGCGCAATATTTGTACTTTTTCATAGGCTGCTCCATGCGCTGAAACTAACCGTTTTCATAAATCAAGATCCTGAAATGTGTGAAAAAATTCTGTAAAGCAGTCAGATAAAAGAGATAAGCAGATACTGGATACTGGTAACACAAGGAATTATCAGCCTATCGGGTATCGAGTATCCAGCATCCAGTATCGCTTTGCCGCAACCTCTGGGGCATGACTCTCATCAAGGGTTCGGTTTGAGGCGAAGCTTGGCTCATTACCAGCGACGGCTCTTATTTATCCCTCCGGGTCCACACATAGATAGTAATGGCGTGAAGTTCCTTCTCGGTGATCTTAACTTGGTATCCCTCCATCTTGTTTTTCCCACCCAAGATTACTTGTTTGATCTTCACACGACTATCCATCTCATTCGCAAATTGGCTGGTGTTCCATGCCGGCGCCGTACCTCCTGTTCCACCTTCTCCATGACATTTATAGCAACCGTGTTTTTCCGCCAACTTCTTTCCCATTTCTGACGTCTCGGCCTTCTTCTTTTTTATCACGTCCATGTCTTCTCCCCTGCCTTCGATGGCACGCTTGAGAGCATCATCCAGGGTGCCGAGGGTCCCACCATGTTCTTTTTGATATCTCTTGGCCACATCAAGGGAAGCAAAGGCCAATTTGCTCACCGGGGTCATGGTTCCGGGCAGGTCGCTTCCGATCAGGAAGTGAGCCTTATGTGCATTGATAAGCTTATCCGTATCATAGTCTGCAACTTCCCAGCCTTTTATGTCAGCTGCCTTTTCCTGATACACCTTGGATGCACAGTGGATACTGCAATACCCGGTTCTTTTTCCGTCTGAGAAAGTCAGCCATTGGGTTGTTTTCCAGAACATCTTCAGGTTCATGCTGCAAAGGGGACACCATTTCTGGTCCTCAGCCTGAACCGCCGAAAAAAGACAAACACCTAACACAAAAACGAAAGTCCATATAATGAGTTTCTTTCTCATAGCTCATACCTCCTTATCTAAACATTGAGAATCCGAAGTTCTTTTCCAAATGATCAAAACCGTTTTTTAATGGCTGATGAGGATTAAAGGAGGTTTTTAGGAGGTTTATCTGGGGGGCTTGCGTAGCCCCTGCGAAGTTGACTTAAACCTCTTTGCGATATGCAACGGTAATTTGATCTGCTGATCAAAAAGGTATTGCTCGTTAAGCAGAGAGGCTTTTGAGAGGAAGGCAAAATGAGATCTGTTCCATCGGGCGAATAAGGCGTGTATACTGCCAGCTTCACCCTTTCCTGTTGCCGAACTCTTAAAGGCATCTCGACAAACTTCCCCTTATACTGTTTGGCATGTAACTTGGCGTCTTTCTCTTGGGCAAAGACATGGATTCTATTTCCGGTGTGTGGTGTGGTAATAGTATCACTCTCCACATAATAGGCCAGCTCCGCCTTTATCTTTTCCCCAGTCATTTCATCGGTGACCCAGATAGCAGAGAGTGGCTCTCCGTTTTCCATCAACCAGATCTGCGCACTGAGAATACATGAAAAGCTATCAGATGTCTCACTTTCCTGAATAACTGTTACTTCGTACAGGGGATCTATCCGAACACCGTCCAGGGAACATTTTTGTGAGGATGAACGGTGTTGGAAAACAACGACAAAAGTGGATATGCTTGCCGCGATGACTAGTGCACCGATAACGAGTGATCGTCTCATCTCATCAGTCCGAGCTTATGGGCAACCTGATTGCCTACTTGATCCGACTCAAAATAATAAGCCGTTTCTCCATTTCTTCCAAATAGAATCTTCTTAAACAGACCCTTTATTTCCATCTCCACATCAAACAGATGTGGATCAAGATGTCAATGCTCTTATGTCTTCATGGCCTCCGAAGGGGGAACAATCGCTGTCTTCCATGTGGAATAGATGCTTCCTACCATGGTCAAGATCATGGCCATCATGATACACAGGGCAAAAGGGATGGGAAAGCTCCTTGCTGGTACTGTAAACGGTATCATGACATCCAAATTGGCTATGAAGAATTTCGAGATGACCGCTCCGTTAAAAATGTGTATCCACCCGGTTGCAGCCAGGATAATACAGGGCACACTGATGAGGCCGAGGATAAGGTTCTCTAGAGCGATCATCTCCAGGACTTCCGGTGTTTGCCAGCCTAAGGCTTTCATGACTCCGATCTCCCGTCTCCTTTCAGACTGACCGAATCCGGAAATAACTCCTATGGCTGGAATGCCGAGGGCAAAGACAAGGCAATAGAAACCAGAAAAAACTCCTGCCTTTAAGTTGAAACCCCTCTTGGAATAACGATCAATGAGGCCTTTGGTCTGAACCCTGAGAAGCGGCTGTCTTGTCTCCTCTTCGGAGATATGAATAATGAGATCCACAATCTGCTCATATCCAGGCCGCGTGAAGACCAAAAGGTCCGTAGCCTTGCCCTGAATCCCAAACAATTGGGAGGCATCCTGAAAGTTCATTAGCAGAAGGTCCGCGTTCCAGACGTTAAATGGTGAGCGAAAGAGGCCAACGATCCGGAAGTATTGCCGGGGACTTCTCTCAATGGTGAATTCACTTCCAATCTTCAAATGAAGGTGCTCTGCCGCCTTCCAGCCAAGTATAACTTCCCCCTTTTCCCTGGGGGGCCTGCCTTTGATCACCTGGATTGAAGACGGAATGAATTCGGAAGAGATACCGAGAATGGCCAGAAATTTTCCTTTCACATAGGTGCGTCCAATCACTCGAGGGACCACTCCGGTCACTCCCTGTATGGCCCGTAGCTTCCCGATCACGTCCAACTCAATGGGTGCATTGCTCCCGTAATTGTCCCTTGCCACATATACATCACAGCCTTCGTTAAGGATGCTGGAGTATTGGAATTTAATGCCTTCACAAATTGCTATGGCTGTGAAAAAAGGCGAAAGGAGGGCAATGAGACAGAGAATGACCATAGTGCTCCGCACAGGATTTCTCATTAGGCCTTTCAGGGAATTCAAAAAGAGGGCTTGATGCTTGCTAAGGATCGGTGTGTTTTGCTGATTTGAAAGATTTGCAGTCGCAATGGGAGGGCTCTCGGTCATATATCTTACTACTGAGCTCTAGCCCAGCCACCTCTTGCGCCTTTTATAATGCTTCACTTCCCTGTAACTTTTCCTCTGGGAGAGTTCTCCAAAGCCCAGGTAAAACTCCTTGATGTCCTCGTTCTCTTTGAGTTCCTGGGCCAGGCCATCGAGGACGACCCTGCCGGTCTCCATGACATAACCATAAGTCGCAATATCGAGCGCGGCGATGGCGTTCTGTTCTACCAGCAAGATGGAGGTCTTTTCCTCCTCGTTGATTCTTTTTACGATCTTAAAGATTCCATCCACCAGTAACGGAGCTAATCCCAGCGACGGTTCGTCCAGGAGCATGAGTTTTGGGTGGGCCATCAGGGCACGCCCCACTACCATCATCTGCTGTTCTCCACCAGATATATAGCCGCTGGTCTGATGGCGAAGCCCCCTCAGAACAGGGAAATAATTGTAAACCATTTCGATGTCTTTTTTCATGTTGGAGCGGTCCCGAAGCGGATATGTGGCCACTTCCAGGTTCTCCTCCACTGTGAGCTGTTCCAGTATCCTCCTCCCCTCCATGATTTGAATGATCCCCATTCGGGCGATATCCTCAGGCCCCATTCGATCGATCCTTTGGTCGTTGAATTGGATCTCTCCGTGGCTGATCTTTCCAACCTCGGTTTTTAATAATCCGGATATGGCCTTCAGCGTGGTTGTCTTGCCCGCACCATTGGCCCCCAGTAAGGCTATAATCTGCCCTTTTTCCACCGCAATAGAGACCCCACGAAGGACAAGGATGACATCGTGGTAAACCACTTCAATATTGCTTACATTCAGCATGATGTCCTGCTTTCCAATGAATTATTGTCTTTCTTTATTCCATGGCATGAATCTTCAAGGATGTCTTAAGAGTGCCTTTCCTGCCGTCCTGATAGGTGATCTCCGCTTCCACTTCAATCTCCTTTTTGCCCTCATACATTGCTTCAATCAACTCGCTGTATCTTTTTGCCAATGCCTCTCTTTTTAGCTTACGTGTCCGTGTCAGATCTGCCTCATCAGGATCAAATTCCTTGTGCAAGAGGACATACCTTTTCACCCTTGCTACCTCTGGAAGGGTATTATTTACCCTCTCCACATCGGTGCGAATCAGATTGGCTACCTTCTCCTTTTGGGAAAGGTCTGTAAATGTGGTGTAAGGTATCCTATTGTTCTCTGCCCATCTTCCAACGTTCTCGAAATCCATGATGATGATAGCCGTTACAAAATCTCTCGTCTCACCACCGATGGACATGGCGTCTTTAATATACGTGCTGAACCTGAGGCCGCTCTCGATGTACTGTGGGGCATACTTGTCTCCGGATCTAAGTTTGCCCAACTCCGACACCCGATCCATAAAGATGATGTGGCCATGCTCATCTAAATGGCCAGCATCCCCGGTGTAAAACCATCCATCTCTCAATACCTTGGAAGTAGCCTCAGGATCTTTGTAATATCTCGTAAAGTGGTAATCGCTTTTGACCAATATCTCCCCTTCATCTGATATCTTTACCTCGACTCCTGGCAGGGGAAGTCCCACTGTCTCAACACGGACATCGTCTTCAGGATGGCCCGTTATCGCCCCACCCTCGGAACTTCCGTAGATTTGCCTGAGTTGAATCCCTAAAGCCGTGATGAATTTGAATGTATCCTCCCCCAGAACAGAGCCTGCGGTGGCTGCAAACTTGGCCTTGCTCAATCCGATTCGATCCCGAAGGGCTCTCAATAGGAAAAGATCAGACAGAAAATATAAGAGTCTCCAGTGAAACGGCACATCTTTTCCCTTCAATTTAAAATCCGCCACCTTCAATGCAATGGGCATAAAGACTTTGTAAACTGCACGCTCTATGGCGTTTGCTTCTGCGATCTTTGCCCTTATTTGAGAAACCCACCCCTCCCATTGTCTCGGCCCGCCAAGGATCATGGAAGGCAGAATCTCTGTGATATCATGCAATACCGTCTCAGGCTCCTCAGGGATGTTTATTTTTGCACCGGTTTGGAGATGGGAAACGGAACCAAAAATGGCCTCCCCCACCCAGGCTGGAGGTAAATAACAGAGCATGTTTTGCTTATGGGTTAGGTTGGTGATTGTAAGGGCTGCATTGGTGGAGCCGATCAAGGCCCTGTGGCTGCACATCACAGCCTTGGGACGACCCGTTGTGCCGGATGTGTAGTAAATGTTGGCGATATCTTCAGGAGAGACCTCTTCAACCATCTTTTCAAAGATACCTTGATTATCATTTTCATATTCTTTTCCCATTTCCTTTACTTGATCGAACCTCAATAGAAATGGCTCTGTATAATTGCGCATCCCTTTATAATACCAGTAAATTATCTTTTCGACCTTGGGAAGGGAGTCCTTGATATCCAGGATCTTATCAACCTGCTCCTGATCCCGGGCTACGACGAATTTACAGTCAGCAAAATCGATGAGGTATTTAAGCTCACCGGGAATTGCATCTGTGAATTGGGGAACGACAGTTCCTCGCGCGGCCTGGGTCGCAAAGGCCGCCCAGTACCACTCGGGTTCATTGTCTCCTATAATGGCTACTTTGTCTTCCTGCTGAAGCCCTATGCTGATTAGGCCGAGGCAGAAATACTTGACATTCTCGTAGCTATCCTGCCAGGTATATTCCTGCCAGATGCCAAACTTTTTGTCCCTGATGGCGACCTCACTGTCGCCCCACCTTTCGTACTGGGCCCTTAAAAGTCCAGGGAATGTAGCTCTTTCCTTCATTGGACCTCCTGATAGCATACTCTAGACGGCCTCTTGTCTCTATTATCAGTATCCCTTCACAGTTTATTTAATCCGCTTCTTGAATTTGTCATTCTCATACCTAACTCTTTCCAAGGTAAGCCTTAATCACCTCTTCGTTTCTCTTTATCTCGTCAGGTGCCCCTTCTGCGATCTTCTTTCCGAAATCCAAGACCACGACCCGATCTGCAATGTCCATGACCAAGCCCATATCGTGTTCGATCAGGATTATGGGAATGCCTCTCTCTTCGTAAATATCAAGAATAAACCGGGCCATATCCTCCTTCTCCTCTCTGTTCATACCCGCCATGGGCTCATCCAGGAGAAGAAGTTTGGGCTCGAGGGCAAGGGCCCTCCCCAGGTCAACCCTCTTTCTGAGGCCGTAGGGGAGGGCCTCAACCACCTGCCTCCGAATCGGATTTATCTCCAGAAAATCGAGGATATCTTCAACAATCCTCCGATGCTTAATCTCTTCCCTCCTCGCCCATCTGAAGAACAGGGCACAGGCGGCCATTCCCCTGCGGAAGTAGATGTGTCTGCCCGCCATGACATTATCCAGGGCTGTCAAACCCGTGTATAATTGTATGTTCTGGAATGTTCTTGAAACCCCTTTCTTAGCGATCTTATCAGGAGAAAGACGCGTGATATCCTCTTCTAAGAAACGAATTTTCCCCTCATCAGGTCTGTAAAATCCATTTATGCAGTTTAAAAGTGAGGTCTTTCCGGCACCGTTTGGCCCGATAATAGCCAGAAGTTCGTGCTCTTTGACCTCTATGCTCACATCGTCGAGTGCTCTTACAGCTCCGAAACGCAAATTTACATTCTCAACTCTAAGAACAACGCCATCTTGATTTACCATCTCTCATCCATCGCTTATTTTCTAATTTTGTCGCAAACCTCAAATGATAGGCAAAATGGCCTGGTGGAAAAAGATCATTATAAGCCATGCGCATCAATTGGTGCCACCAGAGCCATTCCTGCCTATCTCTTTTCATTTGACGAATCTGACGATGAGATGGAAGGATTCTCAGTATTGCAAGGGCTCCTTCCATTTATCCGGCACCAATGAGGGGACCTTCCTCCATCCACTGATGTATTCCCAGCGAACAACATCCTCTCCGTTGACCCTGACCTTCATCACTTTAGCCATTCTCACAACTTGGACCCCTCTCTTATCTTTGCCATAGCTGACTTTCCCCAGACCCCCGACGTCCAGATCATCCCAACCCTCCGAGGTCTTCCTCAGCTCTACAGGGGTAATCTTATCCCATGTTCCGACCCTCTTCAGGGTATCCTCTATGGCTGACTTTGTCTGCATCATGTTCATCCAGCCAAGGATGGCGGAAGTCCCCCGGTCCTCTGGTCTTCTATTCTTCTTTTCCCAGATCTGGCGCATGATATTCATCAATGGTTTATCCTCCCATGTAAGGACCCAGTTGGTCGACCCTGTCATGGCGAGGGCCGCCTCTTTTGGTTGGGATAAACTGATTATCACGGGGTCCACTCCGCCGGTAATCATCCAAAACTTAAGACCCAATTTCAGCTTGTAGTTTGCATTTAGGAAGGGTGGCACTGTCTGATAAATCAATATGCCGGTTATCCAATCAGCCCCTGCTTTTTTTGCCTTCATCAAAGGGGTCACGGCATCCACTGTCACGAAGGGAACGTACATTCTCTCCACGATATCAACCCCTTTTTTCTCCGCATAGTTTAAAAACTCAGGGGCTTCGGCCACCTTTCCCAATCCACTTGGGTATGTCAGGATGGCGAGTCGAGGTTTTCGCCCCATTTTTTTGTAATCCCAGTTCTCCACAAGCCAGTCTATAAAGGCCCCAAATTCACTGGGGTAGTAGACGCATGTCCCAAACACGTACCCCGCAGGGTAGATTACATTGGGACTGCAGCTGCAAGTGTAAAAGATCTGTGACCGATCCTCTTCATACCGTGCCTTGAGCATCTGCTGCTCGCCGGTTCCACAGGAATGCCATATGAGGTATCCCTTTGACCGAAGCCTCTCATACCCGCTCGTTGCGATATCTATTTTGCTTTTGGTATCCGCCCAATCAAGGTAAACCTCTCTGCCTCCGATCCCTCCATAGGTCTCGTTGACATACTCCATTGCGTCCTGAAGACCCACCAACCTTGGGGCATTCCAGAACCCAAGGGGTCCTGTGAGGTCACCCAGGAAGGCTATGCCGAACTTCTCCTTGGCAAAAACACTTCCGCATAAAAGCAATGGAAGAGTGACCCCCGTAATAATCAACCACGATAACACTCCTCTTTTTTTCATAACTTGCCCTCCTCTTTTTTTAATTTTTTCTAAAATAAGTTTTGGGGTTTCTGAAAATCACTTTTCACATTCCACCGGTAATGAAAAATTCTTAACCTCCTTTCTTGTTAGCCATAGGTAAATGGCCAATGTCTGAAGCGTTCCTTTAATATCTCCCAGCGATGGGCCAGTCCCCTTGGCTCCAGGATAAGAAAAAGCACAACCACCAGTCCGAACACCACAAGCCCCATGGCTGCGCTGATTCGGGATGCATAGTCGGCGGGCAGGATGGTGCTTAAAGAGGGGGTGAGCCACAGCACAAACTCATCCAATAGCCTAACAAAGATGACCCCGAGAATCCCCCCTAAAATGGATCCCATGCCTCCAATAATGATGATGCCCAAAAGCCAGATAGAGTCCATCAGGGTGAACTGGTCCGGTCTTACGACCCTCAGGAATGCGGTGTAGAGTGAGCCTGCAATTCCTGCATAAAAGCAGCCGATAAAAAAGGCCCTCAGCTTGTACCCGAAGAGGTTGATCCCCATTATTTCGGCGGCCAGGTCATTGTCCCGGATCGCTACGAAGGCCCTGCCCATCCTGGATCGAACGAGGTTCTGGGCAAAACATGTCATAATCACGGCTATGGGCATGATGAGATAGTAGAGGTTTTCCTGGGTGTTAAATATGATATTGCCCAACTGTACCGGTTTAATGCTCATCCCCCTGGCCCCCTCGAATATCTCAGGCTTATAATGAAGGAAAAAAGCGGTGATGATGAATTGGGCAGCGATAGTTGCCATGATTAAATAGAAGCCCTTGAGCCTCAAGGAAGGGAGGCCAAACAAGATACCCACAAGGCCGGCAGTCAGGCCTGATAAGGGAATACAGACCCAGTAATTGATCCCCCCGAAGGTCATAAAAGAGGCACAGGCATAAGCCCCTACACCCATGAATGCAGCATGGCCTGCCGATATCTGCCCAGCAAATCCGGTAAGGATATTCAAGCCATGAACCGATATGGTCATAATCATGATCGTGTTTATAATGTTGAGGAGATACCGGTTCGGGAAGAGTTGAGGCAGGAGGAGTAGAAAAATAAGAAATATCCCTAATGTGATCCATTGGGGAACGGTTCTTACGATGGCAATGTCCTGATCGTAACAGACATCGAAAATGCCAGCCGGTCTAGCCATATCAAATCCTTTCTATTCTGACCAGGCCAAAAAGCCCATAGGGTTTTATCAGTATCACGATGAGAAGAACGATAAAGGGAACCACATTTCCCATCTCGCCACTCAAATATCCGGTCACAAAACTCTCAAGCAGGCCAACGATAAACCCTCCCATTATGGCCCCGGTAATGGAATCCAGCCCCCCCACCAGCACAGCAGGGAATGCCTTCAGGCCCAGTTGGCTATTCAGATAATGACCTCCTGAGATGCTTCCGAGGAACAAGGAGGCCACATATGCCAATATCGCTGCAATCACCCAGCTAATGCTGAAGATGTGAGTAACCCGGATTCCCATGCTCTGGCTGATCCGATGGTCTTCCGCCGTTGCCCTCATGGCCTTTCCAAGGAGGACCTTTCGGTAAAAGAGGACAAAAGCGGTAAAAATGACAGCAACGGCAACAAACGCCCAGAGCGTTTCCTGTTCAATAGCAATGGTGCTAATCATGATTGCTTCTGATGGAAACAATTGGGGATAGTTGTAAAGCCCTTCCCCCCATACCATCAAGGCCCCCCCTTCGAGGAGGTAGCTTAAGGCGATGGTCATCAAGAATGCAGCGACCAGAGGCTGGCCGATGAGTGGTCGCAGTGTCAGACGTTCTAATAAGAGTGCAATACATGCCATAACAGCTATGGTAATTATCATACCGCCGATGATCCCGAATTTGTGAGATGTGGTGGCTCCCAAGAGAACAGCGACCATCATTATATGGCCTTGAGCAAGATTAAAGACCTTCGTTGATTTGAAGATGATTACGATTCCAAGGGCAATCATGGAATATAGGCTCCCCAGGAAAAGGCCTGATATTAAGAAATGAAAGAAAAAAAACATGGAATACTCCTTAACAAATCTCCGAATAATAGTTCTTTTTAAAATTTCAACTGAATCTCAAAAAATCCATATATTTTCATTTAACCTCAAAGCTGGTATGGATTTATTAAGAAGACTCAACCAGGCTCCCAACAGGATAGGTAATGTCCTGTCAGGAGCAAGGTTTACACATTTTGAGGTGTTTTTTCATGGAGCAACCTCCTTAATAGAGGTTAATGGATAGAAAGGAAAATACCCGATTAATGGAACAATAAACAATTCCTTAAGTCAAGGAAAATCGGCTTTCAGAATTAACTTAGAATTTTATTATTTGCTCGGGGTCGGACCCAATGCCATTAACTTAAGCCCCTCTTCCGGGACCTGTAAGCCCCTGGCGTCATTCCGGCGAAAGCCGGAATCCAGTCTTTTCAAGCTTTTCTGGACCCCGGCTTTCGCCGGG
>Ga0180009_10002465_pt1 | contig 21761 bp, 19 predicted proteins | sample OS_PC_MetaG_FD_123537 | JGI IMG/M metagenome (GOLD analysis project Ga0180009, IMG submission 123537) | Groundwater microbial communities from the Aspo Hard Rock Laboratory (HRL) deep subsurface site, Sweden - OS_PC_MetaG | ecosystem: Environmental > Aquatic > Deep subsurface > Groundwater...
AAAGAAGATAAAAAACCTGAAAAAATTAAAGCTAAAAAAGTAAAAGAAGCCTATAAACCTGAATTCAAGATAGAATTTCCTATTGATATTCCAAATATTCCGGAACTTAAAGATCAAACAAAATTAGATGTTAGATATAAAGTTATAGACCCTTATGTTGATATTCATGTTTACTGGGATGCTAAAATCAGTGAAATCTTATACGAAGTTGAAGAACCTAAACTTACAGAAAAACAACAAAAAGATTTAGAAACATTAGAAGAAGGTTTGACAGAATTAATCAACATCAGTTTCATCAATATAGAAAATAAAGACATTGTTATTGAATATTTAGAAAAAAATCTTAGAATATTATTAGATGAATTTGGTATTGAAGCTAACAAAGAAACTTTCATGAAATACATGTACTATATTTACAGAGATTTTGTTGGCATGGACATAGCAGAACCATTATTAAGAGATTATTTTATAGAAGATATTGAGTGCAACGGATTTAACAGCCCGATTTATATTGTACACAGAAAGTACAGGAACTTAAGAACAAATATTATTTTTACAGAAATGAGTTCTTTAACACAATTTGTTGAAAAACTTGCACAAAAATGTGGCAAATATGTTTCTTACGCAAACCCCTTATTAGACGGCGTTTTGCCAGATGGTTCCAGAGTTAACGCTACATACACAGAAGATGTAACTTCTAGAGGTCCAACTTTTACCCTGAGAAAATTTACAAAAGAGCCATGGACTCCAATCAAGTTAATGGATTTCAAGACAGTGTCACCAGAAATATTAGCATATATCTGGATTGCTATTGAAAACAGATCAAATATTTTAATTATAGGTGGAACTGGTAGCGGTAAAACTTCATTGTTAAACGCAATTGCTTTCTTTATACCACCAGCTGCAAGAGTTGTTAGTATAGAAGATACTCGTGAACTTAACTTAAAGCATGAAAACTGGTTGCCTGCAGTCTCAAGAGCAGGTGCAGGCATGGCAACAATCACCGGTGAAAGGCAAGGTGAAGTTACTTTATTCGATTTATTAAAAGAAAGTTTAAGACAGCGTCCTGATTACATAATCATAGGAGAAATCAGAGGTAAAGAAGCATTTGTATTGTTCCAAGGTATGAATACAGGACATCCATCGTTTGGTACAATGCACGCAGAATCTGTTGATACTGTAGTTAAAAGATTGATAATGCCACCTATAAGTTTGTCTCCATCCATGGTAGAAGCATTGGACATTGTATGTATCATAACTCCTGCAAAATTTAATGGAAAAGATGTAAGAAGAATAAGGCAGATTGACGAGATTGTAAAAGTTACTGACAAGGGTGAAGCACAGATAAACACTCCTTTTGTAAGGGACCCAAGAACAGACCAATTCATGTTCAAAACACAAAGTGTAGTTTTTCAAAAGATTATGCAAAGAACTGGAATGACATGGCCTCAACTACTTAAAGAATTCCAAAACAGAGCAAGATTGTTAATGGCAATGTATAGAGATAAAATATTCGCATTTTCAGAAGTTCAAGAGATTATTAACCAATATTATAAAACACCATTAGTAGTATTAAAGAAATTTGGAATAAAATGAGTTTAGAACTTATACAACAAAAAGCTAAGAGCTTAATGGAAAATATTTATGAATATGATAGGCTGAAGATTGAAAACGTCCCACAAAAAGAACTCAAAAACGTAAGAGATTATGCAATGAAACTTATTGAAAAAATGCGAGAGAGTTTGGAAAAAGAAAAGAGGAGAATAAATGCCAAGTGATAATGCTAAGGCCGCATGCAGCTTAATAATAAATCTGGCAACCAACACAAAACCTTCAGCACCAGATTTTGAAAATACTTTAACTGAAATAGAACAAAATCTAAACATCGTTGAAGATTCTTTTCACTTGCCGGAAGATGCTAAAGAAAAAAAGAAGAAGATAAAAAAATTAAGTTCTAAAAAACGAAAAGAATTTTTAAAAGATATTAACATAGAAGAAGGTTTTCTTAAAAATTATATGAAAAAGAAAACTAAAACAGAAACTAAGGCACTTGCAAGAGTCGATTACACCTTATATGAAACCACGGCTTATGGCATATTATCAAACAGATTTTTCGAAAAAACCACAGTTTCCTTGACAAAAAATTATCCGGAAGCCTTCACACCATTAATAAAAGCATTAAAATCTTCAGGAATAAAAATTCTATCAAAAACTTATATCAGTATGATGTTATTTTCCTCACTTTTAGTTTTCATATTAATCACTTTACTCACGGCAATATTTTTCAAACATCCTGTATTACTACTACAAATATTAAGGGGATTTTTGTTAGGAGCACTAGGAACTGCAGTCTTTGGCCTTATATTCTATTTTTATCCAAGCAGTATGGCTTCAACAAGAGAAAGAGCAATAAAAACAGATTTACCTTTTGCAATAATCAATATGGCTGGAGTTGCAGGTAGTGGAGGCAAACCAATTTCTATCTTTAAAACCCTCTTAACTTCAGATGAATACCCTGGACTAAGAGATGAAATTAAAAAAATTGTAAATTATGTTAACTTATTTGGTTATGATTTATCAACAGCTTTAAGGGCAGTCGCAAGACGTACTCCTTCATTAAGATTCAAAGATTTATTAGATGGAATTGTAAACACCATAGAATCTGGTGGCGACTTAAAAGATTATTTGCAGACAATGGCTAACGAAGCATTGTCTACTTATAGGTTAGAAAGACAAAAAGCAGTTGAATCAGTTTCAACTTACTCAGATATTTACACTACAGTACTTATTGCAGCCCCTTTACTGTTCTTTGTAACATTAGCAATAATCCAAACGATGGGCGGTGAAATAGGCGGCTTAAGTGTAAGTACATTAGCTACAGTAGGTACTTATTTAGTAATACCTTTACTTAATGTAGGATTTATAATATTCCTAAGTGTGGTGCAACCAAATTGATTAAATTCAGACCTGTACATTTAATTGGAATCTTTGCAGCAATTTTATTAGTTGCATTAGACTTCTATTTATTTTTTAGTTTTCAAGATCCTATAGGGCCAAAAGCAAGATGGTTCTATCCAATGTTAATCATTTCACTAAATATCAGCTGGGCACACATATGGGTTGATTTTTTAAAAGAAATTAAAACGCAAAAAAGGATTGAAGTTAAGTTTGTCGACTTTGCAAGAGATATTGAAAGTTCTGTAAAATCTGGAATTTCCATCCCTGCAACAATTATACAATCTGCAAGAAAAGATTATTCTGAACTAAACCCTTTCATACAAAAATTATCAAACCAAATTAAGCTAGGCATTCCTATCCATAAAGCTTTAACAACATTTGCAGCTGATACAAATAATTCAATGATAAAACGTTCAATAGCAATTGTTATTGAAGCTGAAGCCAGTGGTGGCGACATTCAAGATGTCTTAAAAGCAGTAACCGATTCCATGGAAAACATCAAGAAACTTAAGGAAGAAAGAAAATCTGCAACTTATGGTCAAATAGTGCAAGGTTATATTGTTTACTTTGTCTTTATTGGAATAATGCTTATCCTCCAATTAAAATTGTTCCCACAATTGTCAACAGTAGGAGGAGGAGATATGTCTTTTATTAGCGGAGCTGTAGCAGGAGGCAGTATAACTGATTTAGATACGATATTTTTCATGCTAATTTTAATCCAAGGGTTTTTTGCAGGAATCATGATTGGCAAGTTCTCTGAGGGTACAATAAAGCAGGGCCTCATACATTCGTTAATTTTATGTACCATGGGCGCTCTTATCATTACAACAGCCAAAGGTGGAATATGAACAAAAAAAGAGGAGCAACGCATGCAGACTGGGCAATCAGTTTAGGATTATTCTTAATATATATTCTTACTATGTTCATGATTTTACAGCCAGGCATTCAGCCAATATACAAAGAAACACAATTATTAGACAACTTAGAAAATGCAATCACAGAAGACACCCAATTTGTGATAACTAAAACTCCTTTAATAATTGAAACAGTAGATTTAAGTTCCAGCGGAGTTTATCAAGTACGTATTAGTTCAGAACTGCCATTAGAAAAAGATGGAAACAAAGCAGCCATTTTCTCAGAAGATGGAGTTTATGAAGATAATGCAAGAATAGACAGCTTAACAAATACTTTAAAATTTGAAGCTTTTATTAATATAGGAATAAACAAATTCTGGGTTTATGAAATCATTGAACCAGATAAAAACGGAGACGAATATAATTATGACAATTTTTTAAATTCTGGAGAAAAAGAAATATCTAACTCTCAAAATAACTTCACATTTACTTTTGGCGCACCTGAAACAATAAAAGGATTGGATTGGAGCAAGTTTACTTCAGAAGTATTAAATTTTGATGGATTTAGTTGTAGTGATGGTAACTCTGAAGAAGATTATACTATATTAAAAAATATTTTAAGTTATCCAAGTAACAAAGAATTTATAATTCAAGTTATTGAATCTTCCAGCCCAAGATACACATTAGAAGATATGCAAGACATTTGTCATATAGAAAATCCATTTGAACAAACCTCAGTATTTACAAGGGAATGGATTACATATAAGCTTAATAAATATGGAATTACTGAACCTATCCGGATACATGTAGAAATATGGTAAACAAAAAAGGTTACTTGAAAACATTGGAAGCAGTTTTGGCAATTGTAATAATATTATTATTCACTTTTTCAGTAACACCTAAACCTGAAGCCGACTTAAGTGTGCCTCAAAATATTAAAACCACTCAAGGTTTTATTCTTTCAGAAATAGAAAACAATAATACCCTTCGGAGTTATATAGTAAACTCAGATGATTCAGATATAGCTTATAACTTGGCTTATAGAAATGTAGATAGTTTAATTAATTTAAATATGCCCGGAGGTTATGGTTATACATTTGGAATTTGCGATATGAGTTCATGTATCAGCAATATTACTTCTTTAGCATTAGAAACTTCAATTTATTCGCAAGATATATTAATAGCAACTGATGGTATAAAACAAAACCCTAAAGTAGTAAGATTATGGATGTGGAGACAAATATGATCCCTTATAAGTTCATTGATGATTTAACATCTGATGTAATGTTTGAAGCATATGGCAAAAATTTAGAAGAAGTTTTTACTAATTCAGCATTAGCCATGTTTGAAGTAATTTGTGATATTGATAAAGTTGAACCTAAAGACAAAAAAACTTTGCAGGTAAAAGGGAAAGATGAATCAGAACTATTATACCAATTTTTATCTGAATTAATTGCTTTAGTAGATGTAGAAGAAATGTTTTTTTCTAAATTTAAGATAAAAGAAATTAAAAATAAACATTTAATTGCAGAATGTTATGGTGAATCTATGACTCCTGAAAAAGGAAATACTGTTGTTAAAGCTGTCCTTTATTATGGATTTAAATTAGAGAAAACTAAACAAGGTTATGTTGCAAGAGTAGCATGTGATATTTAAATCACTTTATATTTTGTGCTAACCAAGGTCCATTCTAGTATCATTATAATTATTGCTAAAATTAAAAAGTATAAGGATAAATCTTTGTTTAAAGGCTTTCTATCAAACTGATATATCTGCAAAAATGTATTTCGTAAACTTTGTTCATCAACAGGTTTAAAATATAAGCCACCGGTAGCAGCCGCAATATCTTGCAATGTATTTTCATCCAACTTAAAAGCCGCTCCAATCTCACCAATTAAGCCGCCTTGCTCAGTACCTATCCCAACTGTATGTATTATCATTCTTTGCTCTTGAATATATTCCAAAGCATCTTGCGGAGGAATCCCTATATTACTCTGACCATCTGTTAAAAGCACTATAACTTTAGGCCAAGGATGGCCATACAACAAGTTAGCAGAAGTGATTATTGCTGACCCTAAATCTGTGCCTCCAACAATTTCAATCTCCAAGTCAAGAACTGCTTTTCTAATTTTAGCTATATCATCAGTAGGCATTGCTCTAATAAAAGAAGCTCCAGAAAAACTTACTAATCCTACATTAATCTTCCCAGGTAAATTATCTAAAAACATTAACAAAGCAGATTTTGTAGCCTCCAACCTATTAGGACTATAATCTTCAGCCAACATACTACTTGAAGCATCAATAGCTAAAACAATATCATAATCTGTTGTTGAACCCGTATACCAAATAGTTGTACCAGCAGCAGCTAAAATCAAAAATAAAACAATAGCTATTCTCAAAAATAAAATTAAAATATTTTTAGAAACTACAGATTCACCTGTAACTCTTCTTATAGCTTCATAATTGGCAAACTTTAATGCTTGTTTTCTGCCACGTTTCAAGCTATAAAAATGTACAAATATGATTAAAGGAATTAAAACTAATAATGTCAAATATTCCGGTTTTAAAAACTCTACATCCATTAGCTACATTTTACTCCTTCTAACTTTAAAAAAATCCATCAATACATTTAATAAGGGTTGATCCGTTGGCAATTCTAAAGCATCAACATTAGCTTCCTTAAACAAACCAAATAATTCCTTGTCTTGTTTTTTAGTATAAGATTCATACCTTTCTTTAATATAAGCAGAATCTACCAATAATCTATCGCCAGTGAAAGGATCTTCCATAATTACATTACGTACTTCCTCAGTCATATACTTATCTCTTGGATCCCTAACTACTAAACATACAACATCAAACTTTGCAGATAATAATTTTAATCTGCGTTTCCAAGCATTTCCTTCCATACCATAAAAATCAGAAACTAAAATAACTACGCTCCCTTTTCTTGTAACAAAATTTAAAATGAATTCTTCAGCAGTGTCAAGATTATAACCACCACCATATAAAGTAGGATCAACTAAAATTTTTGCCATCTTATAAAATTGATTAATGCCCTTAGCAGCTTTAAATTTAGTTATTACATTATCTGAAAAAGTAACTAATCCAACAGCATCTCCAGCACCTAAGATAGTATAAGCTAAAGATAAAATAAATTCTACTGAATATTCATTTTTTAATTTTGCAGTAGAACCAAACACCATACTTTCACTAACATCCATTACAAAATAAACTTGCAAATCTCTTATTTCCCTATATTTTTTAACCAATAATTGTCTAACTCTAACTGAAGCTTTCCAATCAATAGTACTTGCATCCATATCAGTAGAATATTCTTTATAACCATCAAACTCTAAACCAGCACCCCTAAAAACACTTATGTACTCACCCATGGTTCTGGTTCTTACCAATCTTTTAGTTAAGGCTTCAATTCTTTTTATTAATGGAGCAATTTCTACTTTTAACTCTCTTTTAATTTCTTTTTCCTCAGATTTATCTTTTCCTGGCATTTAACTCCTTAAGGTACAGGCACACGAGCAAGAATTTCTTTAATTATAACATCACTTGTTATTTTTTCAGCCTCAGCTTCATAATTCAGAATAAGTCTATGCCTCATAACATCATAAGCAACATCTTTAACATGCTGTGGTGTTACAAACCCTTTACCATTTAATAACGCTTCTGTTTTAGCTCCAATAAATAATCCTATTCCTGCTCTAGGAGAACATCCCCATTCTACATATTTCGCATTCGTAATCTTATATTTAGCAGGATTTCTTGTAGCATCAATAATTCTTACAATATACTTTTCAATTTCAGGATCTAAGTAAACCTTTTGAACAAACTCTTGCATTTCAACAATTTTTTTAGGAGTTAAAATAGCATTTAATTGAAAATCCTCAAATCTCTTTATAGTTATATTTTTCATCAAAATCTGTTGTTCTTCTTCCATATTAGGATAGCCCATTAATAATTTGAAAAGAAACCTGTCAACTTGAGCTTCAGGCAACCTATAAACTCCTTCTTGTTCTAACGGGTTTTGTGTTGCCATTACAAAAAAAGGCTTTGGTAAAGAATAAGTTTGTTTAGCAATAGTTACCTGCTTTTCCTGCATAGCTTCTAATAAAGCAGACTGAGTTTTAGGAGGCGTTCTGTTTATTTCATCAGCTAAAATGAAATTTGCAAAAATCGGACCTTTCATAGTAATAAATCCTTTACCTTCAACATAACTTTCCAAACCAACTATATCTGTAGGCAATAAATCAACAGTAAACTGAACTCTTTTAAAATCACAACCAGTAACTATAGCTAAAGTTCTAACAAGTAAGGTCTTTGCAATTCCTGGAACTCCTTCTACCAATACATGACCATTAGCAATTAATCCTCTTAAGAAACCAGTAACTACTTTTTCCTGCCCTACTACAGTTTTACTTACTTCTTCTCTTACTTTTTTTAATAGAATATGATATAATTTTACTTGTTTTAAATCGACACCTTTCATTTTTCCTCAACCTTCTAGTATTTTATAAACTTTTATACCTTTTGTTTTCATATAGGTTTAGCAAACCTTCTTCTCTTAAAATAATAAATTAATAATAATACTGCCAATATCAATCCTGCAACTTCAAATGCAATTGTTTTCCAATATAATTCCAAAAAGGACTTTAATTTTTCTTTTGTAATTTTCTCACTATCTAAAGCAATAAAATCTTTACATCCTTGGTTTGCACTATGTATAATATTCAAACCTTCTTCATATTGGTAAGTAGCCATTAATTTTTCCGCTTCTTCAATCAATTCCCATAATTCTAAACATTCAGGATTTTGTAAAAATAAATCTCTAGTGAATTGGATTTGTTCCTTTAGTTGTGCTTTCAAAACAGCATCTTTTTCTCTAACATCAATTACTATCTCCACTTTTTCAGTTAAATTGGGTATTTTGGAAGTTCCTGTTAAAGAAATTGTATACCTATCTGGAGTTAATAATCCTATATCTATATCTAAATTTGTATTAACACTCTGACCAACTGACAAAATAGTCCAATTTGCTTGTTCCAAAGTTAAAGTTAAAGCAGATTGGTTGCTGTATGCAATTAAATCTAATATGTTTAAATTCAAATCGCCAGTATTCTGTAAAATTACAGGGATTATGGTTTTAGATAACGGTGTTAAACTTATCAGAGATGGAACAATTATATTCAATGAAGCAACTTGCGTCACTCTTGAAGTACTACTTGAAGTAGTTGTTTGGGTTATAACTACTGGTGCTGGTTCAGAAACATCATCAATATGCAAACCAAAAATATTGGAATCAGTCTCATTCCTTCCGTCGCTTGCCCTGACTGCAATCGCAAGATCCCCATGCCAGCCTGTTGAAGGGTTAAAGGTCAATTTGTCCCCTGCTCTTGAAAAAGAAACTGTAAAATTCCTAAGGTCAGGATCTTTCAAAACTATGTCATCAAAAGCTGCATCTGCATTGATAGTGAATATAGAAAATGTGGATGAAGATGAGTTCAACGCAACAGACAAGTTTTGGGTAAGGTTCCACTGGTTGCCGTTTGCAGAGGCATAAAGCAGGGTGTTGTTGCCTGAAAAAACAGATTTCAGCCAGATATATGATTGGTTTGCAATATCTAGGGAATATGAATTATTATATGCTTCAACAGCAGACGAGGACAGGAATTCAAAATTGGTTGTATTGTCTGTCATATTCAGGAATACTTTTCTGGCAGTGTCAGAGCAGGATGAATCTCCAAAGCAGAAACCTGCTGCACCTCCGGAAAATATTTTAATCTTCGCCTTGGCTTCAGTAATATTTATATAAGTACTTTCATAAGCCACCTTAAGCCCTGAAGTGTCATTCTGCCTCAATATAGGGTTTGCAGTGTCATTTACCAAATACCATTTACCTGTAAAATGCCAAGTGCTATTTATCCTTGAAAAGCTATTATCATTAAAACTTTCATTTATTGCATACCTATACCAGATATATGTCAAGTTTTCATTATCAAAATCAAAGAAATAGTTCGAAAGGTTGATGTAAGAATCCCTGTTTTTATACCATGCAGAACTGCTTAACCAAGTAGGCATTTTTGTAATATTTGGGATGTTGGAATACATCATCGGCGGTGCATTTAAATCAAATACAGTAACATTCCAGTAATAAGAATTTGATTGTGTTGCAGAATCATTCACTATTAATGTTATGTTTACAATTCCTGCATCAAGAAAAGTGGTTGTGTAGTTCCAAATTGGATACTGGCCTGAAGAATTCACAGTACCATTCCATAACCATTGATATGTGAAATCATTTCCTTCATTATCTGAACATGCTGTAATAAAGTTTCCAGTCGACTGGTTCTCAGACATATTAAAACGTAGTGGAGGATCGCTCAATAATCCTCGTGTAGGATTTATTATGTAGAGAGAAGAATCCTCCGCAGTGCATCGTGGAGCAAAATTTTCTCCAATAGCAAAAACAACCACTTGCGAATCTTCAGCACCTGAAGTATCATTGACTGTAAAATTTACTCTGTACGTGCCATTCATGGAAGAGTTTGGCGTTCCAATTAATAATCCAGTTGTCCTATTTATGGTAATATTAAACTGTGACAACGTGTCATTAGCAAAAAAATTCAACACATCATTCTCCTCATCTGTTACATTTGCACTAAGGTTATAATTATATTCTTCATCAATAATAAGCTGCTGTTGTGCTATTATAATCCAAACAGGAGCATCATTCTTGGAAGATATGTTGAATGAAAGATTAAATGTTGCATAAGAGCCAGTAATGTCTGTTACATTCAGTAGGACAGTATAGTTGCCTACGTGAGTATAATCAGGGGTGAAGTTCAAAGTGGTATTCACGCAAAAGCCATAACGTGAATCATTAATTCCAGTAATATTGCTGGTATTGATATTATTATTGAACCATGAATAATTTGCCGCAATCCTCAATACAGCATTAGTGTCATTGTCGCATGCGATTATTGTACAGGATGAAAATTCTTCATCTTCAGTTGCAGTTCTACCAGTACAAAAAGCAGAATCTGTATCTATGAATCTGGGAGGGAATGCTGCGTCTGAGACATTAATAAATATTACTTGAGAATCCTCAAGACCTGTGCTATCATTGACAGTAAAATTAATCCAGTAAGTTCCGTTCTGCGTTGCTGACGGCGTCCAGGTAAACTTACCGGTTACCGAATTAAGGACCATACCTGGGACAGTTACATTCATTCTGAACCTAAGGTATTGTATAGGATTAACTGCTGTGCAGTTTGTTACGCCAGGAATATCACAATCATCATCATCTGCTTCAATTGTAAAGCTTATGGCAACGCCTTCAGAATCATCTGGCCTATTTGGTATTGTTGTAAGCACAGGGGCATCATCCTCATTATAAATTGTAAAATTAAAGAGTGTAGAATTGGGAGCTCCATGCTCATCAGTAATGTTAATCAAAACCCAATGTGTTCCTACATCAGAGTCAGCGGGAGTAATGCTTATCTTGCCTGTACTCGTTATGTTGAACAGGCTCGTGTTGTCTGAAAAGGTTATTGTATCCACGTCAGGGTCGCTTGAGTTCAAGGAAAGGTTTACTTCAAATAAGTAGCCTTCAGTCATGTTAAATTCCAAGCTTCCATTGTAAAGAGGCACATCGTTAGGAAATATTGTAAAATTAATTACAGTAGAGTTCCATCTATCCGTGGAATCATTCACGCTTATATTGACCCAATAAGTTCCTGTCTGTAAGCTAGTAGGCGTAAATGATATTAAGCCAGTATTAGTGCTGATGTTAAATATGGAAGTATTGTCCCAATAGTATAAAGTTTCAGGAAATTGTGTTGCATTATCATCATCTCTTGCTTCAACCTGGTAAGAGAAAGGGGCATTGGCCCAAGCAGTCATATTTGAAATATTATAAAAATATGGGAAATCTGGAACATTGTTTACTGTAAAATTGATTACTACAGAATCTGTCAGGCCTCCACTATCCATAACAGTAATGTTTATCCAGTGCGCATATACCGCTGAATCATTTGCCACGAAATTGACAAGGCATGATGTGTTACCGTTTGCAACATTAATGTTAGTACAGCTGAAATTAAACCAGGAATAATTTGCAGTATAATCATGATTATCACTGCTATCTATGTCCGTTGCATTAATATAACATGAAACAAAATCATCCTCATCCCATGTTAGATTGTTATCACATGCAAATGTAATATTTGGAGGATCATTAAAGTTTTGTATAGTTAATGCAAAAACTGTAGAATTTGTAGCATTCGTTGGTGTTGCAGAATCTGTTACATTAATCTGCAAATAGTATGTGCCTACAAGAGCATTTGTTAACGCTGTTGAATTTGTAATACGACCAGTTGTCCTGTTTATTTGAAATATTGAAGTATCGTTTATTGTAAAAGAAAAATGGCCTATAGCACCAGCACCAGAAGAAATAGAACCTTGTTCTTCATCATTAATATTAATAAAATTATTATAAGCATTATTCTCCGTAGCAGAAGCCAAAGGAGAAGTAGTCACAAAATAAGGATAGTCATTTACTGCATTTATTGTTATATTATATATGGCTGTTGTTGATTCGCCATCTTGATCAGTAACTAGAATTGTAGTCTTATAATTGCCTGCTTGACCATTGTTTTGGCAATTGACGGTTATAATTCCTGAATTCGTATCTAAGCTAAAACAAGAAAACTCAGTACCCAGGGCATATGTATAATTCTGTAATGGAAGATCATTATAGTCAAATTCGGTTATGTTTTCTGCAAAATAATAAGTACAGACAGTATCTTCATCACACTCTTGTGGAGGGAGATATTGAGTTAGATATTTTAAATGAGGTGGAGAGTTTGTAATGTAAAAAGTGTCTGTCAAGTTAAGGTTTGCGTAAGTTGAATTTGTGCAGTTCACTTCAAAATTATAAGTGCCATCATATGTAAAATTCCTACTAAATAGATAACGTCTCTCAGAATTGCTATAAATCATTTCTATATAAGACTCATCATAGAAACCGCTATAATTCTGGAATCTGATTTCACAAGTACCATCTATTGGACCAATTGTTGCATTTGAATAATTAGCATAAAAAGTAACATTCCACCAACTCTCAACTCTGCTAGAGTCATAACTTTTTTTTGTTCCAAATTCCGTATCATCAATTATCTCAAGTTCAGAATCACTGCCTGCTACATATGCACTAAAATGGGTTACTGTAAAAACTATCTTATTGCCTTTGACTTCAAAAGGAATATCTGTTTTTTGCCATTGAGAGCAAATGTTTTTTTCTGTATCATATTCTGGACAATAAAATATTGATTCTACATTACCTTTCTTTTCAAGTTCAATTATAGCGGAAGCAGAAGTTAATCCTGTAACAGCAACGATATTAGTATTGAATATTCTTGAATTTGGTGTATTAAATTCAACATTTACTTTTTCAGGCTCCCCTTTAATATTCTCAAGCTTTATATTATCGTTTCCCCTTTCGGCGTTAAAAGCATATCCCGTATTGGTTTCTTTCATTAGGTGTCCTTGGCTCAATACATCCCCATCTGCTTCAATTGTAACAACAGCACCAGTAGGGATTACATCAGAGACGCCTGAAAAGAATATAACTCCAAGCATTCCAAAAACCAAGATTAACACCAAAAGAATACGACTATGCTGTTTTTTTTCCTTTATTAGTTTACTAGAAGGAGTTGTACTACCAAGATAAATATTCTTTACCTTGCCATCCTTTTCCCTTACACTTTTGTAATAATAGGGTCCGAAAATCTTGCCATTCCTTTTTATAAATCTCTTATGAACCATACACCTCTTTCCCCTATATCTTTTTCAATAATTTAACCTTAATTGTAGTACAACTAAAAGTGGCTTATTTAATTTATAAATTTATCTGTTAAACCTTTAGAAAGCTTATTGCCTTTGTATATGAACTTTTAATCTTTTATCTTTTGGCAGTTTCAAATAAAGTTTTTTTGCGTGATTATAAATCTCTTGAGCTTTTTGTCTGTTATTTTTATCAGCCTCTTTATATGCTTGTTTAAGCAAACTATTTACTTTCATAACTTGTAAAGAGATTGCAATTTTATTGGCAAAGTTCTCAGATAACTTTTCTTTAATTTCTTTCCTTAATCTAATAATAGTTAATAACAATATAGTCATTATTAACCAGAACATCCAATATAATCCTGGCCTAATAAACAAATCTTTTATAGTAAATTCTTCAACTTTAACAGGAGCTAAAACTTCCTTACAAACAGGACAAGGACCGCCACAATCAACACCTAATTCTCCTTGATTTTTAATACCATCATCACATGTTGGACAAGATTTGCAAATACCCCCACAATCAGGCAAGATTTCATCTTGGTTTTTTACACCATCAAAACAATTTGGAAACTCAACAAAAGTACAAGCTTGTAATTCTTTAGGCTTATTTTTTAATGTTCCACAGCCACGTAAATCCTTGCATTCTCTTTCTTGAATATCTTCTCTTGTACAATTGCTCCAATCACTGCAAACCCATAATTCTTCACAATAGAATACTGTTGCTGCAGGTCCCCCCATTACTCCTGAAGGTGTAGTTCTTACTTGAGGTGGAGGAGTTGTAACAGTTATAATCCAAGACTCAGAATCATTAAATTCGCCATCAGTAATTATTACTGTAATATTATATACTCCTGCACTTGATGGACAAAAATTATAACTATCACTTGTTACTCCATTAAATATATCATTTATATACCAAGTTGTTGAAGGAATTGTCCCATCAGGATCCTCTTTAGTAATATTAAATATTTGACAACTAGGAGTTACTAAACTTAATTGTTTGCTTAATGGATAATAAGATGTGATATTAGGAGGATGATTTATTGCTAATATAGTTAAACTAATAACTTCTGAATCTTGGCTATCATTATAATAATCGGCTATTGTAATATTAATTGAGTGTGTTGTATTAAACCAAAGAGCATAATCTGTAAAAGTTATACTTATAGTATAAGATGACCACCAATTTGTTGTATTAATAAATCCGGATGAATTAAAGAACCAGGAAGCATTAGATGAAAAGTTCAAAGCTTCACTTGGATCAGGATCAAATGCTGATAAATCTAAGAGAAAAGTTTCATTAATATAAGCAGTTTGAGCGCCTATAACTGATAAATTAGGGACATCATTCACATTTCTAACAGTAAAAAGAACATCTTGATAATCTAAAGCCAAAGAAGGGTCTACCACAAAAATTCTTACCCACCAGCTTCCCACATCATAATCGCCAGGAGTAAAGGCAATAATTCCCGTATCTTCCCCTATAACAAACTTTGATGTATTATCATAAAATTTTAAAGTATCCCCGTCAGGATCATATGCAAATTCAGAAACATTGAGATAAAAGAAAACATCTTCTGTCAAATTAGTTTGGTTACTCATATTTAAAATAGGGGCATGGTTTAGGGATTTTACAATAATATTCAACAACATTGAATCATCTGGATCTTCACAAGCATAATTTCCAATAGATATATTGAAAGTATAATTTCCTACTTCAGATATAAGGGGAGTAAAAGCAATCTTGCCAGTAGTATCATTAATATTAAATAAAATTGAACTATTAGACGAAAAATTAAGTTGAGGATAATATGAATCTTCATAAGTTACATTAATATCTAAAGAATAAGGTTGATCAACATAAGCTATTTGATTTTCTACCCTTGAAAGATTCAAAAACCAGTCAATGCAAATATCCACTCTTGAATTTTGAGCATTACCTGTCAACCTTAAAAAAGTTTCTTGGTTTGTTACTTTGTAAACCGTAGTAAATATTAAAATTGAATTTATATTTATTAAAATAATTAATAATAATAAGATTATTTTAGTAGAATTCTTCATCTTAAACTTGGCAAGAGACTACATCCTCCACTTTTTCAAAATTAGGTTGTAGAGGAATGCCATTTACCTCCATTTTTTTAAATATTAATCCTTTTCCGTAACAAATAATACCTATATTTTTGACATTTGTATCTATTGTATTCTCTCCATCTGATAATATTACATATTTTCCATAACTATGAACACCTTTTACTCTAAACTCTTTATTATCAAATCTTACCAAGTCATTAGGTTGTAATTTGTATCTCTGTCTTCTAATGCTTGGCTTGTAGCCTCTTCTATTAATTTGTATGCTACGATTGTTTCGCCTTGTTTGAGTTACTTCAAAAGATTTGCACCTTTCTTCTAATGAGCCATTTGCTATCATGAAAGCATCATGGATATGGCTTTTGTCAATATTATATTTTATTCTTTTGTGTTTAGTTATGTAACCAAAAGTATGATTGCAGTCTAATCTTTCAACCAAATATTTTCTTACCAAATTCATAAATGCAGTTTGTTTTAAAGGTTCTTTTGCTTGTTCTTGTATCTTTGGAAAACCATACTCTTCAGCAGTTTGTGTTCCTTTATCTACATTACATTTTCTGCAAGACAAAGTTAAATTGCTTACCCTACTACTACCACCCCTTGATTTTGGAATTATATGTTCAACTTCTAATGGTAAATCTTTTTTGTTGCAGTAAACACAAGTTCTCTTGAATTTCTCTAGTAAATATTCTTTTATTTCAAAACCTTGCAGTTCACCATACTGGTATTCAATGCCAGATATTTCTGGGTTCTGCATTTTTTGTGCATCAAATTTTGCTATTTCTACAATCACTTCAGTTATTGGAAGCATAGATTTTATCCTATCAACCAAATTAATATGACTGTCTAACCTGTGCTGGACTGAAGGTGCCAACCCCCCTTTTTTTATTTCTCTGTTAAGAAATCTTGGTTGTCTATACCATAATTTATTCCTTCTTGTTCTTCTATAATTACTTTTTTGTTCAATTAATTTAGATATGTTTGTTCTTAATTTCAATTCGCCTGAAATAAGTTCTGCTTTGTTTGTTCTTGCACTAAAACCAACTTCTTTGTAGCCACTATCTATGCCTAAAATTATCTCCTGTTTGTTTTCTCCAGTCGGATAGTTTAGTTTTATAACAAAAGGACATCTGTTCAAAACTTTTGCTTTATTTTCTTTTACTAATATTCTTGCCTTTCTTGGAGTTGTAGGCATCAAAGGTTTTCCACGCATGTTTAAAACAGGGACTCGCAAATCCTGTCCACTCTTGCCAGAGTGCAAGTTCTCTTCGAGGCTGTTAGGTAAGGTTTTTAAGCTGTCCACACTAAGAGTTTCCTCTTTGTTTAATGAAACAGCCACAGAGCCACAGACTTGAGAAACATCTATGGGTGTGTATGTTTTTCTCTTTCCTAACTTCTGTTGTGTATTTTCCATACTTTTTTCAACCCTCTAATCAACCCTTGCCTTGAACCTCACGATTCAAGCCATTTCCTAAACTCTACAAGTTAGGGAGTGGTGGTTGACTTAGGCTCTCCTCAATACAACTTTCATTGTACTTGAATAATTTCCAAATGACATACCTCTCGGTGCATTAGCAGTTACCCTAATCTCTTTATTTTTTTTTGAATTTATTATAACATTATTTTCAGAAAAAGCAATATTATCTTCTAATTCACCTTTAACTAAAAATTTAATAGAAATTGGAAAGTCAAAATCATTAGAAATTATAATAGATCTAGTAGCAGAAGCTCCCGGTTTAACAGTACCAAACCATAATTTATCTGTATCTAAATTAATCCCAATTCTATCACCTACCTTAAAATCAATATCTATTGTTCTTATTTCCAAGGTATAATAATAAAAATTAATTAAAGAAACCATTCCTAAAGTCAAAAATCCTAAGGTTATCAATAAAATAATTAAATTAGTTTTTTTCATTTTTCTTGCCTTTCTTGCCTTTAAAATACCAAAGAGCCATATTCAAAGTTATTAATATGATTAATACAAGGATAATAAAGGCCGGAGTTGATGCAAATGATTTAAATGAATCCCAAAAAGAGATTATTACTTTTTCTTCAAGCAAATCAATATAAGCTGTTGCTTGAGTTTTTTCTCCACCATAATTTAAAGTAATTTCAGCAGTATATTTTCCAGGACTTAATTCTGTAGCATCCCAATGCCCTGTTAATTTTTCTATTTGCCAAGGTTGCAAATCCACACTGATTGTCTTAAAACTTCCGCCTGAACTTCCACTTTCATTTATTAACTCAACTTCAGCATAAACATTTTCTATTAAGTTTCCCCACCAGCTTTCAACTTCTACTTCAACAGGATTTATTTTATCAATAGAAGCATTTTCTGTAAATCTTAAAAAATTAACAAACAATTTTCCAATCAAAAAGGATTTTTCATCCACTACAGGTTCATCCCCATAATAATTTAATGTAGCTTTTGCTTTATACTTAGCAGCATCATAGTTTACAGTTTCCATCTTTTTCCATAAATCCGTTGCGCCAAAAATCGGAGCAGAACCAGAAGTAGTAAACATTGTTTCCCTCAAATTATTCTCATTATCATAAACTTCAATTTTTGCAATTAAATTATTTAAATCCTCTTCCCCTAAATTTGTTACATGAACTTGAAAATATACTGGTTCTCCTTTATTGACATTTGGAGCTATTAAATTAATCTTGGCATATCTCCCTTCATAAGGAACATGAATATAAATATTCACCCCTACCTCTACTCTTGCTGCAACACCAGGCGGCAGATTTTCATTTTGTTTTTCTCTAATCATAAAACCACAATTTAACTTTCCAGGGTCTGCATCAACCTTTTCAGGTAGAGTTATGGTTACTGAAAACGAATGGCTTCTTCCAGAACTTACCAAATCATCATTCATCTTAACAAAAGGACAACTCATCTCAAGTTCAATTTTATCATATCCTGTTACTTCATAAGCAATAGTTTGTATTTGATTTGGATAATAATTGATATTAACAGTAGAAGGAGCAACTCCTGCAGATAAAACTAAAGGGATGGCTAATAAAAAAATGGCCATAATAATACTAAATTTCCAAATTCTTTTAGGATTTAAGCTTTTCATTTTAATAAAAAAACATTAACTTACTTCTTTTGCTTCTACTAACCAAGTATCAGATACTGTACGAGCCAAAGCAGTAATATCTATATGGAATTTAATACTTATATTAATCAAATCACTTGCATCAGTGAAATTAAATAATCCACATAAAACATTATTGCTTGGATAATTTGCTTCATTTATTACTGCTGTAATATTTGACCATGCAGTTTCATTACCAGTAAAATTTCCACCAATACATGTTGCATCATCATTTTCTGGATCATCCCACATCCAAGCATATCCAGATGCAGTTCCGCCTAAAAGGCTGTTTGTATAATTAGAGTTAGTAATATTTATTTTAGCATGGACACTTCCTTGATTTTCTAACAACAATCCATTTGGAACACTAAATCCTGCACATCCAGAAGTATTTGTGCCGTCAGTAGCAATAGTACAGGCACTATAACCTCCCTTTACATAACCTGAACCAAAATTAGCTGAATCATCTGTAAAGTTTACAACTAAATTTCCTTGAATTGTTAAATTTACAGCCGCATAAGTTGCATTTGTACCATCAGCAATACCCCATTTACCAGTTAAAGTAAATAAATTTGAAAAGCCTTCTAACCTATTTAAAGCTGATAATGTACCAAATGAAGATACAACTAATGTTAATATTAATAATATTCCTATAGTTCTACTAGATATTTTCAATTTCTTCAACTCCTTCTGGTGGCAATATCTTTAAACTTACTTTTCCAGCTTGTGAAGAGTCTAAGGATTCAATAACATTTTCTTGAGTAATTTGATGATTCTCTTCTATTGAATTAATTTTGTTCAACACTAACCAAGTACTAAAAGCAATGATTAAAACAACAATTAACGCTAATAGGATAACCCTTTTATTACTAACCTCTTTCCCCATATTCTCTCCTCTTTAAATAAATTATTAGAACATAGCTTTATTTAAAAGCTTTTCCAAGAATAAATAAAAAAGAAAAGATTACTGCCCTGCATCTATAGCATATATTATCCAAGTATCAGAAATAGTTCTTGCAATAGCAGTTTGGTCTATATGAAATTTAATACTTATATTAATTTCATCATTTGAATCTGAATAATTAAATATTCCACACAATACAGAACTATTCATATAATTGTCTTGATTTATTATAGCAGTTATATTTGAATAACCAGAAGTATTTCCAGTAAAATTACCTCCTGAACAAGTTGTTGCAACATCATTACCTTCAGTAACATTCCACATCCAAGCATATCCAGATGCAGTTCCGCCTAAAAGGCTATTAGAATAATTAGTATTACTAATATTTAATTTAGCATGTCTATTCCCTTGATTCTCTAATAATAAACCATTAGGTATTGTAAATAAATAACAACCAGAAGTATTTGTGCCGTCAGTAGCAATAGTACAAGAATCAAAACCCCCTCTAATATAGCCTGTACCAAAATTAGCAGTATCATCTGTAAAATTTACATTTAATAAAGATTGAATTGTTAAGTTTGCAGCAGCATAAGTTGGATTAGATCCATCAGCAACACCCCATAAACCTGTCAAAGATTGAAAACCTTCCAACCTATTTATAGCAGATAATGTTCCAAACACAGAAACAAATAACGCTGCAACTAAAAGTATAGTGAGAACCTTATTAGATTCCATCCTATGTTCCTCCTCCAGGAGGCAATATCTCTAAAGCAACTTTACCTGCCTGTGATGAACCTTGTAAGGCTTCTGCATCATAAACAACAGCAGCTTGAGTATCTTGAGCAGACATCTCCATTGTATTTAATTTGTTTAATAATAACCAAGTACTAATAGTAACTACAAGAACAACTAATAATGCTAACATAAGAACAACCTTGCTGTTGACCTCTTCTCCCATTATTAATAACCTCCTTTGAAAAATCTCTTATCTAAAAAAGAAACTATTAGTGTTTAAATACTTTTTCATAAAAAATAAGTGATTGTTATCCCAAATATTCAATAGAATTCTCAATGAAAAAAATAAAGATTATTATTCTGGCGTGAAATCATCTAAAGTCTCTTTAATATCTTCACCATTCTTCAAAAGACCTCTTCTCTTAAGATATTCTTTTGCTAAAACCCAGAAAATCAAAGCCAAACTTTTCTTGCCTTTATTGTTACAAGGTACAACTAAATCAACATAATTAGATTCATTGTTTGTATCACAAAATGCTATTATTGGAACACCAACAGAAACTGCATCCATAATTGCATTCTTGTCAGGCCAAGGATCAATAGCCATTAATAATTTTGTTTCAGAAAAATCTTCAAGATTGGAATTTGTTAGCAATCCTGGTCTGTACCTTCCAGCAATAACTTTAATCCCTGTTAATTTTGCAAACAATTTTGCAGGCTTCCAACCATTTTCTCTTCTGCATACAAATAATATTTCATCAGGACTATATCTGGCCATCATGTTTGCAGCCATTTCAATTCTTTCACTAATCTTTTTTACATTCATTACAGATAAACCATCGTTCCTGACTTTATAGATAAATGATTCCATATACTTGGTTTTGAACTTAGTACCTATATGTAATCCTACTTTTAAGTATGTATCCAATGGTATTAGTAATTCTTCTTCCATAATGTTCTGAAGAAAAAGAAGTAGTATTTAAATCTTTTTGTTAGTTTGTAGAGGCTTGTTTATTTTGTTTATTTTGCTTTAATGAGAATTCAAGCATTTAAAACAGAGGATATTAACTCCTAATCCAAGAAGTCTATATCCTTAACTATGTTAAGGTATAGATGAATTGGTATAACAACATTCATATATTAGTTATATATTACTTATAGACTATGGCAAAAACAACAATTCAAATTACAAGTGAAACATTATCAAAACTAAAAAAAGTTAAGATAACTAAAAGAGAATCGTATGATGAAATAGTA
>Ga0180009_10002466_pt1 | contig 21758 bp, 22 predicted proteins | sample OS_PC_MetaG_FD_123537 | JGI IMG/M metagenome (GOLD analysis project Ga0180009, IMG submission 123537) | Groundwater microbial communities from the Aspo Hard Rock Laboratory (HRL) deep subsurface site, Sweden - OS_PC_MetaG | ecosystem: Environmental > Aquatic > Deep subsurface > Groundwater...
CCTCGGTCAGATCGCCCAGCTGCTCGACAAGACCCCGAAAATCCTCGGCTTTCATCGCGTTCTCTCCCTGGTCCGAATCACCCGGAGAGTGTCGCCCTACATCAAGTCAAAACAGAGCCACCGAGTTGCATACGCCGGCAATACGATGTGCTTTTTCAAGAGGCAGCTTTTTCCAGCGATCGCGTCCATCAACAGGCCGGGCGATGTTGATGTGATTGGCGCGATTGAAAAGCACGGGGCCTGGCCATGCTGTTTCGTCGGAGCCATCCCTCGCGTGCCCGCTTTCCCCCGGACCGCCCCAGCGGGCGGGCACGCGAGGGATGGCGCAGACGGCATGATCCGTGCTGTTTCGTTGGTGGGTCTTGAGCGGGCTTGTGATGGACCCAGGCTGCCGGACTGCAATGTCATCAAGAGAGAGCGCCAGCGGCCTTTGAAAACGTTTTCGACGCCTCGATACTATTGGGCTCGGGAGGCTGTCAAAAAATCCGTCTGACGGCCTCTGATGTGGTCTGAGGCAACTGATGGAATGATGTCCTGGGTTCCCCATCACCTTCTCAGCCAAACCGAACCCCACCAACTCCCCCATCGAACGCGACAGGTTTCTCAAAACAAAAAATTCATCACCCCTCTCTTTTGTAATTTCAGGAGAGCGTTTTGAAGAAAGTGTTCTGGGAACTGTTCTGCGATGTTCTGTTCTTATTATAAGCCGTGGCCAAGTCTGCGGTGAGCCGTGGTCAACTCTGCGGAGGTCCGTGGCTAGGTCTGCGGTGCAATGCTTCATTGCGTGGTCAAGTCTGCGGGACCCCGTGGCCAGGTCTGCGGAGCCTAACGCTAACCCATTGAATTTTGGCCTCTGAATAGACAGCCCGTTGTGGCCAACTCTGCGGGGCGATTTTGGTGCCGTCAGCGCTTTTTAACTGACAGCTTCCGCGTCGGCAGGGCCAGCGCGTCAGCGTCCGCCGGCTCGATGGTCAGTCCAGTTTCCGTGAGGCGTGCCGGGAGCTTTTCGAGGACTTCCTTGATTTCTTTCAGGTCGTCCTTGAAGTGGCGCTTGAAATCGCGCGCATTGGCATTGGCGCCACCGAACTGGTCATAAAGCGCGGCCCACGACAGGGTTAGCGGCGCATCGATGTTGTACATCCGCCAACCGAGCCAGAAGTAGAGATCGAGCTTGCGGGCAGAGGCGGCAAAGGCGCGAACGACATGGGCGTTGAGCGGCAAAGCATGCCGTTTGAGACTGTCATACATGGCCGGACTGAACGTCACGGTCGAGGGCCACAGCGAGCGCTGGTGGGGATTGTGCGTGAGCCAGAGATCCATCTCATCGATCGGCGTGATGTTTCTGGTGCGCACGCTCTGACCGTTCCACACGCTCATGCGCATGGAACAAGCGGCAAGAGCATTGAGCTGCTCCTTGAAGGCGGTGAGTGGGCCACGTCTGCCGCCACTGTCGGAAAACCCCATGTCGCGCACAAAGCCGGTGAAGGTATCGGCGATCTCGATGGTCGCGGATTTCTGCTGAATCGATTCAGAACACAGATGCATGAGAATGAGCCGCGCCTTGGGACCGAACGGGACAGGCTGCAGAAGGGCGTTGCCGTTGGCATCGCGCAGATATCCGGCAGTGACATCGAGAGCCATGTTGCCCTGCTGGCGGGCGAAGTGCTGCTGATTTGCCGGTAAGCGCTCATAGGGCAGCCCGACGATTGCCAGCACGGAATGAACGTGGCGCAGATCTTTCAGCGTTGGCTCGGAGTTGGCCAGGTCGGCTGAAATCATGGCCCGCCGTCGGCGCGCGGGCGGCAACGCAGCAATGCGGTCGCGTTCAGCCTGCTTTTCGGCAACTTGGCGAACAACATAATCAAACCCAAACTTGCCGCGCGCGGCCTCCAATTCGGCCAGCAAATCGGCGTCACGGACCGGCGCTTCCCCCATCAGCAGATGGCGCTCTTATCGTGCTTACGGAAGAGATCGTTGAGGGCCTCCTCCAACAGATCCTGCACGGTGCGATCGGTCTCAGCGGCGAGAATGCGCAACTGCCGCGATACGTCCGGTGCGAAATGCCCGGAAACGCTGCGTTTGCCGGCACGTGATGGTGCGACGGGCGGTGTCGGCCTTGTTTTCGCGGTGGGTTTCTGAGGAATTGGGACGGCGGTCAAAGCCGGCGAAGTTGGGTTTGCCTGAATGCTCTGCATGGCTGCACGCAGAGGGTTTGGTCTTGTGGACATGTCTACATGTCTCCTTTCTTGGTTGTGGCTGTGTAGAGTTCGATGATCTCGCCGGCAGACGGCCCCTTGGGTTCGTACTCGACAACGCCCTTGCCTTCCGCGAGCGACTTGACGAAGGCGACGCGGCTGCCGATGCGGACGGTGGCCAGCGGCACCCCGTAATCGGCAAGCGCCTCGGCTGCCATGTCGGAGAGCGTGCTACCCGCCTTGCAGCCATTGAGAACGAAAAGCGCCGGCTTGCCGGCAAGTTTGGCGATATTGACGGTATCGGCAACGGCATCGAGATCGAGGCTAGAGGGCTGGCATGGGATCAGGATGAGATCGGCGGCCTTGGCAGCGACAAGCGCAGCGGTTTCGGATTTCGGTGCGGTATCGATGATGACGAGATCGGCGCCGCCTTCCCGTGCGGCTTCGATGAGCTGACCCAGGTTTGGCGCGTGACCGCTGACGATGACCGGCTCTTCGAGGCTGCGAAGCCGCGACCAGCGCGCCGCCGATTGTTGCGGATCAAGATCGATGACCACCGACTGCCGACCGGACACCGTTGCTGCGATGGCAAAGTTGAGGGCGAGGCTGGTCTTCCCCGAACCACCCTTCTGCGAAACGACGGCAATGATCTGCATGCCGGAATGCTGGCGCGCCGACACATAAGCGTCAATTCATGCGCACAAAGCGACATGATGGGGGTGTGGCAGGTCTGCAAACCGGAATGACGACATGCCGAATTCTCGACGTCGCGATAGTCCATCAAGCCGGCATGTCTGCATGCGCAACAACAAGTACGCCGTCATTGCTTATGTGCCGACACTCCGACGTTGATACATGCCGACATGCCGTAGAATATTCACTCTGCCATCCTAACATGGTGACATGCAGACACGTCGATCCGTGCCGTCACCAACGTTTAGTCCTGTTCGAATACGACACGCTTTAACAGTTCATCCTTGAGGTCCGCAGCAAGATCGCCTGCATTTTCATATCGGGTGGTGCGGGCGTCGGCATTAGCCTTGTCGCCAGCAGCGATGAGGGCGCGTAATGTCTTTAACTTGTCATCAGGCGGCGGCATGGCGTCAGCTTTCCAGCATCAGTCGGATGTCCTTTAACAGCCGGTAGAGCGTCATCGGTTCGGACGTGAAGGCCTCAAAGCCAAAATGCTCATAGAACGCTTTGGCGCTGTCATCCTTGGCATGGACGAGGAGGGCGCGGATGCCGGCAATATCAGCGGCCTGAACTGTGCGCCGGATGGCATCCAACATGAGCCCGGAACCGAGACGCTGACCTTGCCAGTCTTTGTGGATCGCCAACCGTGCGAGCAGGATGACCGGGACCGGATGACGGGGCAGTCCTTTGGCGAGGCGCTTTGGGGCGTCATCATAAAGGACGTTGCCGACAGTAAGGCTGTAGTACCCGACAACCGCCGAACCAACGAGCGCCACATAGGTTTGGGAGCTGCCGGATTTCTGGTTGGTCAGGGCATAGTTGGTCAGAAACCGATCCAAGGGTTCGCTGCCCGATGTAAAGCCCGCGACATCGTGCTCGGCTGCGAGTTTTTCGATCCGGGGAGGCAGGGAGATCTTGGAATTCAATCGAACACGCTCGGTTCGCTCAGCAGCCGCTCAAGCCGAGGATGCCGGCGCGGCGGCGCATCGAGTGCTTCCAAGAAGGTCGTCCACTGGCCCGCATCAAGCATAAAAACATTCCGCTCGTTGAGCACGTCTTGAGCCGCGCCCAGTGCACTATCAAGAACGAATTCGCTCACCGACTTATGGCGCACTTCAGCAGCTTGCTGCAACAGCGTCTTGGCATCCGCCGTCAGACGGATGTCGAGCTTCTCGGAACGGGTCGTTTTTGTTGCCATGACAACACCATCTCACAGATCGATGACATGCGCAAGAGTGTCATGACATTGTCGTGACGTTTTTTCGGCTTGAGTTGGCGCCGATCAGCCTCATAACCAAAGCGCGGCTGTCATCGTGCCAGATCAAGGTTTCTGCGTGGCATGTCCGGGGCTGGGAAGCGTCCCACCCTGTTATTCCAATAGGACCAGGATCGGGCATCGACGATGCCGGGCGGGATGTTGTCGAGGGTTTTTCGCAATCCGTCCTCGCCGACGTGGTCGAGAAGCAGTTGCATGTCTTCGGCTGTCGCGTAGCGCAGGGCATAGGTCATCAGCCGCAGCGGGTTGGCAAGCGATACGGCAGCCTCCTCAAACCAGATGATACGGCGGGCCGCCCGCAAAAGCTCCGGGGATTGCGGAAAAGGCTGCATCATGAGCGATCCTTGGGTGGTGGGGCAATGTCACTCCGTGTCAGGCTCGGCAGCCGCGTAGGGTCCACGGTTCGGACTGCCTCCACCAATCTTTGGCGAACATCGTCCGGCAGTTCGGGAAGGTTGCCGTCGCCGAAGTATGTCAGTGCCTTGAGCGATGGGAGCGGTGCAAATTGATCGCCATAGACGAGGCGGGCTGTTGCAAGAGCTTCCGCAAGCTGGATGTCAGAAAGCCTCAGAATGGCATCGATATCAAGATAGTCCTTTTTCTCGGCGCGATCACAGACAACCTTGACCTTGGTTGCGGCAAGGTCAATCAGAGCGGCGATGTGCACTCCGTTGTCCGGCGCCTGCAAGCGGTGTTGGCTAGGATTGAGCACACCGGGCACGACAAAGAAGGACAACTTGACCGGTCCACCACGTTCAACGATCGCCGTTACGGTGTGCGGTTCGCGTTGAGGTATTTGGGCGCCGGTTAAAAGCGGAATACTGGCAAGAACGGCGGCAAGATCGATGTCAGCGTCTGTGAAAAAGTCGAAGTCGATCGACGTGCGATGCCCTAGATGCAGAGCGATTGCTGTCCCGCCCCACAAGGTGAAGACCTCCGGGATTTGCGCCAGTTCAGGCCAAAGCGCACGTTGCGGCGCGGGCAATATGTCGAGGCGGGGCGTAATGGTCGTTGTCATGGCGTCTACACAGTATAGAGCAAAGGTGACGTGTTCGCCAATCGACATGCCTTGTTGTACGCCAACACTTGCGACCTTTCTGAAAGACAAACGCCAAGACAGCTGATCACGGAAATTTTGGGTATCCGCTGAGCGCCGCCGCCAGCGCTTCCCCTGTCACTTGAGTCAGTTGCCTCACCGGATCGTCTGTCAGATGCGCGTAACGCTGGGTCGTACTTGGCTGCGAGTGCCCGAGCGCCCGACCGATGATCGGCAACGAACCGCCGGATGCCACAGCCACGCTCGCAAACGTGTGTCGGAGATCGTGGATACGGACGTTCGGCAATTCGGCTAGGTTCCGAACGGTCTGCCAGGGTTTTTGCAGGTTCACAAGGTGCTGGCCGTGCCGACCGCCAACAATGACATAGGGATTCATTTCAAAGCGTGGCAGCGCATTGAGAACACCCGTCGCCGCGTCATTGAGGATGATCGGTTTTCGGCCGGTCTTGCTGTCGGGCAGGAAGATGATACCGCGCTCAAAATCGATGTACTCCCAGCGCAGCGTAAGGATCTCATTAAGGCGGGCGCCGGTCAGGATGAGAAGCCGGATCGCGGCAATGGCATAGGGGGCAACCAGCCCCTCGCGCCCAGCCTTGTCCAGGGCTTGCCCAAGTCGACCAAGTTCTTCGCGCGTGAGAAATCTCTCTCGCCGGTTTTCCGTGAAGCGATCGATACCACGGCAGGGATTGGAGCCGGGCGGTCGATAGGCGCGCTCGTCGTCCTCCGCCCAGGTCATGATCTTTGAGAGGACGGCAAGCGCGAAGTTCGCGGCACGCGGCGTCTTGCTCCACCTAGCGTGTGCTTCGCGGACCATCGATCGCGAAATCTCAGAAATCGGAATTTTGCTGAATGCAGGCAGCAGATACAGGCGATGGAACCGGTCATAGTCGACGCGCGAAGTCGGCTTGAGCCGGGAGCCGTGGACGCGAAGGCAGGTCTCGGCAACATCTGCAAAAGACGCAGCCTGCGGTTTCGGTTCGGGCTTCTCGGCAATCGAAGAATCGGCCAGGACGGCCAAGGCCCGCTTGCGTGCAGTTTCCGGCGTCCACGGCTGGCCATGGCGACCGATGGTGAAAAACCTCTGCCGGCCATTGACGCGCATCTTCACCGCATAGCTTACGGCGTCCTTCTGGCGGCGCGCCATGAAACCTTTGAGCTTGGTATCGTTGATGACATCACCGGGCTGGAGGGCAGCGACGGCGGTGTTGGTAATGGCAGCGGAAAATCTGTTGGGCATGTGGTAGCTAGACCGTCCACGGATTAAAATAGGCCTCCACCATAGCTACCAAATAGCTACCACACCAGTGAAAAATACAACGGGAAGCTGCAAGCAGCAGATGGAAAATATGCAACAAAAACAATGAATCTGAGGGCTGCTGATTACAACTTAAGATTGCTGGCGCATAACTCTTAATCAGCGGGTCGAAGGTTCGAATCCTTCATCACCCACCAATGTTTTCAACGCTGTAGCGTCGATCCGAGCCGGTCCGACTGGACGTGCAAGGGCTAATCAGATCGCGCTTTTACACCTCTGCGGCGGTGAAGCTCTACTGCACGGAGTGCATGCGTTTGCAGCATCGCCAAAGGTCAGACCGATTCCCATGAAAACAAGATATCGTTGTGGGACAGCTCTTCGTCGAACTGAAGCCCTGAACGAGTCCCCGCCGACCAGACAATCTGCCCACGGAACGTACGGCCCGTCGAAAGTGTCACCGCGATACTGTCGCCCTTTCTGACTCCCTCGGTAAAATCGAGGCCGAGCCCACCGGCCGACGCGTCCGTGATAAGGACGGAGCGCACCTGCCCGCCGATTTTCGCCCTCCCGATATCGTTCAACAGGACACGGCGGTGGCGCCGCTTTTGGGCCCACTTCGGAAAACTGCAATTCCGGTTGAGGCTGAGTTCGGTTCCACCTTCACGTGCATCCACCAGACTGTGCTCAAGCCGGATGCGGTCGATTTGCGGAGCATCGACTTCAGTTTCTCCCAACAGTGAGTCGAAGTCGGCCATCACGACCAGCACATGGTCGCAGACACCGCGCCATGCATGACAGAGTTGGTCGGTTTCATGATGCGTAAGAAAATACTTGTGATCGGCCAGGTATTCCCGCAGCAACCGCTTTGCCACGTCGATCTGCGCGATCAAATAGATCAGATGCATTTCCAGGCCCGCGGTCAGGCTGCCGCTCGCAAGGCCCCGGAAGTTCTGAAGTAGGACTGGATCGCCCGGCATGAAACCGCGCATCGACCTTGGCAGCGCGCACGCACCCTCGTTACGCAGATCGTTGAGCGTGCAGGACACGACAGCGGCCAGCACTCCAAAATTCTCATTCTCCGACTGCGCCGCCCTGTACAGTTCCTGAAGCCTCTCCCTGGGAAAATTGCCCGCCGCTGAAAACCTTGCTCTCGTTCCCAAAAAATTTGTCGTCATTCTACTCTCCTACAGCCGCCGAGTTGATACCGCCACATCTTGATTGTTTCGAAGTCTTTAAAACCGGATGCGCGCTAAAGCGGACCGGTCCACGAAAATCGATTAACGATTGCCCCGAGTTGAAAGACCTCATTACAGGAACGCTAAAAGGCGATTGCCGACATCGATCGCGGACCAGCGAACGTATGCGTAACCATGCAAAAACGACGGACCGTCGAAAAAATCGATGCCGATCGCCGATTTGACGACATAAAGAAACACGAGAGCAGCAACCAAGCCGGTTGTCATGAGAACCCACAAAGCCATCACGTAAGCGATCGAAGCTTTCGTGACACTCGCCTGGCCTTCGCAGAGAATCCGGCTGAGCAATCGACGCTCTTTGCCAAAGAAGATCGTCAGATAGTATCTGGCGCCAAAGAACGGCAGCGACACCCGATAGTCGATCCAGTGCCGCGGCGACGGCGGCCTGCTGGCCTCCGCGAGCATGGCAAGCTGCGCCGTCGTGAAACTCGCCCGCCCCTCGCTCGGAAGCCTGGCCAGCATCCGCTCGTAGGCGGGATGGGATTCGATCTTGCAGGGTTCCTCCCGGCCAACGCCGCCGGGGAGCCAGATTGGTTCGAAGCTCAACGTCAAAATCCTTGACAAAAACAACCGTTAGAAAAAACTTCAACTCCTCGGAAGTTGCGCACCCGACCTCAATCGCCCATGCGTCGGGACATCAAAAATGCGGAACAGGAAACGCCCTGCTTTCATGCCTCGGGCATTCTCAAACGACCTTCAGGCTGACCGCACGCTGGCGCTGATAGCCAGCGCATTTGTCATCGCATCGCTGCAACGTTTCGGCCATTTCGTCCATCGGCCTCGGTGGGCTGAAATAATAGCCTTGGACTTCGCTGCAGCCTTCGCTGATCGCAACAGCCAGCTGTTCGTCAGTCTCGACGCCCTCGGCTGTGGTCGTCATTCCCAAACTGAACCCGAGGCCCGCAATCGACCGCAGAATCGCAAGCGAACCCTTGCCCGCCGGCAGGTCTTTGACGAACGATCTGTCGATCTTGATCTTGTCGAAGGGGAAGTCGGTGAGATAGCTCAGCGACGAATATCCCGTACCGAAATCGTCCATTGAAATACGCACGCCCATGTTTTTGATCTCCTGCAGCATCTCGCTGATCGGCACGGTCTTGTCGAGCAGCAGCGTCTCGGTGATCTCGACCTCCAGCCGCGCCGGGTCCAGCCCCGAGACTTCGAGCGCGCTTCGCACCGATTGCGCCGGATTTCCATGCCGGAAGTGTGCGGCCGAGAGGTTGACCGCAACGCTGAGGGGCCTCGACCAGCTGACCGCATCATTGCAGGCCTGGTGCAGAACCCATTCGGTAATCGGCAGGATGAGGCCGGTCTCTTCGGCGATCGGAATGAAGTTGAGCGGCGGCACGACACCGAACTGCGGATGGTTCCAGCGCAACAGCGCCTCGAACCCGCACGGCGACATTTTCCTCAGGTCCATGATGGGCTGGTAGTAGAGCTGGAATTCGCCGCGCACCAGCGCCGCCCGCAAATCACCCTCGATCCGCCGCCGCTCCTGCATCTCGATATCCATTTCGGTGGCAAAATGGCGGTACGTACCGCGACCTTCGTTTTTGGCGGAGTAGAGCGCCAGATCGGCGCTGCGCATCAGGCATTCGGCCTCGCTGTTTTCCTGATCGGCAATGGCGATGCCGACACTGACGCCGATCATGATCAGATGTCCGGAAATGCTGTATGGCTCGCTGAGAATGCTGATCAGGCGCTGTGCGAGTGCCGCGCAGTCGCTTGCCGTCCTGACCTGAGCCTGAAGCACTGCGAACTCGTCGCCGCTGAGACGCGCCGCTGTGTCGGTTTCTCTCGTGGTATCGCGAATACGCCGGGCGACCTCCTGCAGAAGCGCGTCTCCGACCGGGTGACCGTAGGTGTCGTTCACACTCTTGAAATGATCGAGGTCGAGCGAGAGAAGCCCGGCGCGCTCGCCACGGCGAACGCGTGCCAGCATTTCTTCGATCCGGTTATGGAATTGCGTGCGGTTGGGCAGCCCCGTCAGGCCGTCGTGCAGCGCCATGAAGGAGACCTTCGCCTCCGCTTCGCAGCGGTCGGTGATATCCTCGTGGGTGGTGAGCCATCCGCCGTCCGGCATCGGCCGCCGTCGTATGAAAATCGTTCTGCCATCTGTCAGGCGTTGAGTTCTGTCGTGCCCGTCGCTAAACGGCGCTGTGCGTTCGGCGACATACGCTTCGGGATCGTTTCCGCTGTAGATGCCTCTGGCAATTCGTGCCCGGCAGATCTTCTCGAGTGTCGTTCCAGGCTGCACTTGCGCTTCGGTCAAGCCGTAAAGGTCTCGATATTGCCGGTTGCTCACGACAACGCGCTGTTCGCGATCGAAAAGGCACAAACCCTGCGTCATGTTATCCATGGCAATCGATTGGTATTGAAAAAGCAATTCCAGAGTCGTGTTTTCTTTGTGATCCATAACGTCGTCCTTAGGGGCAGCAAACAAATTTTGGGTCGAATTCAGTTTCTTCGTGACACAGTCCTCGCCAGAGCTTTCCCGCAGAGTTGCCTGACCTGCTCGATTGGTTCGTGATCAAATTGGCTGGAAATCGATATGGCAAACCCAGTTCCATCAAGTGTTGCAGGCTGAAATGAATTGCGCCATCCGGCCCGGTTAGTCCCCCACCGCTTCCGTTCTGCCAATCGCCTCATTGGGGAAATCCGCCGCTATCGCGTTCTGCTTGAAAAACACCGCCTGCGAGATCAGGGCGCGGACTTCGTCGCTTCTGAACGGCTTCTTGATCAGGAACGTCGGCTCGGGCCGCTTGCCGGTCAACAACCGCTCTGGACACGACGTAATGAAGATGATCGGAACGGAGATCTCCTTCAGGATTTCCGCAACCGCGTCGATGCCGCTGCTGTCATCGGCCAGCAGGATATCGGAAAGGATGAGACCGGGACGCCGTCTTGCAACCGCGGCGACCGCCTCGTTGCGGGTGCGCACGCTGCCTGTTACCCGGTGCCCGAGTTCGGTGACGATCTGAGCCAGTTCGGCGGCGGTGAAGCGCTCGTCCTCGATGATGAGAATATCGGTCGAAGCATGTTCGGCGATCTGCCGTCTGGCCCGCTCGATGTGCTCTGAGAATTCCTGTTCGGTAAGCGCCAGGATCTTCGACGCCTCCTCGCGACTGAACTTTTCCATCGCCACGAGGAGAAATGCCTGCCGGGAAATGCAATCGAGCTTGGATATCCGCTCTTCGGCGCCAATCGGCTTCGCACCGTTGGGACATTGAGCGCGGATGTGATCGCCGAATGGCCCACGCCAGAGTTCGGATAGAATTCGGTAGATAGCAACCTTAGCGGGAACATCTTCTGGCAGGCTGCGGCACTTGCCCAACCATTCCAGGGTCTTGATCACAAGCTCGTCGCCGGCCCATTGGGAGCCTGTCAGGGCTCTCGCATACCGCCGAAACATCGGAAGTAGGGCCATGAAGTCAGAACTAAGTTGCATAGCATACATGGAAAGCTCCTGAGGATCCTGTCGCAAAGCTCAGAATCAACCTAAGCGTGTATATTATGCTGCAGTTATTGTAAGAAGCTTAGCGTTTCGCAGCTTTCTAGCCGGCACGCCGGCTAAAAGAGACGGGCTTGCCCATTTCTCAAGGCAAACTGACCCGGGACTGGTCAAAACCGATGACCCGAAAAGCCACACGCTTTCTCCGGACGCGTGCGAGGCCTATGCCCCCAATTGCGTTGATCGACATTCCAGTCAGGCGCTTTCGAGCGGCCGGTCGGCGCGCCAGCCGTCCGCCACGCGAAGAATGGCGGCAATCGCTGGATAGGCCACGATCAGCCACGCCGTTGCATGCAGCAATGCACTTCCCGAAGCCACCGCACTGCCCGAATGAAAGCCGACCGCATAGACCAGCAAGCCAAGCACCGGCATCGCCAGAGAAAACAAAACCCATCGTCCCGGCTTCCATAAGATCTCGACCCAAGGCCGCTGCAAAAGCCCCAGCACCCAAGCCGCCGCATAGACGAGGACCCATAAGCCGAGCGGCCCTCCGCTGACGATGTCGACGGCAAGCCCGCTGAACAGGACCGCGATTTCCGACATGACGCTCGCCCGTCGCAGAGCCCAATAGTGGATCGCCGCCGCCGGCAGAAAAGCCGCAATCAAGGCCGCCGTCATCTCGCTGGAGCCCCACCACGGCGCCGCCGCGACGCCGGTCAAAAGCGCCAGGGTAGCGAGCGGCAATATTTGCCCCATACCGCCCTCCCCCTATTCCGCAGCCGGGCGGACCTGCCGCGAAGGATCAGGTGCGTCAGCCCCAGCTGCTGCAGGTGCTGCGACGAGAACATCCCCCGCCTTCTGCAATTCGGCGGTCAGATGCGCACTGCCACCGCGATCTGCGCCCTTCGGCCCATCGGCTTCCCTTCCTCCAGGTACCAGGACGCTGACGAATTCCAGCCGGTCGAAATCGACGTAGGGCACGACCCGCAAACCCTGCGAAGTAGTCACCACCCGTCCAACGCGCAGGCCCCGTGGCATGCCGCCGGCTTCACCAGCCGTCATCACTTCATCCCCGACCGCAATATCGAACGAGCGCCCGCCATCACGGATGTCGAGATACGCCCCGCCCGTCCCCGCAACCTCCGCCGTCACCAGCCCGCGACCGATACTGACAAGCACCGCGGCGCGCGCATCGTTGATGTACAGGACCCGCGATGTCGCCGGGCCGACTTCATAGGTGACCCCGACGAGACCGCGCTGGTTGATGACGGCGGCGCCTGCCGGAACACCCGCACGCTTGCCCGCCCCGATCAGAACGCTGCGGCTGCCAGCCCCGATCGAACGCGCCAGTACGCGCGTCGTCACGTAGTCGAGCCCCGGTTCGTTCACCACCCTGTTGAGAGCGCTGAGATCGGCAAGCTGGCGCTCCAATTCCAGGGCGCGCCACTGCCATCCCTTCAGTTCCTCGTTGTCCGCGCGCAGCCGTGCGAGTTCGCTCTCCGTATCAAGGAAGTCGTCGTAGCGCTGCCGCAATCCGAAGAGCGGTTTCAAAGGTGCCTGCGCGATGGCCAGGATTGACGAAACCGGGCCGGCCAACCGCGAGCGGGCGTCGGCGACTTCGCCGGGAAAGAGCTGGCCAGCGGCAAACAGAATCGCACCGGCGGCCAGCAGCAGCAGCCCGGCGAACAGCCGCCACCGCTTCCCGGCAGATCGGTCGCGGCGCCGCAACAAACGTTTGGTGGGAATTAAGAACATCACCCGCCGTCCGAACCTCGATTGCATCTTGCCCCGGGGCGGCTGCCCGCATGCCGCCCGCTGCATCAACTTATAGGTCGCAACCAGGGATGCGAACAGATTAACCTTCTCAAGGCGTCAACAGCAGGTGCTGGCGCTGGTCCAACTGCTCGAGGATCGTCGCCGAGCCGCGGATGACGCAATGCATCGGCGATTCTGGCACTGTGAACTTCACACCTACCCGGCGCTCGAACTCCCTGTCGAGACCATCGATCAGCGCCCCGCCGCCGGTCAGGCAGATGCCCTTTTCGCAGATATCCGCGGCAATGTCCGGGGGCAGGTCCTCGAGCGACCTCTGGATGAAATCGGTCACGGCGTCGATCGGCTGGTCGAGAGCCTCGGCGATGTCGGCCGGGGTCAGGACGATGCTCTTCGGGCGCCCGTTTTTCAGATCGCGTCCGCGGATGTGGATGTCGACATCGCGCCCGCCGCCGCCGGCGATCGCGGTCCCCGCCTCGATCTTGATGCGCTCCGCATTGGCTTCCCCGATCAGCAGTTGATGGCGCCGGCGCACGTAGCGGATGATCGCTTCGTCGAAGGCATTGCCCGCGCATCGCAGCGAACGGGCCTGCAACACTCCGCCCAGCGAAAGGACGGCGATGTCGGTCGTTCCCCCGCCCATGTCGATCACCATCGAACCGCGCGGTTCATCGATCGGCATCCCCGCCCCGATCGCCGCCGCCACCGGCTCCTCGACGAGGTAGACGCGCCGCGAACCCGACGACACTGCCGTCTCGTAGACCGCGCGCCGCTCGACCGGCGTCGCACTCGCCGGCACGCAGATGAGGATGCGCGGCCGCAGAAACCCGAACTTCGACTTCGCCCGCTTGATGAACTGGCGCAGCATCTCCTCGGTCGCCACGAAGTCTGCGATGACACCGTCGCGCAATGGCCGGATCAGTTCGATGTTTTCTGGTGTCCGCCCCAGCATCGCCTTGGCCCTGAGCCCGACGGCCAGCACTTCGCGCACGCCACCCATCGTCCGCACGGCGACCGCCGACGGCTCATCCAGGATGACGCCGCGACCGACGACGTGAACGAGCGTGTTAACGGTGCCGAGGTCGATCGCTATGTCGTCGGAAAAAACCCCTGCCACCCAGATGACCTATCGAAGCTAATGGAAGCACCAGAACGCGGGCGACCCCCATGATCTCACCAACGCTGGTAGTTTTAGGCTACACCGGTGCTTGCCGCCGGTGTAGCCTGCATTGGTCTTCGCGTGTATTTCAGATCACCGCTTCTGCCCGCGCCGTCTTCTCCCGCTTCAGCATCAGCTTGTTGACAGCCGCAACGTAGGCCCGCGCCGACGCGACCATCGTATCGGTATCCGCGCCCCGTCCCGTAACCGTCCGCCCGGCTTCGTCCTCAAGACGCACCGATACTTCCGCCTGGGCATCCGTGCCCTGCGTAACCGCATGCACCTGGTAGAGCGCCAGCGTTCCGGAATGCGGCATGAGCTGCTTGATCGCGTTGAAGGTAGCATCAACAGGCCCGTTGCCGGTCGACTGCACTGTCTTGTGCTCGCCCTCGATGTCGAGCGTCAGGGTCGCCGATTGCGGTCCCATCGTACCGGCGATCACCGTCAGCGCCACCACCTTCGTGCGGTCGTGCATGTGCGCGATCTCTTCGTCGACAAGCGCCTCGATATCTTCGTCGTAGACGTGCTTCTTGCGATCGGCCAGCGCCTTGAACCGCGTGAAAGCATCCTCGAACTGGTTGTCGCCGAGTTCGTACCCGAGATCCTTCAGCTTGCTGCGGAACGCCGCCCGGCCCGAATGCTTGCCCATGACGAGCGAGGTCTTCGAGACCCCGACCGATTCCGGCGTCATGATCTCGTAGGTCTGCTGGTGCTTGAGAACGCCGTCTTGATGGATGCCGCTTTCATGCGCGAACGCGTTGCGTCCGACGATCGCCTTGTTGTACTGGACCGGGAAATTCGTCACCGCCGAAACCAGGCGGGAGGCCCGCGTCAGCATCGTCGTGTCGATCCCGACGGCGTAGGGCAGGGCGTCCGCTCGCGTGCGGATCGCCATGACGACCTCTTCGAGCGCGGCATTGCCCGCCCGTTCCCCGATGCCGTTGATCGTGCACTCGACCTGACGCGCGCCGCCGGCGACACCGGCCAGCGAATTGGCGACCGCCAGGCCGAGGTCGTTGTGGCAATGCACCGAGAAGATCGCCTTGTCGGAATCCTCCACCCCCTCGCGCACGGCCCTGAACATCGCCTCGTATTCTTCAGGCGTTGCATAGCCGACTGTGTCGGGCAGGTTGATGGTCGTCGCACCGGCCCGGATCGCGGCGTCGACGCAGGCGATCAGGTACGCGATCGGCGTGCGCGTCGCGTCCATCGCGCTCCATTCGACGTCCTCGACGAGATTGCGCGCCCGGTTGACGGTCGCCGTGATGATGTCGAGGACTTCGTCTTCGCTCTTGCGCATCTGGTGCGCGAGATGGATGGGGGAGGTTGAAACGAAGGTATGGATGCGCCCGCGCCGCGCGCCCTTCACGGCTTCGCCGGCCCGGTCGATGTCCTTGTCGATGGCACGCGCCAGACCGGCAACTGTCGCAGTCTTGACCCGCGCCGCGATCTCGCGGACGGCTTCGAAGTCCCCATCCGATGCAATCGGAAATCCTGCTTCGATGATGTCGACGCCCATCTCATCGAGATAGTCGGCGACCTCGAGCTTTTCCTCGAACGTCATCGTCGCGCCGGGACACTGCTCGCCATCGCGCAACGTCGTATCGAAGATCAACACGCGGTTATTGCCCGCGGGGGCCACATCGTTGTTCCTGGTCATATCAATCTGCCCTTGTGCTCGCCGCTCCGGCCTCGTACCGGCCGAGCGTCCAACTCGAATTGGTCCTGATGAAATTGCAACTCCGACCCCTGAGCCTGGACCCCGCGCGAAACGGGGAACCCTGAACAACTCAGGGGCTTCTAAGGAGCAACTCGGGCAGAGCAATGAGGCAATCGCCAAGCGCCCCGATCGCCGTCGTGGGCGCGGGGTTTGCGATCAGGGCGATGTCAGCGCAGCGGCACATGATCGTGCAGCACTCCTGGAAACCAGCCCGCACGGCTTTGGATCGTCAACACAAGCTGGCGCAGTGTTGAGTACAAGAAGTGTTGGCAAGGCGACCGTAGATAATTCGTCACCACTATAAGCCAAAGCGGTGAACAAATTGCAAGCCCGGCGATTCTACGCCGCAGCGGGTCGGGCCGGATGTACATGAGCATCTGGACTTAACGAACAACCTCCTGAATTATCACACTAGATCGACAGCCGCCCCTCGCTCACCCTCACCGCGTGGCCGCCGATGCGGACCGTTTCGAGTTCGCCGCCGCGCACCACGTTGCTGACGACGATCTGGCTCGGCCGCCCCATTTCATAGCCCTGTTCGACCACGCGTTTATGGGTACCGTCGGGAAAATCATCGAAATGATGCATTGCCCCCGCCAGGCAGATCGCCGCCGATCCGGTTGCTGGATCTTCCGGAACGCCGAGTGCCGGCGCAAACATCCGCGCATGGAACGCCGACTTGTTGTGGATGCACTGCCGCGTATAGAGGTAGACGCCGACGATACCTTGCTCATCGAAGGCCGCCTCCCAGTGCGGCGGACTGACGCGCGCCTTGGCAATGGCTTCCCGCGTCGAAACCGGAACCATCGCGAACGCCTGTCCGGCCGCGAAACAGCGGGCGCGATGGTTTTCGAAGCCGATTTCGTTTGCGATCAGCCCCAGGCCGGCAGCAAGCTTTTCAACCGGCGGCAGGGCGCCGGCATCCTGCGGCGGCTTCGGTGCATCGAATTCGGCAAAGCCGGGCTCGCCGGGCTTCAGCCTGACACCGACGCGAACGAGACCGATCTGCTGTTCCAGCGTCACGATCGAATCCTGTTCGGCATCGATAGTTCCGGCCTTCAGATCGGCCAGCAATACGGCCGTGCCAACCGTCGGATGGCCTGCGAATTTCAACTCCGCCATCGGCGTGAATATCCGCACGCCCGCCGAGTGCGCCGGGTTCTTCGGCGACGTCACGAAAACGGTCTCCGATAGGTTGAATTCGCGAGCGATGGCCTGCATCTGCCTGTCGTCAAGTCCATCGGCGCCGTGCACGACGGCCAGCGGGCTCCCGCCGAAGCGCACGGTGGTAAAGACGTCGAGTGTGTGAAAGTCGAGCCGCATCTGTTCCGGGCACCTGATTATCTGGACATCTTCGGCGCCTGCCTGTGCGCCGTGGTCGCGCCGCACTCTGCCGCTTTCCACTCCTGCGTCAAGCAGGTTATGCGCCGCGAAATCCTAGGCCTCTTCGTCCAGCACAGCCGCCAACACATGCCGCGAGAACGCCACGACATCTTGGTCGTCCGCACGCGGTGCCCGCCGGTAGATGACAAAGTCCTCAAGTTCGGGATCGCTTTGGCGACCGATTTCGCTGACGAGCGAGCGGCGCAGTTCCTCTGCCGTCAGCGGCGAAACGAATTCGACGGCAATCGACACCTGGAATGGCAGAATCGTCACGAGATATCCCGGTTGCCGATCGAACGCGCAGGCGGAAAGCCCGGTCTCCTCGAGCAGTTCCCGTTCGATGCTGGCATCGATATCGACACTGCCGTCGGCCGTCACGTCACGAGGATCGATGAAGCCGCCCGGCATGTAGATCAGGCCGGCATTGACGTTGCCAGCCCTCTGCCGCGCCAGGATCACCTCCCCACCGCTCGCCCTGATCAGCGCCGAGCCGAACCCGTCGTATGCGCCCGCCTCCGGGTAGCCGCGATCCTTCCAGTAAAGAAAGCTCGCAAATTCCGTTTCCATGAAACCTGCGTCCAAAACATCGCCGTTGATATCGAATGTTTCCATGACAAGAACCCGCCCATTGAAGAAGGATGGATTGTCGGCCAGCCGATTGCCCCAGTGCCGGGCGATCGCCGCTGCGTTGTCCAGCGCGAACACCCAAGGGCCAGCCGTCAGCCGCAACCGGCATTCGCGAACCCGATGAACCTGCGCCACTCTCACGAACCGGTCTCCTGGCTTGATTGATCTTCGCGGTTCCGAAGTTCGCATGAAGATGCTCTGCGACGATGATTTGAGGACAATTTCATTCGATCCAGGAATTGCGCTTGGCGATTGCGTGTGGAGACAGCGCAACAGGCTTGGGTCTTTCGTTCGGCAGCGGGTTGCATAAGCTCTCAACGGGCATCATAAATACCTACCCTCCGACAGTGCCCGGTAAGAGACTGCGGCTCATGTGGGAAAAGGTCATTTTCCAATACATTGTGATTTGTGTTTCAGGCAGCAGGTTTTGTTGACCAACTGCCACTATTTTGGCGCAGTCAAGCCTTGATGCCGCCACGCCTTGTTAATGAAATACAACTCGTTCGACGGCGACGAAGCGGCCATCCCGCCAGCGCCGCACAGGGATCAACGACAGGCGCCTTGCAGGGGGAAACGCGCGGCGCCGCACCTTAAAAATCTTTACAATCTTCGCCGTCCGGCCCCTCAGCATTTTTTGCCCGAGCCGAACCGCCCATCCTGCCAATGAAGTCCGCGTCCGTCTTTCGTTCTCGCGTCAACCGGGATTACGAATGCGAGGAATGCGTGAGGCTGCATCGACGGCTCCCGCAGCCGTCCGAGGCTGATTGGAATGTATCGAGCTTGGGTGGTTCCGGAAACGAAGCCACTCACGACGAACGGGAATGGTCCCCGCTCCGGACCCGTTCGTAGCCCAGGACTGCAAGCTCCTCCGAGCAGTTGGAGCAAAGCAGCCTGAACCGCTGGAAGGCCTGTGCTTTCGCACCGCCACACACCTCCCTCCCCGACGCGGGAGCATGGGTCTTCCGGTGGTTACCTATCGGCTCGCCGGATGCGCTCGACTCGCAATCACAGGCAGCCGGTAACCGTCGTCCCGCACTTCACATAATTTCCGATCGCTTCCCACTCACAGCACGGCGCTGCCTTGTCGCAGATCCACACGGTGCGTTCGCCGTCGGAAAACTTGTACTTGCAGACCTTCTCTCCGGGCTTGACCGACCGCGTCGGATTGGGCCATCCCGATTTCGAACGGGCCTCGCCATCCGCCGCTGCGAGCGCCACCGGTGCGCTCAGTGACATCGCGAGCACCGCACCAAGCGTAAATTTTGCAATGATCTTCAGCATAGCAGGCCGATCCTCGATTTTCGAGTTGCACACACGCAAGAGCAACGTCCAATCCGACGGAATCGTTGTCGAAGGGATTCCAGGATCGGATAAAATTGCTCTAGAATTACGATGCTAGAGCATCGTTATCCGGCGATCCGATCGCGAAAAGCGATCACGCGGATATTGCCCTAGTACCGCCGATCAGAAGTCCCTGTGTCGTATCAGTCAACCGCTTTCAGGGACTTCTGATCGAAAAGCGGTACTAGATTCAATATCCTACTAGGACCCTCTGCTTTCAGAAGTTCGTCAAGGTTGGTTGCCGCGAATGACTGAACGAACTTCTGAAAGCGGGTACTAGTGTGCAATGCAAAACGAATTCACGCTAGGACCGTGAAGCCTCACAGCAAATGTTTTTGGCAAACGCTCGCGGTTGCGCGCACCGCGGGCCGTGCATCCGCCCCGCACGACGACTATTCGTCGAGCAGACGTTCGACTTCGTTGACGAGATCCTTGAGATGGAACGGCTTCGACAGGACGCGAGCTTCCGTTGGCGCTTCAGAGGCGTTGTTCAGGGTCACCGCGGCAAACCCGGTGATGAACATGATCTTCAGATCCGGATCCAGCTCGCTGGCGCGGCGGGCCAACTCAATCCCGTCCATGCGCGGCATGACGATGTCAGTCAAAAGCAGCGCGAACGGCTCTTCCTTCAGCCTTTCGAGGGCATCGGCCCCATTATTGAAGGACACCACATCGTATCCCGCCCGCACCAGAGCGCGCTCGAGAAAACCCCGCATCGATTCGTCATCTTCAGCCAGAATGATGCGGTGCATGGCGAGAAGCGTTTGATTTAATGTCATCGTTCCAAGCGTTCGGTTCTGCCGTGGTACCATACACGATCAATGTGCGGCATGAGAACCGCCGGCCGTCTCGTGCCGCTGATCGTCCAATGAGGGTCGTTATCGTCCCCAGCCTTTGTCGTCCTGACACCTTGAATCCCGGCGGCTGGACTTGGGCTGGTTTCTAACTCTAGCCTTCTCCTCTCAGCTTGGCGCCAGTTTGGTAAAGGTAAGGTTGAGAATGTCCATCACCGGCACAGGAAATGTTCGATTGGCGCACTGCCCTGTGAGAAAGGCGCACCACGACAGCGCCCGGCCCCAGAAAATGTGTTTTCGATCGGTTGCCCTCCAACAGCCCCGTGGATCATCGGTGCGGTCGTCTCACCGGCATGTGGACACGGCACTATTCACTTGGCAGATTACAGCTCAGGCAATTACTAGTAGAGCGACACCCGATCGCGAAAAGCGACCGCGTCTGGTCGGTTGATGCTCTAGTGTCCCGTCTGCGAAGTTCGCCTCCACTCTGCCGCAGCCGCCTGAGCGAACTTCACAGACAAAAGGGACACTAGAATCATAGAGCTGCTAGTGTGGTGTTCGCGAAGTTCGCTCGGAGCGAGCTGCAAGTGGATGCGAACTTCGCGATCACCACACTAGGCCACATCGTGGGCCTGCAAGCCGGGGACTGACTAACCGATGCCCGAACGGGAAAGAGCCGCGATCCGATCCGAGCTGTCGCCAGGCTTTCTCGTCGCCGAACCCGAGCGCCTGACTTCGCCGCTGGTCTTCTGTTCCCCGCATTCAGGACGCATTTACCCGGAATATTTCCTGGCCCAGTCCCGCCTCGATGCCCATACGCTGCGCAAATCCGAAGACTGCTACATGGATGTGCTGTTCGCCTGCGCACCCGCCTACGGCGCACCCCTCATCGCCGCGCAATTTCCCCGGGCCTACCTCGACGTCAACCGCGAGCCTTACGAACTCGACCCCAACCTGTTCGAGGAACGCCTCCCCGACTACGCCAATTCGAAGTCGTCCCGCGTCATCGGCGGGCTTGGCACCATTGCGCGCATCGTCGGCGACGGCGCCGAGATCTACGCCCGGCCCCTGACGCTTGCCGCGGCTCTGGCTCGGATCGAGGGCCTCTACCACCCATTTCACGACGCGCTGAAGAAATTGATTGCGCGCAGCCGGCACACCTTCGGACAAGCGATCCTGATCGACTGCCACTCTATGCCTTCGAATTCGATGAGCGCCATCAACTCACGCGCACGCCCCGATATCGTCCTCGGTGACCGCTTCGGCACGGCTTGCGACGGCATCGTCATGAACTTCCTGCAGCGCGCCTTCCACGACCTCGGCTACAATGTCCATATCAACCGGCCCTATGCCGGCGGCTTTATCACCGAACATTACGGTCGCCCGTCGAGCGGTATCGATGCCTTGCAGATCGAGATCAATCGCGCGCTATATCTCAACGAGCACACGCTGGTGCCGACGCCGGGGTTTGCAAATCTCCAGTCCGACATCGAAGCCGTTGTCGCTCGTCTCGTATACGAACTGCCGGAACTGCTGGAGAGACCTGCAGCAGCCGAATAGCTGGATGTGCGCAACCGCACACGCCGACGGTCTATCTGTCTGTCGGATGCGCACTTCGGCGCTGGAAAAGGTCCAAAAAAAAGGCCGTTCGGGGTACGAACGGCCCAAGTCTAGGGAGGAAACGCCCAAGGAGGGCTGCGGCGGACGAGCAGGGCTCGTTGATGCCGCAATGCAAAATTGACGTTGCAGCGCACAAATTGCAACTGCATTTTTTGCAG
>Ga0180009_10002468_pt1 | contig 21751 bp, 13 predicted proteins | sample OS_PC_MetaG_FD_123537 | JGI IMG/M metagenome (GOLD analysis project Ga0180009, IMG submission 123537) | Groundwater microbial communities from the Aspo Hard Rock Laboratory (HRL) deep subsurface site, Sweden - OS_PC_MetaG | ecosystem: Environmental > Aquatic > Deep subsurface > Groundwater...
ACGGGCTTCTGCGCAGACCTTCGTCAGCGCTGCCGTCAGCGTGGTCTTGCCGTGGTCAACGTGACCAATCGTGCCGACGTTGACGTGCGGCTTGGAACGTTCAAATTTTGCCTTGGACATGGTGTTTACTCGCTTAAGATTCTGATTACACTGACAAATTCTGGAAATATCATCTACCTATGCTGCCGTCGTCGCCAGCAGCGCGACGACAGCGGAACTGGTGCCCACAACAGGAATTGAACCTGTGACCTCTCCCTTACCAAGGGAGTGCTCTACCGCCTGAGCTATGTGGGCGCATTCTTATATCTACACGGTCTTTTCAACACAACGGCTGCACAGTCCGCAACCCCCAGACCACAGCCACCGAGCTGTTGCAACCGGGCGGCGCAATGCCGTCAGGCTGGAGCGGGAGACGGGAATCGAACCCGCATCATCAGCTTGGAAGGCTGAGGTTCTACCATTGAACTACTCCCGCATATTTCTTGCGAACAGCGTTCACACCGCCTGCAACCGTCACCTGGCCCGTCACGCTGGCCCGTCACGTTAACCATTAACTTGGCAAGGACCTGTGCCGGCCTTTCGCGCATTGATCACGGCCACAATGCGCGCATCACTGACACCTGATACAGACGGCATCAATGGTGGAGGGGGCAGGATTCGAACCTGCGAAGGCATAGCCAGCAGATTTACAGTCTGCCCTCGTTGACCGCTTGAGTACCCCTCCAACAGCCAAGCCGCTTATTATCCAATGCCGGGGCCGATCATGTCAAGCCAACCGATGCCGTCAACTGTCGATTCTGGCCGCCATCAGGAAAACACTGCGTCAATCTCCGCAACCATGCCCGAAGACGGACAGCGATGTGTGTGCAGCGGCGACAGATCAGGCTGCGCAGAGCTGGCCGCTGATGCTTCACCACCAGCGGCTGTGGCCATCAATCGACGGCGTCGTCCTCGTCCCCCAGAGAATCCTCGTCGATCTCGAAATCCTCTTTCTTCAGCTTTGCGGCCGGCTGATACAGGCGGCGCAGTTCCTCATCGTCATGAAAGAAAATGTCCTCACCCAGTTCCGGGCTTTCCTGACCAATGTCGGCCAGCTCCGCCAGCAACGCGCGACGTTCCCGCAAGGCTTCGATGCGCCGCCAGCTCGGCATCGGCGCAGCCGCCGCTCGCGCCGGCGCCGCTTTGCCCTTGGCTTTGCCTCGCTGGCCCGCTGTTGCTTTCTTCCGTGTGGTCATCATCGACAACTGTCTGCACCGTATGAGCGGCTACTTTTAACGCACTCAAGGCGATTTCGCAAGCACTTTGTATCGGCCTGTGCAAACAGAATGATGACACCATACAAGCCATTGATTGACCGGACAAAATCCATGCTGGGCCGAGACAATCAGCGGACCCCGGCCGAGCCGGCGCAAGCGCCAGTGCGCAGGCATTTCGACAGGATCAGACGTTGAAGCGAAAATGCATCACGTCGGCTTCACGCACGACGTAGTCCTTGCCCTCGACATGCAGCTTGCCGGCCTCCTTGCAGGCCTGCTCGCCACCGAGCTCGACATAGTCGGCAAAGGCGGTGACCTCGGCGCGAATGAAGCCGCGCTCGAAATCGGTGTGAATGCGCCCTGCCGCTTTCGGCGCAGTGGCACCGCGCGCCACGGTCCAGGCGCGCGCCTCTTTCGGGCCGACGGTAAAAAACGTCAGCAGATTGAGCAACTCATAGCCGGCGCGGATGAGCCGGTGCAAACCCGGCTCCGGCAAACCCAGATCAGCGAGAAACTCATTCTGGTCGGCCGCATCCAGCTGCGCCAGCTCGGATTCAATCGCCGCGCACAGGATCACCATGCTGGCATTTTCCTGCTCTGCCAGCGCCGCCAGCTGAGCGGTGTGGGCATTGCCTTCCAGCTCATGTTCGTCGACATTGGCCACATACAGCACCGGTTTCTCGGTGAGCAGGTGATAATCGGCGATCCACACGCGCTGTTCCGCTGTCAGGCCGAGACTGCGCACCGGCAGACCAGCGCCCAGGTGCTGCTGCACCCTCTCCAGCACCTGCAGTGCCGCCACCGCGTCCTTGTTGCCGGAGTTGGCCTGGCGGCCGATCTTGTTGACCGCGCGCTCGATCGTTTCCAGATCGGCCAGCGCCAGTTCGGTGTTGATGGTTTCAGCATCCGACAGTGGATCCACGCGACCGTCCACATGCACCACATCGTCGTTGTCGAAGCAGCGCACGATGTGGGCAATGGCATCGGTCTGGCGGATGTTGGCCAGAAACTGGTTGCCCAGCCCCTCGCCGCTGGCCGCCCCCTTGACCAGACCGGCGATGTCGACAAACTCCATGGTCGTGGGCACGATCTTCTGCGATTTGGCAATCGCTGCCAGTTGCTGCAGTCGCGGATCCGGCACCGCGACCACGCCGACATTGGGCTCGATGGTGCAGAACGGGTAGTTTTCGGCATCGATGCCGGCCTTGGTCAGGGCATTGAACAGGGTCGATTTGCCGACGTTGGGCAGACCGACGATTCCGCATTTGAAGCCCACGTTATTCTCCAGTAATCCGGGTTGCTTGAGGTCAGGCCGTGGCGCTGCTGTGCAGACGGTTCATGGCTTGCGCCAGATTGCCATCCAGCAGCAGCGGCAGCACCTGTTCGGCCTGGTCGAACGCATTGTCCAGTGCGGCACGCTCACCGGCTGGAATGCGCTGATGGATGAGCCAGCCGGTGACCTGGGCGGCCATGCCAGGATGCCCCACGCCGATGCGCAGTCGCAGCCAATGATTGCTGCCCAGATGCTGCCCGATGCTGCGCAGGCCGTTGTGTCCACCATGACCTCCACCCAGCTTGAGCCGGGCCACACCAGGCGGCAGATCCAGCTCATCGTGAACCACCAGCAGCCGTTCGGCACAGTCCTCGGTGCTGAGTTTGTACCAGTCGAGCAGCGCACGAACGCACTGTCCGCTGCGGTTCATGAAGGTGTCCGGCTTGCACAGTAGCAGCGGCTGTCCGTTCATGCTGATGCCAGCGGTCAGGCCATGCAGTTTTTTCTGCGCCTTGAACGGTTCTGTGCCGGCCAGCCGATCCAAAAACCAAAACCCGGCATTGTGCCGGGTTTGGGCGTATTCGGCGCCGGGGTTGCCGAGACCGACAATGATGAACGGCGAGCTAGCCATGGCATCATCGCCTGTCGGTCCGCAACGCGTGACCGGATTTACTCGGCAGCGTCGCTGTCTTCGGCATCATCGCCTGCAGGCGCTTCGGTTTCTGCTGCGGCGTCCTCGTCCTCGGCTTCATCATCGTCGCTGGCCACGCTGACTGCCACATAGGCTGCCGAGACCACCACCACATCATTGTCCTCGGCGTCGCCGTGCACGAACGCGGTGGGCTTGACCCCTTCCGGGAAGTTCAGCTCACTGAGCATGACCGACTGACCGATTTCCAGCTCGGCCAGATCGACATGGATGAATTCCGGCAGGTTTTCCGGCAAAGCCATGATTTCAACATCGTTCATCTGATGCGAAATGACCACACCGGAAGTCTTGCCGGCTGGCGAGGTTTCCTCATTGCTGAAGTGGATCGGCACGGTGATGCGCAGTTCCTCGTCGTCGCGCACGCGCTGAAAATCGATGTGCATCAGGCGCGGCTTGAACGGATGCCGCTGCAGATCGCGCACGATCACTTTCTGCTTGCGACCGTCATCGACTTTCAGCTCAAGAATGCTGGAGTAGAAGGACTCGGTCTGCGAAGCATGCAGCAGCGGGTCGTGGTCCAGCGCCAGCGCTCTGGCTGGTCGTCCGGCACCATAAAGAATGGCCGGCACCTTGTTGTCACGACGCAGGCGGCGGCTCGCACCCTTCCCCGCATCCGTGCGCTCGGCAGCCGGAAACGCGATTAACTTGCTCATATTGTTTGTTCCTGAATTGATCATTGACCTGCCATGGGCAGGCTGTCCCGCGACCAGGACAGCAGAACATTATAGCAGACAGCTTTTGTCGGCTTCAATGCATCTGTTCGCATAAGCGCATGCATTGCCGGGCAATGCCCATGTTTGCTAATATACCGGCACCACAATCAATGCACATGGCGTGATGTGCGCAGCCGGCAGGCGACGCTGGCTAAACATGCGCCGCCGTCACCCGCCACGGTGCTCGCGTCACTTCACCATCACAGTCAGAGCCAGAGTCAAGATGAAACCATGCTCCATCGCCACTGTACTGTGGCTGATCACGCTTCCATGCCATGCCACCATCACCGGCGTGGTGGTGGATGACCTCAGCAACCTGCCGGTGGCAGACGCCCGCGTGCGCCTGCAGGCCACCACCGGTGCACCGTTCGTCACTGCCGCCGATGGCCAGTTCAACCTTGACAACATTCCTGCCGGCCCGGTGGTGGTCACCGCCGTGCCCAGCTACGACAGCAGCAGAGCCATCAATTACATCACCGGCGCAGTCAACGCCAGCGATGGAGATGTGGTGGAAATCCGGCTCACGCCACTGCCGACGGGCGATGCCAGCCCCTACGATCCGGGCAGTGCTGAGCAATGTGCCACCTGTCACTTCGATCAATTCAGCGAATGGCAGCAGTCGCGCCACAGCGGTGCTGCCGACAACGTCTGGGTGCGTGACCTGTTTTCCGGTGACGGCACCCCCGGTGGCGACGCCGGTTTTGTCTACACCGACACCCACGACCCCGGCGAGACCGGCTTTTGCGCCACCTGCCATGGCCCGATCGAAGATGCACAGGATCCCGGCAACGTCATGTTCAACAACTTCCAGACCGCTGCCGGGCAGGATGGCGTCACCTGTCTGGCCTGTCACCAGATGGCCGAAGTCAACGACAACACCAGCGCCCTGCATCACCTGGGCAACACCGAATACCGCTTCCCGGACCAGGGCGAGACCGCGCTGTGGGTGTGGGGGCCGCTGGATGACATCAGCAATTCGGCCATGCGCTCGTCGCACCAGCCGGGATTTTCCGACTCGCGTTTCTGTGCCGCCTGTCATGAATACAACAACCCCGACACCGGTGCCCCCGGCCAGACCACCTACAGCGAATGGCTGGCGTCACCGTTTGCCCAGCCGGGCCCGGAGTTTGCCAGCTGTCAGGATTGCCACATGCCCGCCGCCGCGCAGCCGGGGCCCATCTCGACACTGGGTGGCCAGCCAATCCGGCCGGCCGAGCAGCGTCGTGCCCACGATTTTGTCGGCACCACTAGCGGCAGCCTGCAGGACGCCATCGCGCTTGAGCTTGACGCCAGCGACGATGGCGGCGAATTGCTGGTGAATGCCGTGGTCAGCAACCAAGGCAGCGGTCATGCCTTCCCCACCGGGGTATCCATCCGCAATGCAGTGCTGCATGTGCAGGCCAGCGTTGACGGTCAGACGCTGCCGCTGCTCAGTGGCGATGTGATTCCATTCTATGGCTCATCTGCCAGCAGCAACGAGCCCGATGATCTGGCCGGCCAGCCTGGCCGTGGCTTTGCCCGCGTGCTGGAGGGCCGCATCAATGGCAGCGGACCGGTGGTGCGTCCGGTGCTGTTCATCGATGCCGAAAATGTCTGGTCGGACACGCGCATTGCTGCTGGCGCTGAAGATGTCTCGGCGTACCGTTTTGACACCAGCATGCTGCCGCCCAACAGCCAGGTCGAAGTCACCGCCACGCTGCTGTATCGGCGTGCCTGGCGCGATCTCGCCGTGACCAAGGGCTGGACCCAGACCCCGGGCGGCGATCCGGTGCAGAGCGTGGTCGCGCAGCAGAATGTCAACGTGGCCGCCGGCGGCACATTGCCGGAGATCCCCGGCGTGCCGGTGCTGGACATGCGCGGCATGTTGCTGCTGATGTTCGCCGTGGTGCTGAGCGCCCTGTTCTGGCGCAGGCGACAGTCGCCGCCGGGTTGACACGGCCGCTGCACTGGCAATGATGGTGTCCCAGGCAGTCACCGGTGCTGTGTCTGGAGATCTCTCCGCTCGCTGCGCTCGGTCGAGATGACAGCCAATTGTTTTGCTTCATATGATGACAGTCCAGGGTTTTACTCCACTCGATAACATCAGGCGGTCATCTGCCTCGTGACCTCCATGACGCTCCCATTGCCAGCGGGGACGCTGGCGCTCCAAATCTGTGTTCAGATGCCAAACCCTGCCGTCATTCCAGAATCGCGGTAGCGATATCCGTAATCTACCAGCAGTGTCGACGAACCCACCTCGTTCCCCACGCTTCAGCCTGTCCATGCCTGCTGTTTGGAATTAACCATACTCCCGTCTGAGAATGGCTAGTGCCTGAATATTCCCAAACCGGAGCATTGGAACGAGACATACAGCAAGAAATCATCCAATTTGGCTGTCATGCCGAGCGAGCGCAGCGAGCCGAGGGCTCTCACCTCACAAAACTCAGCAACCACAACTTCGTCTCAGCCAACACAATAACCGAAACGTAGCCGAACCCCCTCCCCTGCACAGCGGGGGAGGGTCGGGGTGGGGGCACAGCAAAACTTTGTTCAGATGCCAAACACTGCCGTCATTCCGGAATCGCGGTAGCGATATCCGGAATCCATGCGCAACGGTGACCACCTCGACTCTCCAACGATGGCGCTCAAGGCAGTCACCGATGATGTGCCTGGAGATCTCTCCGCTCGCTGCGCTCACTCGGGATGACAGCCCAGGGTTGCGCTTCATACAATGAAAACCCAGGGTTTTACTCCACTCGATAACATCAGGCGGTCATCTGCCTCGTAACCTCCATGACGTTTCCATTGCCAGCGGGGACGCTGGCGCTCCAAAACTTTGTTCAGATGCCAAACACTGACGTCATTCCGGAATCGCGGCAGCGATATCCGGAATCCATGCGCAACGGTGACCACCTCGACTCTCCAACGATGGCGCTCAAGGCAGTCACCGATGCTGTGCCTGGATATCTCTCCGCTCGCTGCGCTCGCTCGGGATGACAGCCCAGGGTTGCGCTTCATACAATGAAAACCCAGGGTTTTACTCCACTCGATAACATCAGGCGGTCATCTGCCGCGTGACCTCCTTGACATTCCCACGCTGCAGCAATAAAGCCAGCCTTTGCCGATCTCACCCAGGAGCATGGGAACCAGCCACCCCAGCCAGGCGAATCCATAAAAAAGCCACGCCGGAAGCCGGCGTGGCCATGTCTGCACAGCACGATAGAAATCAGACGCTGATCAGGATTCTGAATTCAGAGTTCAGAACCGCAGCACCCCGCGTACATACCAGAACTGACCCGGCAGTTCATGCGTGGTGACATCGAAGCCGTTCAGCGAACAGCTGAAGCACAGCGGTGGATCCTTGTCGAACAGGTTTTCCACCCCGCCGGTCAGCGACAGCTTGTACTTTTCCGTCAGATCAAAGCTGTAGCCCAGCTGGAAATCCACATAAATGCGGCTCGCCAAAGTATTGGTGGAATTGCCATTGTTGTCGAAATCGGGATTGCTGCATAAACCCAGATTGGTCAGGCTGTTGGCGGTGCCATCAAGAAAATCGCTGCAGGATTCAGTCACCGAATCGGTGTAGCGCAGGTTGAAGCTGGACTGCCAGTCGCCTCGATTCCAGCCCAGCACCATGTTGGATTGCCATTCGGGAATCGCGGAATCGTTTTCCTCCACTCCGACCAGGCGCCGGATCAACGGGTCGTTGGGATCGTCCGGGTTGATCAGCAGCTCGCTGAAGTTGTCGACAAACGTGGTGTTCCAGGTCATGAACACGCGACCGAAAGAATAATCCGGCGAGGAGTAGTTGATGCTGAAATCGAATCCCGAGGTGTTGATGCCGCCGATGTTCTGCAGGCGGTTCTGGAAACCGTTGATGGCACCGGTGACCGAGCGCGTGATGCCATCACAGAAGCCGGAATTGATGTCATTGAGACAGGCATTGAGCTGGGTCTGTGCATCCACCGCCTGGATGGCGTCATCCAGTTCATGGCGATACCAGGTGACGCCGAAGTCCAGTCGCGCGATGGCGTCAAAACCTTCCACCCAGCTGGGGCTGTAAACCAGCCCGGTAGACCACGAATCAGAGGTTTCCGGTCGCAGCACATCGTTGCCACCGGTGGTGACCGAGATCTGCTGATTGGCCTGGACGAAGGTCGACGGCACGCCCAGCGCCAGACAGTTGTCGATGACCTGCTGGCTGACGCCGGAGTTCTGGAAATTGCTGCATGGGTCATCAAGAATGGCATCAAAGCGTGAGGCCGAACCGAACAACTCGCCGATGCCCGGTGCACGAATGCCCTCGGCATAACTGCCACGGAACAGCAGGTCCTCGGTGACTTCCCAGCGGAAACCGGCCTTGACCGTGGTGCTGGTGCCGGCGGTGCTGAAATCGGACAGGCGGATGGCGCCGTTCAGATCCAGGCGGTGAATGCCGGGAATGTCACTGAGCACGGGAATGTCCAGCTCGCCGTAGATTTCCTCGACGTTGAAGCCGCCGGAGGTCGGCAAGGCCGGCACGCCGTTGCTCTCGCCAGCCACAATCACCGAATCAGGCTGGAACGAACCGCTCAGCTCGCGATGCTCAAAGCCCACGGCAATGCCCACTTCACCGGCGGGCAGCTCGAACAGCCCACCGGATATGTTGGCCGAGACGATTTCCAGATCCTGCTCCGAGGTGTCCACGCCGGGGAACTCGATGAAATCGATCATTTCCTGGGTCAGCGTGCCCGGGCCGTTGAACAGATCCAGCGGCACACAGCCGGGGATGTCGTTGAGACAGCGATCCACCGGCCCCAGCGCCTCGGCGATGCGACGGATGTTGAAGCTGCCCTGGGTGGTCTGCACCGCCTCGCTCTCGGCATCGACCAGATTCACATCCCAGAAGAAGGCACGATCGCCCAGGGTGATGCTGCCGGTGGCACCAGTGGCCAGATAGCGGGTGTCCACATCCTGCTTGAAGATGCGCGGCCCGGCCTCGATCGGGCGCCGGCCAAGCAGTTCGAAATTGACCCCGGAGATCAGATCAATGCCAAACGGGTTGAACGGATTGCTGGCCGAAATGGTGATGTCATCGGCCAGCGGGTTGCCGGTGCCGGCACCGGGCCCGAGAAAGATCGGCTCGGGCGCAGCCTGATTGGTGGAGGTGCGCTCGTTGAACATGCCGCGGAAATACAGGTTGACGTTGTTGCTGACCTGATAATTGAGCTGCGTGTACACGCTGGTGCGCTCGTTGGGTGTGGCCAGCAGGTTGAACGGCGAGAAGTTGAAGCGGTTCTCGTTGGTAAAGCCGATAAAGTCTTCAGGGAAATTGGCCCCGTTCGGGAAACTGCTGCCGTTGGGTGTGGTGATGTTGCAGAACGGGGTATCCGGCACGCCGTCGTCGTTGCTGTCGATCAGCGGACACACCGCATTGGCTTCTGGTGGATTGAAGATGAAACGCGTGTTGGGGGTACCGGAACTGCCGCGGGTGACACCGGTACCGGGCACCGGGAAGCTGGAGATTTCGCGATCACCGGCGGAAATGCTGCGATCGTTGTTGTAGCTGGCATTGACGATGATGGACAGCTTGTCGAAGGTGCCGCCGATGGTGGCCTCGGCGCGGATGCTCTCGCCGTCGCCTTCATCAAACTGGCCAAAATACGCCAGCGCTTCGCCGCCGTTCATCTCATCGCGCAGGATGATGTTGACCACGCCGCCGATGGCATCGGTGCCATACACCGCCGAGGCACCATCTTCGAGGATTTCGATGCGCTCGACAATCGCCAGCGGAATGGTGTTGAGATCGACAATGGAGCTGACCCCGGAGGCTGATGACTCGTTGATCCAGCGCAGTCCGTTGACCAGCACCAGCGTGCGCTGGGCACCCAGATGGCGCAGATTGACCGCTGCGGCACCGGCACCAACCCCGGCACCCGAGGGCGGAAAGCCGAAGTTTCCGGATGAGTTGAGCCGCGTGTTCAGCGCCGAGCCACCGGTGGTGAGCTGCTGCAGAATGTCGGCAATGTTGGTCTCGCCGGTGCGCTCCAGGTCTTCGCGGGTCAGCGTGTACACCGGCGACGAGCCCTCGGTGTAGACCCGGCGGATGCGCGACCCGGTGGTCTGGATGGCTTCCAGCTCCACCGCCTCTTCCTCATCGCCGCCCTGCTGGGCATGCGTTGCGGCAAACGGGGTGAGCATGAGCGCCAGCGCCAGCCATGGCAGCGAGCGGCCCGAACGGGAAATCAGTAAGCGTAGCAAAGAGCTTCGGGATTCAGACATGCGTATTCTCCAAAATAACGCTGATCAAACTTCCACACGCACAGTTGCCTGCACGTGAAGACACATGACCTCTGATCTCTACTCTGCCCTTGTTGTGTTGTTTGTCTTTATTATTTTTTAACAAAGATGCCACAATTGCGCCGGCAACGCAAGCACAATATATTAAAACCTTCGTAGTTGTCTCATGTCAAGCCAGCAAGCGCAGCGGTGCTCACTGCGGCGTGAAGGCACTGACGCTGATCTGATCACCCCGCACCTCGACAAAACTGGACTCGTCCAGCAGCTGCCAGTCGGCATCGCAATCGTCCAGCGGCTCGGACAGAATCAGATGGCCCTTGGCCAGCGTCTGCCGATCGCGCTCGACCATGCGCTGCAGCGCCTTGGGGCCATCATTGATGTACAGCGTTTTCGAGCGGTTGTCGCTGGAGTAGCGCACCGCATACAGCGCCTCGCCATCGGCCACGGCACAGGTCAGCCGGAACGGCCCGTCGATGCCGTGCTCGCTGCGGGCGCGCTCGATGCGTGCGGTCATGCGTTCCAGCCCGGTTTTGACGCCTTTGTCCATGCCCAGCGTCAGCGCCAGAAAAAAGCACACCTCGCTGTCGGTGGTGCCATGCACGCAATTGAAGTATTGCGGATCGATCTCCAGCATCAACTCGCGTCGCATGCTGGCAAAGCCGATCACCTCGCCATTGTGCTGAAACAGAAAGCGGCCGTGCGCAAACGGATGACTGTTGGTGCGCTGCACGATGCCATCGTAGGCGGCGCGCAGATGGGCCATGAACAGGCGTGACTTCAGATTTCGCGCCAGACTGGCAAAGTTCTCATCGCTCCAGGCCGGGCGCAGCTCGCGATACAGTCCCGGCTCCGGCTTGTCGCCATACCAGCCAAAGCCAAACCCGTCACCGTTGGTGGGAAACGCGCCATCGGGAAAATCCGGCATGCCGGTGACGTAGTTCTGCCGGGCAAAACGGCTTTGCATCAGCAGCGAATATTTCGGCCGCAACAGCAGCGTATCCATATAGATTTCCGGGCCTGACCAGGCCAGCCAGCGACACATGGGCTTCTCCAGTTGATGATCTCGTGCCTGAGTCTGCCACAGATACCGATTGGCATAAACCACCCTGAGCTGATCAGGTTACCTCGATCAGATTAGCCAGGGAAGATTGCGCATGGATTCCGGATATCGCTGCCGCGATTCAAGAATGACGGCAGGGTTTGGCGCTTGAACAGGGCTTAGGAGCGCCAGCGTCCCCGCTGGCAATAGGAACCTCATGGAGATCACGAGGCAGATATCCGCCTGATGTTATCGAGTGAAGCAAACTCTGGACAGTCATCAAGTGAAGCAATACCTTTGGAAGCAAACTCTGGACAGTCATCAAGTGAAGCAATACCTTTGGGTTGACATCAAATGATGCAACACGTTTAGCTGTCATCTCGTGAAGCAAAACATTTGGCTGTCATCTCGACCGAGCGCAGCGAGCGGAGAGATCTCTCGGCAGACAGCACCGGTAACCACCTGGATCGCCAGCGTTGGAGAGTCGAAGAGGTCACCGTTGCGCATGGATTCCGGATATCGCTGCCGCGATTCCGGAATGACGTCAGGCTTTACCGCTTGAACAGGGCTTTGGAGCGCCAGCGTCCCCGTAGTGTACCCCGCCGGAAATACTGTGACATTCAGAGCGCGTCCTGAGGCTGCAGTACAAGACGCAATCCGAAGTGAATGGCAAGCCCTTGACAAGGATTGCAACGCCGTAATGCAGCCTCAGGGGCGCTCCCGCAGGGCGAGCCGGAAAGCACTCATCCGCTTTGTTATGGCTCTTGGCCATGGAGTGGCCATGACCTGCGAGCCATGCCTTGCGGCTAAGCGCTTTCCGGCTCGCTGAACGTTACAGTATTTCCGGCGGGGTACACTAGCATGGGTGAGTCGCTGTGCGACAATGGAACAGTTGGAGTAATGCCGGTGAATCACTGCGCGATGATGAATGGCATGTATAGCGACTAGCGACGCGGCCTGCGCTGCGATGACGAGCGCTGTGTATGAGTGAAAACATGGCTGTCATACCTGCGCAGGCCGGTATCCAGTCCAGTCAACCATCGCGAAGCGATTCATCACACACAGCAAGCAATGACCTGCATCTGATCCCACCACCAGCCGAAACTGCAGACCTCCCAACACCACCTTGTAGACAAAAGACTAGACTGACCCCATGCAGGACGACTTCGACCCGACCACCGACTCAATCGAAGACTGGCTCAGCGAGCACAACATCGGCTGCCCCTACTGCGGCGAGACCATCGGCATCGTCGTCGATCACGACAACCTGCCGGCCAGCTACATCGAAGACTGCCAGGTATGCTGTCAACCGATCAACCTGCACATCGTCAGCGACCAGGAAGGCGACCTGCACATCGACGCCCGCCGCGACGACGACTGAGCCTGTGGCCCTAACGCCAGCCCAGTCACACCATCACCATCAGACCAGCAGCCTGATGCAGCAGACGCAGAACCAGCAGACACCCCACCCACAGGCAAAAGCCATCGCAAGCGCAGTCCAGACTGCTGCGCAAACATTGAACTCCAGCACCGCTGGCGTGTCACAGTCAACGTTGATATACTGACTGATTACCGGGGGCGTCCTGGTTTCGACGTGGATAGTGACGTTCATCGGTGCATGCCGAGCATTGAAGTAGTCTCGTAAAACCTCTTCAAAACTTATAGTTGCCAACGACGACAACTACGCACTCGCAGCTTAAAAACCTGTAATGCGCCTTCACCCGATGTGCCCGTGATTCGGATCTGAAGGTTACCCAACGGGATCGTCAACTGCCGGGTTCCCGGGGCAGCTTGATTAAAACACACCGGAACTGGCTGACGGATTGCCCCCGCCCTTCGGGCTAAAGTCAGTAAGATTAAATTGAAGGGACAAGCATGTAGATCCGAGAAAAGATCATTCGCGGACGCGGGTTCGACTCCCGCCGCCTCCACCAACAACCGCAGGCCAGCCTCACAAGCTGGCTTTTTTTATGGCTGGACCCTAGGAGCCTGTCGGACTTAACACTGATCTACTGCAGAAAATCCGGATTGGGCCAGATTCTCCGATCTTCATCGTTGAATAGGCCCACACTATTCGCCTCAAAAGATCGAAAAATCTGACTCCAACCGGCTTTCCTTCGCTACGATCGGTCAAATCCGACAGGCTCCTAGCAGCGGGGAGTCGAACCCGCTGTATTGGTATGACCCCCACTCTTGTGTTCTCGCCCCTCAGGGGCAAGACCATATGTGTCGCTCACGCGACTGCCAATTGCGTGTTTAGCGACACGCAACGCCCCGCCGCCTCCACCAACAACCGCAGGCCAGCCTCACAAGCTGGCTTTTTTTATGGCTGCCCCCCAGCGGCGGGGAGTCGAACCCGCTGTATTGGTATGACCCTCACTCTTGTCTTAACTCGACTGGATAACATCATGTAGATTATGCGCTGTCATATTAATGGCCAGCCATTCAGCTCGCTATCTGCGCATGATCAGGTACAAATTCATGCAGTTTACCGAACAGTGCATCCACGACGCTCTCCTTTCCAGTGAACAGTGCTTCAGGCCCGCCCCCATGCAAGTCGCTGAACGGCGACTCGTACAAAGACCTGGCCTCAATCACACCATTCTTACTGAGCTGATCAATGATCAGCTCGACGAACCGAATCTGACGAGCAGACAGACTTTCATCGCTCAGGAACTTTGAGAAGGCCGATTGGACGGCTGCACGATCCATGCCAACCAACGATCGGACGAAATGCAGGAGCGAAGGTGCCTGACTGCGTGCCAACAAGTCCTTGAGCAAGGTTTCGCCTTCGTCCTCACCGATTTGCACCAGCATGGTCTGCAGCTCCTCGAGGTTTTTTTTGGTCAGCGGCTGATTGCTGCGCAGGCGCTGGATGACGACGTTGTCGAGGTGGTTTCTCAGGTATTCGCGCACCTTCTTCTCGTACTGCGCGCCAGTCATGCGCGGCATTGCGATGACTTCGCCGTGACGTGTGCCGAGCACTTCGTCCTGCAGGTTGGAATAGACGACGGTACGCTTCTGGCGGTCGATGAACGGCACCAGCCCGCGCACGCGCCGACGCAGTTCTTCGAGACGGTCCAGCGTCATGCCTTCCCAGAACTCCGGCGTCTGGATGGCCTGCAGGTAGTCGGCCTGTTGGGCAACGGCAGTGATGGCGGTCTTGTCTTCCAGCAGCTCCGCCACGCGAACCACACGCTGGCGTTGTTTCTCGAACAGATTTGGGTTGCCCTCGAGCAGCGCCAGTTGCATTTTCAGCGCGGTCAGGTCGAACAGGCGCGATTCGACGTCGTCGGTCTCGATCTGGCTCGGCAGCGCGGCCACGTGTAGCGCCAGCGTCTGCCTATCCTGATCGCTCAAACGCTCCCAAGCCTCGCGCTTCTGGAAGTGCTCGACCGCCTCCAGGTGCATGCGCACGATGAAGTTGTCCCGGTTCATCGCCGCAACTTCCGCGTGGAGCTGGTCGGCCAGGCCAATCTCAAGCTCCAGCCCGTCGTCGTGCTCCGGCTGGTTCTGCAACTGGCCCAGCAACTCGACACGCGCACGGAACAAACGGGCCCCCAGCGGCACCCCGCCGCCACCTTCGATGCCTTCCGGGTTTTCCTTGAAGAAATCGAAGTTATAGCAGAAGTCGAAGACGCGGAAATTCTCCTTGTCCATGCCAGGGCCGAACAAATCCGGGCACAGCCGGGTGCCGCGACCGATCATCTGCCAAAACTTGATCTTCGAGTACACCGGCTTGAAGAACACCAGGTTGACCACTTCGGGAATGTCGATGCCGGTATCGAGCATGTCCACCGAGATGGCTATATGCGGTGCCTTGTCGACCTGAGAAAAATCGTCGATCAGGCTCTGGGCATAGCTCGCGTAGTTGTCGATCACCCGGGCGAAGCCGCCCTTGTACTCGGGATAGTGGTGGTTGAAACGCGCCTCGATGAAAGCGGCATGGTCGTGGTTGCGGGCAAAGATGATGGTCTTGGCCAGCCGGTCGCCGCCGGCCACCCGAGCGCCTTGCTCCATCAGATGCTGCAGCGCTTTATCCACGGTGTCCTGATTGAACAGCCAGCTATTGATTGCTGCCGCGCTGACCTTGTCGGGCAGGCCGTCCTCATAGACGTCATCGCCCCAGTCCAGGCTCTCCCAGTGGGCCTTTTCTTCCTCGCTAAGCGAGTCGTAGTCGATGCCCTCGCGTGGAAAGCGCAGGTCCACCTGCTGCACCCGAGGCGGGACGAGGAATCCATCGCTGACGGCCTTGTCAAGCTCGTAGGCGTCGGTGGGCACGCCCGGCTCCAGATCGAACAACTCGTAGGTGTTGCGATCGACCTGCTCGCGCGGCGTGGCGGTCAGGCCCACCAGCAACGCGTCGAAGTAGTCGAAGATCGCCCGGTACTTCTGGTAGACCGAGCGATGCGCCTCGTCGATGATGATCAGGTCGAAGTAGCCAACCCCGAAACGTGCCTCGCCCCGGCCCTCGGTGGACTTCTCGATCAGCCCCATCATGGTCGGATAGGTGCACACGTACACCCGCCCATCGGTGTCTTTCTCGGTCACCAGATTGACCGGACTGGATTCTGGCAGATGCGCCTTGAACGCGCTGCAGGCTTGCTTGACCAATGAAACCCGGTCGGCCAGAAACAGCACCCGCTTGACCCAATTGGCCCGCTGCAGCATATCGACCAGCGCGATCGAGGTTCGCGTCTTGCCCGTACCGGTGGCCATCACCAGCAGCGACTTGCGCTGGCCCTTGGTCAGCCCCGCGCAGATGCTGCCGATGGCGCGTTTCTGGTAGTATCGACCAGCAATCGCCTCGCGCACCTTACCGACATCCAGCGGCTGGCGGCTGTCGCGTCGGCGGATCAGGCGCTCCAGCTCGTCTTTGCGGTAGAACCCGGCCACCTTGCGCGGTGGATAGAACGCGTCGTCCCACAGCCAGGTTTCATAACCATTGGTGTAGAAAATCAAAGGGCGCTGGCCGTGCATCTGTTCCAGGCAGTCGGCATAGAGCTTGGCCTGCTGGCGGCCGGCGGTCGGGTCGGCGGTGGTCTTCTTGGCCTCGACCACACCCAGCGGCTTGCCGTCGTCGCCCCACAGCACGTAGTCGGCATAGCCGTAGCCCTTGGCGTTGGGCATGCCCTGCACCTCGTACTCGCGGTCGCGGGGACTTGTAAGCTTCCAGCCAGCACGGTTCAGGTCCAGATCGATCAGGTGTCTGCGGGTATCGGACTCGGAATAGTCGTGCGTATCCGGGATGGCCTCGGCGTGTTCGCGCAGCCGGGCGATTTCTTCGCGCAGTGCCATGATCTCGGCATTCTGGGCATCGGCTTCCTGCTGGCGTTTGAGCTCTATCTCCGAGCGCTGCTCAAGTTCTTTTTCCAGTTCAACCAGTTGCTCACGCGGCACCACATCCCCAGTCACGAGGGCCGGCACCCGTTCGTCGCGCCAGGCCGCGCCGTCGCGGGGATGGTTGGGGGCATAAGTGCGGGTCAGCCAGTAGCAGAAATGGTGCAGATCGCGGACCGCCTGCATCGCCTCTTCGACCGGGACCGTGGCCCGGTCGTGGACCGCCTTGTTGCCGATCTTGTGGATCAGCTGGGCTTTCTGGAACACGCGCTCATCCATCACCCGGCGCAGGCTGTTCTCGTACAGCAGCGCGGCAAGCTTGCGGTCATAGGGCTGGTTTAGGCGGCGTTCGAAGCGGTACAACCAGTGCAGTGCGGTTTCCAGCGCGAAGCGGGCATGGAAACAGGCGGCGCGCGGGTCGCCGTGAACATGGCCTTCCGCTCTGGTCGCAGCGGCGGCAATCTCGCTGAAGCGGCCGGGCAGGAAGGCGAAGTTGCTCATCAACCGCCTCTCAGTGCGCGCTCGATTTGCCGGACTGAGTCAATCAGTGCTTGGAATCGGGGTGGAACGCCAATAAACATATCTGCCATGTCCTGATAATCAACACGCCAAGCCTGCAACTGCTCCTCCGGTGGCACCAGAACGAGCCCGCCTGGGGTCAACTGGTCGTAGTCAATTCCTCCGTAGCTGTAGAAGGCTTTGCGATGCAGCTTGACACCCTGGAACAAGTCGAGCAAGTCAGCATCATCCTGCACATGCTCCCACAGTTTCACCAGGTCATACAAATGACGCGACTGCCTGCTGGCCACCACAGTGCTGGCCTGCGCATGCCGTTCATGCAGAAGAGAGGCTTTTTCCCAGAAAGTGCGGGCCGGCGTGACACAGGAAATCCTTAGTTCATGGCGCTGTGCAAATCGTGGAAATGCCTGAGCGACATAAGGAGTAATCAGGCGGCTGTCCTCAGGCCAGGAATCGGCTCTGCCGCTGAGCTCAACCTTGACCAGAGGTCGCTGATAGGCTCTGCCGGGGCGCAAATCGGCACGTGGGTATTCAACCTCGATAATGAACGGGTCTCGCGCCTGATCGATCGCAACCATTCGGGCGCTCGCGCCACCTCCAAGCTGCTCGACCTGGTTCTGAACAAGCGGGAAAATCTGCTCGCGAACGACTGCACGACAAGTTCTGCGCAAGCGTTTCAGAATGCGATCCTGCTGCGCCCTGCTGATCGATAGATCGCTGGGGTCCGGCAACTCAGCGTCGACCCAGTCGCGCGAGATACCCAGATCGATGTCTTCCGAAAATCGGTCGATCAGGCCCCAGCCCTTGGACAGTGAAGTACCGCCCCGGAAACTCAAGTGGCGGCCGATCTGCACGGAATGGAAAAGCACTTCGAGCACCCAGCAAACCCAGAAATCTTTTTCCACATAAAACGCCGGCAAGCCAAGCTCGACTCCGGCCTGGGTAAACAGCTCTCTGCGCTGTCCGGTCGTTAGATCAAGCACTGCGCTCATCAGCCACCGGCACGCGGTTTGTCGTCAGGCTGTGCAGCAGCAAGCGAACGGAACACCTCACCAATCCATGCCGGAACCCGCTTGATGTCTTTTAGCAGCTGGTCTTTATCGGCCTCACTCAAGCGGCGACGTAGCTGTTCAACGACCTGATCATCCACCTGATCCTTGCGCAGGTGGCGCAAAGCTTCGGCCACCGTGCCGCTGACGCGACCGGCGATCGCCAATCTCCGGGCTGAAGCCTGGCGCAGTTCGATTGGCAGATTCCGCACCTGCAGCTTGCGGCTGTGGCCATCCGTCAGATAGACCACTTTGGCCGGCACCTGGTCGCTCAAGCCGAGCAGGTTGGCTGCATAGGCACCGGAGGCCTGGATTCGCTCCCCGCCCGCGCGGCTGATCGCCTTGACGATGTCCTCCGGATCGGGAGCCAATTCACCCAACAGCTCGCTTTGCCGGGGATAGACATACACACCACGGCTGGGGCGCCGCAAGCGCCCGGCCCTGACCAACCGCGACAGCGCCACCGCAATCACCCGGCGATCGGCCAGGTCGAGGAAGTCACCTGGCATCATTGCTGCGCCACGACCACGTGCACGAAATCGCTTAAGTATCGATTCTTCAATGCTTTTTTTTGCTTTCTTTCTAGACATTATGTTGCTAATTTTACCCCTTTTTAGCAACAATTCAAGCGCTGTTTCCGGCATCAGTCTGCGTAGCTGCGCTCGGCGAAGCGGGCATGGAAGCGGGCAGCGCGCGGGTCGCCGTGGACATGGCCTTCCGCCTTCGTCGCAGCGGCGGCGATGGCGATGAAGCGAACTGGGAGGAAGGCGAAGTTGGTCATGGCGGGCTATAGCTGGCCGGCAAAGGCGCATTGCTGCAGGGAAGCGAAAAGTGCCTCATGCTCGTCAAGATGCGTTTTAAGTAGCTGCTGATGCGACTCTAAAGCATCAACAAACTCAACGAACTTTCGCTGCAGGTTTAGTGGCGGGCACATGATGACCATGGACTTGATGTCCTTCGTAGTGAGATTCTGGAAAATCGCGCCGGCTTTACGCCGCTCATGCGTCAACTTAAGGAGGTGAAGCTGAAATTTAATAAAAACACTCTCGATTCGTTCCCGGTCTATGTCGAGAAAAGCGACGAAACCATCGTGAACGCAGCAATCTACTTGGGTCTGAGACACCACGCCGACATCTCCAGATACAGCCATGACCACTGTTCCTCGCGGAACTGGTCTACTCTTTTTTGCGCCCTCAAAGGTCAAGCTATCGATTCGAGGAGTAACCCAGAATCCATCTCTTGTGATGTCTCCAACCATCAGCCGCGGAACTTCACCGCCATAGTAGGCAGGGTCACCCTTCGGCCTCGGTGAACTGCCGCGAACCAAGCGCGAAAGGCTATCAATCCTTGACGTAGCCCACCCCTTCAGATTCTCCACCGGGTCGCCGAACATCTCCAGAAAGGTCGATTGCAGGAGGGCGTCGAGTTGGGCGAGGGATTCCCGGCGCTTGGCCCGCAGCGCGTCCGCCGCATCCAGAATTTTCGCGATGCGCTTCTGTTCGGGGAGGGGTGGGAGGGGAACAGGAAGCTTTGCCAACTGCTTCGGGCTGAGCCGAGGCAAGTTTGCCCCACTCGCACGAGAATTGGCGTAGTCGACCATCTTCTCCGATCGGAGAAAGTAAGCGAGATAGCGCCGATCTAATTTTGAACCTGGACGGATCGGGATAATGTCTGTACTGCAGATCCCGGAGAAACTCGGCAAGGCAATCTTGGCCAAGTATGGGCGCAACTTGCCGTATAAAACGTGCTCGTCTGAGAATTGGAACTTAGAACTCTTCAGCTCGCCAGCCTCAACTTCGACAGATCCCAAAATTTCGCCACCCGATTCAATGTGCTCAAGCCCGAGGTACTGCGCGCCCTCCTTGATTTGGTCAGCCGACAAGGACTGCCGATCAAGCTTTGCTACTTCGCCAAGCTCAACAAAAGGGAAAGTCACCGGAGCATCTCCTCCAACTCCTCCCTCCCCCGCGCAATCTCCTCATCCAGCTCCTTCAACCGCGCCAAAATCACCACCGGCGGGTCGTGCTCCACGGCCTCGTATTCGACTTCCTTGTAGCGATTGATCGACAGGTCGTAGTAGTTCGCGGCGATCTCTGTTTTTGCAACGAGGAAGCTCTGGTCGGTGCGCTTTCGATCGGCCTCGGCAGCGCGATTGTTCCACCGGGCCACCAGGTCCGGCAGGTCGGTCTTGTCCGGCTGCGGGGTGCGCTTGTCGTCCAGCGAGTAGCCGTCGGCCGCCATCTTGTAGAACCAGACGTGGTCGGTGCCGCCGGAGTTGGTCTTGGTGAATACAAGAATCGCGGTGGAAACCCCGGCGTAGGGTTTGAACACACCCGAGGGCATGGAGATCACCGCGTCGAGCTTCTGGTCCTCGACCAGCATTTTGCGCAGGCTCTTGTGCGCGTTGCTGGAGCCGAACAGCACGCCGTCGGGCACGATCACCGCGGCCCGGCCGCCGATCTGCAGCAGGCGCAGGAACAGGGCCATGAACAAAAGCTCGGTCTTCTTGGTCTTGACGATCTGCAGCAGGTCCTTGGCAGTGGACTCGTAGTCGAGGCTGCCGGCAAACGGCGGATTGGCGAGGATCAGGGAGTATTTCTCGGCATCCGTTTCGTCGGCCTGGGCCAGCGAATCCCGATAACGGATGTCCGGGTTCTCGACCCCGTGCAGCAGCATGTTCATGCTGCCGATCCGGAGCATGGTGGAGTCGAAGTCATAGCCGTGGAAGGTGGCCTCGTTGAAGCGGCGGCGCGAGGCCTCGTCGCGGTAGATGGCGTCGGAATGATGTTCCCGCAGATACTCCGAGGCCGCGACCAGGAAGCCCGCCGTGCCGCAGGCCGGGTCGCAGATGCGGTCGCTCGGCGTCGGCGCGGTCATGTCCACCATCAGCCGGATGATGTGCCGGGGCGTGCGAAACTGGCCGTTCTGGCCGGCGCTGGCGATCTTGCCGAGCATGTACTCATACAGATCACCCTTGGTGTCGGCGTCGCTCATGTCGATGCCGTCGAGTTGGTCGACCACGCTGGCCAGCACGCGCGGGGTGGGCATCATGAACATCGCGTCTTTCATGTGGTGCGAGTAGGTCGTGCCCTCCTCGTCCCCGTTGCCAGCACCGAGGCGCTTGATGAACGGAAACACCTCGTCGCGTACCGTCTCGTACATCTCCTCCGGACTGAAATCCTTGAACCGCGACCAGCGCAGCCGATCCTGCGCCTCGGTAAACACCGGCTCGTCGATCGCCTGCCCCAGTCGCGCGGCCTTGCGCTCCTGCAGCGTGTGCAACTCGTCCAGGCGCTTGATGAACAGCAGGTAGGTCAGCTGCTCGATGACCGACAGCGGGTTGGAGATGCCGCCGGACCACATCGTGTTCCAGATGCGGTCGACGCTGGACTTTAGTTCGCCTGTGATCACGATGAAAACATCTCCCTGAAAATTGAATCAACCCGGCACGATAAAAACCGCAGATTTTGGCTGCTAGTGTAGTGTCCTAAACTTAATCAAGAAATGTTATACTATCGGCATACTCAATGACCAACCGAGCCCAGTATGCCAGCACCTATAAAGATCAATTTAAGTAAAGATGAAATTAAACTGC
>Ga0180009_10002469_pt1 | contig 21745 bp, 17 predicted proteins | sample OS_PC_MetaG_FD_123537 | JGI IMG/M metagenome (GOLD analysis project Ga0180009, IMG submission 123537) | Groundwater microbial communities from the Aspo Hard Rock Laboratory (HRL) deep subsurface site, Sweden - OS_PC_MetaG | ecosystem: Environmental > Aquatic > Deep subsurface > Groundwater...
GCCGAACACCAGCGCGCACTTCGAGCCCTCGGTCGAACCGTTGTTCTCGTGCGGGTCCTTGTTCACGCCCGACTCGATCATCTCGTGATAGAGGTCGTTGCCCTCGCGCGTGCGCTCGCCGACGCCGGCGAACACCGAATAGCCGCCGTGATTGTTGGCGACGTTGTTGATCAGTTCCTGGATGAGCACGGTCTTGCCGACCCCGGCGCCGCCGAACAGGCCGATCTTGCCGCCGCGGGCGTAAGGGGCCAGAAGGTCAACGACCTTGATGCCGGTGACCAGGATCTGGGATTCCGGGCTCTGGTCGATGAATGCCGGCGCGTCCTGATGGATGCCGCGCCTGATCTTGGTCTTGACCGGGCCGGCCTCGTCGACCGGCTCGCCGATGACGTTCATGATGCGTCCGAGCGTCTCGTCGCCGACCGGAACGGTGATCGGCTCGCCGGTATCGGAGACGGTCTGGCCGCGAACGAGGCCCTCGGTTGTGTCCATGGCGATGGTGCGCACCTGGTTGTCGCCGAGGTGCTGGGCCACTTCCAGCACCAGCCGGTTGCCGTTGTTGTCGGTTTCGAGCGCGTTCAGAATTGCGGGCAGGTGTTCGTCGAACTCGACGTCGACGACAGCGCCGATGACCTGTGCGACGCGACCAACGAGCTTCTTGGTTGCCATGTGCTTTTCCTTCGTTCCTTACGCGGCGCCGCGGCGCGCTGCCTGTCCTCGGGGCCGGCATGCCGGCCGCCTTGTTCCGTTGATCCCGGGCTAGAGCGCTTCGGCGCCCGAGATGATTTCGATCAGTTCCTTAGTGATCTGGGCCTGGCGCCGGCGATTGTAGCTCAGCGTCAGCTTGTCGATCATGTCGCCGGCATTGCGCGTGGCGCTGTCCATGGCGCTCATCTTGGCGCCCATTTCGCCGGCGCCGTTTTCGAGCAGCGCAGCAAAAATCTGCACGTTGATGTTGCGCGGCAGGATCTCGGCGAGAATGCCGTGTTCGCTCGGTTCGAATTCGTAGGACAGAACCTCGTTCTCGCCCTCGTCGACATAGGCCGGAATGATCTGCAGGGCCGTCGGCTCCTGCGAGATCACCGAGTTGAACCGCGAATAGAACAGCGTCGCCACGTCGAACTCGCCGGCCGCGAAACGGGCGACGATCTTCTCGCCGAGGGCCTCGGCATTGGCGTAGCCGATCTGGCGCACGTCCCTCAAGGTTATGGTCTCGACGATCCTGTCCTTGAACAGGCGGCGAAGCACGTCGTTGCCCTTCTTGCCGATGGTCATGATCTTGACCGTCTTGCCCGCGGCGATCAGCCGGTTGGCGTGGTCGCGGGCCATGCGGGCGATCGAGGAGTTGAAGCCGCCGCACAGGCCGCGCTCGGCGGTCATCACGATCAGAAGATGGGTCCGGTCGCTGCCGGTGCCGGCTAGAAGCTTGGGCAGGTCGGGACGGCCGGCATAGTCGATGCCGAGGGCCCGCGTCATCGCCGCCATGCGCGTCGCATAGGGACGAGCCGCCTCGGCCGCCTCTTCGGCGCGCTTGAACTTGGCCGCCGCGACCATCTGCATGGCCTTGGTGATCTTCTGGGTCGATCGGACCGAGGAGATGCGGTTCTTGAGGTCTTTCAAAGAGGGCATGGTGCCGTCCTGTCCTCTTGGCCCTTAGGCCGCAAACGTCTTCTTGAAGCCGTCGATGGCGGCGGTCAGCCGGGCGCGGATCGAATCGGAGAGCGCCTTTTCTGTCGCGATGTCCTTCAGCAGGTCGGCATGCTTGCCGCGCAGGGCGCTCAATAGGGCGGTCTCGAAGGGCCGGACCCTAGAGACCGGAAGACTGTCGAGATAGCCGTTGACACCGGCAAAGATCACCGCGACCTGTTCCTCGGTCTTCAAGGGCGAGAATTGCGGCTGCTTCAGCAGTTCGGTGAGGCGGGCGCCGCGATTGAGGAGACGCTGGGTCGCCGCGTCGAGGTCGGAGCCGAACTGGGCGAAGGCGGCCATTTCGCGATACTGCGCCAATTCGCCCTTGATCGAGCCGGCGACCTGCTTCATCGCCTTGATCTGGGCCGAGGAACCGACGCGGGACACCGAAAGACCGGCATTCATCGCCGGACGGATGCCCTGGAAGAACAGGTCGGTCTCGAGGAAGATCTGGCCGTCGGTGATCGAGATCACGTTGGTCGGGATATAGGCCGAGATGTCGTTGGCCTGGGTCTCGATGACCGGCAGGGCGGTCAGCGAGCCGGAACCATGGTCTGGGTTGAGCTTGGCGGCGCGTTCCAGAAGGCGCGAATGCAGGTAGAACACGTCGCCCGGATAGGCTTCGCGGCCCGGCGGGCGCCTGAGCAGCAGCGACATCTGGCGATAGGCCACGGCCTGCTTGGACAAATCGTCATAGGCGACCACGGCGTGCATGCCGTTGTCGCGGAAATACTCGCCGATGGTGCAGCCGGTGAAGGGCGCGAGGAACTGCATCGGGGCGGGGTCGGAGGCGGTGGCGGCGACGATGATGGAATAGTCCATGGCGCCGTTGTCTTCGAGCACCTTGGCGATCTGGGCCACGGTCGAACGCTTCTGGCCGATGACGACGTAAATGCAATAGAGCTTTTCGCTGTCGTTGTTCTGTTCGTGCGCCGCCTTCTGGTTGAGGAAGGTGTCGATGATGATGGCGGTCTTGCCGGTCTGGCGGTCGCCGATGATCAGCTCGCGCTGGCCGCGGCCGATGGGGATCAGCGCGTCGATGGCCTTCAAACCGGTCGACATCGGCTCGTGAACCGAGCGGCGCGGCAGGATGCCCGGCGCCTTGACGTCGACGCGCTTGCGCTCGGTGGCCACAATCGGACCCTTGCCGTCGATCGGGTTGCCGAGGGCGTCGACGACGCGGCCGAGCAGGCCCATGCCGACGGGGGTATCGACGATGGCGCCGGTGCGCTTGACCGTGTCGCCCTCCTTGATCTCGCGGTCGGAGCCGAAGACCACGACGCCGACATTGTCGGTTTCAAGGTTGAGCGCCATGCCTTTGATGCCGCCGGGAAATTCGACGAGTTCGCCGGCCTGGACCTTGTCCAGCCCATAGACGCGAGCGATGCCGTCACCGATGCTCAGGACCTGCCCGACCTCGGAAACCTCGGCCTCCTTGCCGAAATTCTTGATCTGGTCCTTGAGGATGGCGGAAATTTCCGCAGCCTTGATGTCCATTAGCCGACCTCTTTCATCGCGATTTTCATCGCCGTCAGTTTGGTTCTGAGTGAACTATCGATCATGCGCGAGCCGATCTTGACGACGAGGCCGCCAATCAGATCGGGATCGACACGGGTATCGAGCGTCACCGTCTTGCCAATCTCGCCCTTGAGCGTATCGCCAAGCGCCTTCATCTGGGCCTTGGACAACGTCGCGGCCGAGGTGACCTCTGCGGTGATTTCGCCACGGGCTTCGGCGCTCAGCACCTTGAACTGCGCAAACATCTGCGGCAGCGCGAACAGGCGGCCATGGCGGGCGACGGTCTTGACGAAATTTGCGACGCGCTCGTCGGCGCCGGACCGGGCGAGGATCGCGTCGATGACGGGCAGCTTCTGCTCGTGGGCGATGACCGGGGATCTGAGAAAGCGCTGGAAGTCGTCGGATTGTTCGACAAGGGCGGCGAATTCGTCGAGCGATTTTTCCACCGCCGCGACCGCCTTGTCGTCGCTGGCCACTTCGAACAGCGCCGACGCATAGGGACGGGCGATGTGCATTACCACCGAATTCGCTGCGCTCACCTTCGCGGACCCCGCATGCTGACTGTCCCACTCGGCCCGTCGCCCCGTTCGTCTGGCGGTGACGGGTCGGGCACGGACCTTGCCCAAATCAGGCCGGAATGGCCAGCGTGGCCGCCCCAAAACCGGGCCGTCACTAACACAGGCGCCATGCCGCCGGCAAGCGCCTGAAACGCAATTCTCGCGGCATTTGCATGCCCATGCAAGCTTCCCGCGCCGCTCGCGAAATCGCTGGCAATGTTACACGCTGTCGCATGCTGTTGGAAAGCGCCGGGAAACCGGCCGCCCATGGCCTGTCAATAAAAGCTCTGCGGGTCGATATCGACCTGTATTCTTATGTTTCCCTTGGGCTTTTCGCCACTGGCCAGCCAGAAGCGGACATAACCGGAAAGGTCGAACCCTCGCGGGGTCTGGGCCAGAAGGCGGACGCGGTGGCGGCCGCGCACCATGGCGACCGGCGCGTCGACCGGGCCGAACAGCTTCAGCCCGTCGGCCATTGGCGCGAAAGACAGCAGGCGTCTGGCGAAGGAAAACGTCTCGTCATGGTCGTTGCCGCTAACGACCAGGGCGGCCAGCCGGCCGAAGGGCGGCAGCCCGGCATCCTCGCGGGTTGCCATCTCGTGGGCATAAAAGGCCTCGCGGTCGCCGGCGATCATGGCCGCGATGACCGGATGGGTCGGGTGATAGGTCTGCAGGAACGCCCGCCCGGCCCTCGACGCGCGGCCGGCGCGGCCGGTGACCTGGGTCAGGAGCTGGAAGGTCTTTTCGGCGGCGCGCGGATCGCCGTGGTTGAGGCCGAGATCGGCGTCGAGCACGCCGACCAGGGTGAGCTTTTCGAAATGATGGCCCTTGGCCACCAATTGCGTGCCGATGACGAGGTCGTGTTCGCCACGCTCGATTTCGGCGAAGCGCTGGCGCAACTGGGCGTTGCCGCCCATATCGGACGAAAGGATCACCCGCCGCGCCGCGGGAAAGCGCCTGGCCGCCTCCTCGGCGACGCGCTCGATGCCGGGCCCGATCGGCACGAGACTGTCCTCGGCGCCGCACTGGCCGCAGGTTGTGGGCACCTTCATCTCGAAGCCGCAATGGTGGCACATCAGGACGCCGCGGAAACGGTGTTCGACCAGCCACGAGGTACAGTCGGGACACTGGTACTGGTGTCCGCAGGACCGGCACAGCGTCAGCGGCGCATAGCCGCGCCGATTGAGGAACAAAAGCGCCTGTTCGCCCCGGTCGAGGGTAGAAAAGATTTCGCGGGCGAGCCTTGGTGCGATCCACTCGCCCTTGTCGGGGCCTTCCTCGCGCATGTCGAGCGCCATGACGTCGGGCAGGCTCGCCTCGGCGAAGCGGGTGTCGAGGCGGATATGGGCATATTTGCCGGTATCGGCATTGTGCCGGCTTTCGACCGAGGGGGTGGCCGAGGACAGCACGACCCTGGCGCCGGCAAGGCTGGCCCGGACCACGGCCATGTCGCGGGCGTGGTAATTGACCCCGTCGGACTGCTTGAAGGCGCCGTCGTGTTCCTCATCGAGAACGATCAGGCCGAGCTCGTGAAAGGGCAGGAACAGGGCCGAGCGGGCCCCGACCACGGCGCGGACCTCGCCGTTCATGACGCCGCGCCAGACCCGGTTGCGCCCGACCGGCGTCATGTCCGAATGCCATTCGGCCGGCTTGACCCCGAAGCGCTTTTCGAACCGGGTGAGGAAGGTGCTGGTGAGGGCGATCTCGGGCAAGAGCACCAGCGCCTGCCGGCCGGCGCGCAGCGTGTCGGCCACCGCCTCGAAAAACACCTCGGTCTTGCCCGAGCCGGTGACCCCGTCGAGCAGCGCCACCCCGAAGCCCCGAGGCAGGGCGCGCAAACGGTCGAGCGCGGCGCCCTGTTCGGCGTTGAGCGTGGGCAGGGCGAATTCGGGGTCGGGGATTGCGACGACGGGCGGGGCGGGAAGCTCGACCTGTTCGAGCGTGCCGGACTTGACCAGACCGTCGATGACCGAGGCCGAGGCGCCGGAGGCGCCGACCAGCGCCGATCTGGCCCAGGCCATGCCGTCCATCACCGTGTCGATCACCCGCGCCCGCGCCGGGGTCATGCGCTCGGGATCGGTGCCGGTGTAGCGATAGGCGGCGACGGGTCTTTGTGGCTCGAACGCTTCGGGCGCCCTCAATACGCCGCGCAGCACCATGCCGGGCGCGGCAAGGGTGTAGCGCGACACCCAGTCGACGAGCTGCAGCAATTCCTCGGAAAGCGGTGGGGTGTCGTAGACATGGGCGATGTCCTTGAGGCGATTGTGTGCCACCAGGTCTTTCGGCGGTCCCCAGACGACGCCGAGGGTCGAACGGGGGCCGAGGGGCACGACGACGATCGAGCCCCGTTCCGCCGCCATGCCTTCGGGCAGGCGATAGGTATAGGGGCCCTCGATGGCGACCCCGACCATGACGGCAACGATGTTGTCGCGTTCTTCCATTTCATCCTGAACGTCAGGCCGCGCGGAGCCCGATTGACCGGCAAGACTAGGCCGATTCATGTTGTCATTGCCAATGCCATATCGCCAGCGGCACAAGGAGGGGCTCATGCGGCAAGGCGCCGTCATTGCTGTCAACGACCGCATGCAAAGCGGCTACACCTATCGGCTCGACGCGCCGATGGGGAGCGATTTCGCCTCCGGCTTCGCGCCGGCCCTGAGCCCGCCCGAAATGCTGAAACTGGGCGTGTTCGAGGGCAAATATCTCAACGACTGCCGGGACGAGTTCCCTTCGGACTGGTACGCGGAAGCGCGGCTGAGCGATGTGCCCGATCCGTCGATCAACTGCTTCGGGGTCAAGAGCCGGCAACCGCTTGGCGTCTGGCGCGACAAGGGCTGGATCCACGGGCCCGATCCGCGCGGCTGGTTCCAGTGGTATTGCCGCTACTTCATGGGGCGGCGCCTGCCGGAGATCGATCGCATCCAGATCGGGCGCTGGCGGGCCTTTTCCCGCCATGCCGGCCAGATCAGGGCCAATTGCCGGGAGGGCGATCTCTCCTGTCGTCCAAGGCAAAGGCAGGCGCTGCTGCAATGGGCCTACGATCCGTTCATCTGAAGGGGTCGAGGCGGCGGAGCGTGGCACTTGGCGTATTCGAGTGCAGCGCGGGACTGGGTGGGGACATTGCAGCACCTAGGCCTGCAGCGTCTCCTCACCCGACCCGGTTCCGCCGGGCCGCGCTCGCCGACGCGGCGAGGACGAAGGGCTGCCATTCGCCAAGCCTTAAGCCATTCCGGCGCACACTCGCCCCATGACCGACACCGCCTTCGCCATTGCCGATAGCCTCAAGCCGCATGTCGCGGACTGGCTCGGCCATCTCAAGACGGCGCGGCGGCTGTCGCCGAAAACCCTTGGCGCCTATGCGAGCGACCTCGACACGCTGATGGCGTTTCTCGGCACCCATCTCGGCGGTCCGGTGACGCTCGGGGCGCTCGGCGCGCTGCGGGCCGGCGATTTCCGCGCCTTCATGGCGGCGCGGCGGCAGCAGGGGGTCGGGGCGCGCACCCTGGCGCGGCAATTGTCGGCGATCAGGAATTTTTTCGCCTTCCTCGAACGCGAGGACCTGGTCAGGACCGAGGCCCTCAGCATCATTCGCGGGCCGAAACTGCCGAAATCCCTGCCCAAGCCTCTGACGCCGGTGCAGGCGAAAAAGGCCCTGGCCCTGACCGGCGAGATGGAGGCGTCACCGTGGATCGCGGCGCGCGACACGGCCGTCCTGACCCTGTGCTACGGCGCGGGCTTGCGCATTTCCGAGGCGCTGGGCCTGAGCCGTGCCGATCTCGAGGGCGAGACCGTCCGGGTCATCGGCAAGGGTGGCAGGGTGCGGCTGGTGCCGCTGATCGCGCCGATCCGCATGGCGATCGCCGCCTATCTCGAGCTTTGCCCCTTTGCCGTTTCGGCCGGTGAGCCGATGTTTCGCGGCGCTCGTGGCGGGGTTTTGTCGCCGCGCCTCATCCAGAAGCGGGTCGAGCACTTGCGCTCCGCCCTCGGCCTGCCGCCCTCGGCGACCCCGCATGCCCTTCGCCACTCCTTCGCCACCCACCTGCTCGGACGTGGCGGCGATTTGCGCACCATCCAGGAGCTCTTGGGCCACGCTTCCTTGTCGAGCACACAGATCTATACCCACATCGACAGCGAGCACCTGCTCGACATCTACCGCAAGGCGCATCCGCGGGCGTAGCCCGTTGCCGCCCGACCCTGTCCGGAGAGCGCGGCGACACGGCAAATGCCAGCCGGCCGCAAGCGCCTCAGATGTGAATCGCCCCCAGCCCGCAGGCGAGCGCCGCCTCGCGCACGGCTTCCGACAGGGTCGGATGGGCGTGGCAGGTGCGGGCGAGGTCCTCGGCGGCGCCGCTAAATTCCATCAGGACGGCGATCTCGTGGATCATCTCGCCGGCGCCATGCCCGACGATATGGCCGCCGAGGACGCGGTCGGTCTCGGCGTCGGCCAAAATCTTGACGAAGCCGTCGGTCTTGAGCATGGCCTTGGCGCGGCCATTGGCGGTGAAGGGGAACTTGCCGACCTTGTATTTGACGCCGGCCTGCTTCAGCTCTTCCTCGGTCCTGCCGACCGAGGCGATTTCCGGGCTGGTGTAGACCACACCGGGAATGATGCCGTAATTGACGTGGCCGGCCTCACCGGCAAGGATTTCGGCGAGGGCGACGCCCTCGTCCTCGGCCTTGTGGGCCAGCATCGGGCCGGCGATGACGTCGCCGATGGCATAGATGCCGTCGACATTGGTCTTGTAGTGGGCATCGGTCCTGACGCGGCCGCGCTCATCGGTCTCGATGCCGGCGACCTCAAGGCCGAGGCCCTCGGTATAGGGCCTGCGGCCGATGGCGACGAGCGCCACGTCGCAATCGATTTCGGAAGCATCGCCACCCTTGGCCGGCTCGATCCTGGCCTTGAGGCCGGTTTCGGTCCGATCGATGCCGGTGACCTTGGTCGACAGATGGAAGGTAAAACCCTGCTTTGTGAGCAGGCGCTGGAACTGGCGGGCGACTTCGCCATCCATGCCGGGCAGGATCCGGTCGAGGAATTCGACCACGATCACCTCGGCGCCAAGCCTTGCCCAGACCGAGCCGAGTTCGAGGCCGATGACGCCGGCGCCGATGACGAGGAGTTTTGCCGGCACCTTGTCGAGCGCGAGGGCGCCGGTCGAGGTGACGATCAGGTCCTCGTCGGTCTCGACGCCGGGCAGAGGCGTCGACACCGAGCCGGTGGCGATGACGATGTTCTTGGTCTCGATATGCGCGGGTTCACCCTTGTCCGGGGTGACGACGACCCTGCCGGGGCCGGCGATCGAACCCATGCCGGCAAAGCTGGTGATCTTGTTCTTCTTGAACAGGTACTCGATGCCGGTCACGTTGGATTTCACCACGTCGTCCTTGTGGGCGAGCATCTGTTCGAGGTTGAGACGCGGGCCGTCGATGTCGATGCCGAGCGTGTCGAAATGGTCGCGCGCCTCGGCGAAGAGCTCGGAGGCGTGCAACAGGGCCTTCGATGGAATGCAGCCGATATTGAGGCAGGTGCCGCCGAAGGTCGGCCATTTCTCGACCACGGCCACCTTCATGCCGAGCTGGGCGGCGCGCACGGCGCAGACATAGCCGCCCGGCCCGGTGCCGATGACGGTGAGATCGAAGACGTCAGCCATGATTTTTCCCCTCAGTTCCTTTGCGTGACGGCGACCCGGATGGCGAGAAAGATCAGCGCGGCGCCGGTCACCCGGTTAAACCATTGGCCCATGCGATAAAACCCCGCACGGACGGAAGGGGTGGTAAAAAACAGCGAAACCAGGGCAAACCAGACGAACAGGATGGCGCTCATCGCGCCGACATAGGCCGACTTGACCACGACGGCGGTGTGGGCGTCGACCAGCGTGGTGAACAGGCTTAGGAAGAACAGCATCGCCTTGGGATTCAAGAGGTTGGTCAGAAAGCCGATGACAAAGGCGCGGGCCGCGCCGATCTCCGGTTGAGCGGGCGACGCGGCGGCGAGCGCGGCCGGCGCCTTCGGCGCCGGGGCGCGGATGGCCGAGATGCCCAGCCACAACAGATAGGCGGCGCCGGCCAGTTTCAAGAGGTTGAACAGCAGGAGCGACTGGGTGACGACGAGGCCGATGCCAAGGATCGTGTATGTGCCGTGGACTAGGATGGCCGAGGCAATGCCGGCGCTTGTCAGGATAGCCGTCCTGCGGCCGTGAACGATCGATTGCCTGACGACCATGGCGAAATCCGGCCCGGGCGAGATTGCCGCCACCGAAAACGTCGCCATCAGGGTTGCGAATTCGAAAAAAGGGAAACTCATCCTTGCAACTCCTCTCCCGGTGCGGTCACCAGACGATCCCGATGATCATCAACGCCAGGCCCGTGGTTGCCAGGTTCCACGAGAAGGTGCGCAGCCAGCGCACGCCGGCAAGATAGAGCGGCAGGTAGAGAACCCGCATGCCGACATAGAGCCCGGCGCCCCATTGGGTCAGCATGTCCGAGCGCCCGGCAAGCTCGACGACGACGACCAGCGCGACAAAGACCGGGAATGTCTCGAGAAAATTCCTCAAGGCGCGCTCTGCCCGACCGGACAGGGGCCCGGCCGCCGGCATGGTGTCGCGGGCGCCGACGGTGGCGGCGTTGCCGACATCGGCTTTGAGGATCAGGCCTTGCGCGCCGACATAGACAAGGGCGAGCAGGGCACCGGCAACGAGTAACGTCAGTTCGATGGACATCGCGACCTCCCCCAGCCCCGTCAGGCGTCCGGCAGGGCGAGGCGGGCGCCCATCATGGCAAAGGCGGCGGCGGTGACGCGGCGGAACCAGGCCATGGCCCGCTGCGACGCGAGCACCCGGTCGCGGACGAAACTGGCGAGCTGGCCGTAGACGACGAAGACCAAAAAGGTCAGGACCACGAAGGTGCCGCCGAGCACGAGGATTTCGGCGAGCGAGCGTGCCGGATCGCCCGACATGAACTGCGGCAGGAAGGCGACGAAGAATATCGAAATCTTGGGATTGAGGACATTGATGACAAAGCCGGTCCAGGCGGTCTGCCAAAGCGTCCGCGCCGAACGGTCGGGCTCGAAGCGCACCGGTCCCTTGTCCCTGAGGGTCTGGATGGCAAGCCAGATGAGATAGGCGACGCCGGCATATTTGACGATGAGGAACAGCAGGGCGCTGGTGTGCAGGAGCGCCGCCAGCCCGATGAGCGCCGCCCCGAGGTGCAGCACCGTGGCGCCGGTACAGCCGGTCGCGGCGGCAAGGCTTGCGACACGTCCGCGCCCGAGGCCGGTCGCGAGCGTATAGACAACGCCGGTGCCGGGGGCGACGACGACGATGAAGGCGGTCAGAAGGAATTCGGGGGAAAGCATCTGGTATGTCCCGTGCGGTTTCGTCTCACCATATCGCGTCATTGCGAGATGGCGAAGCCGATCAAGCCATCCAGCAGGCCGCAAGCATTTGCCGCGCCTGGTTGCACCTGGATTGCCGCGCGCCTTCGGCGCTCGCAATGACGCCAGCGGGTTTTCCGGGACCGGCTCTTTACAGATCCAGCACCAGCCGCTGCGGGTCCTCGAGGCTCTCCTTGACGCGGACGAGGAAGGTCACGGCTTCCTTGCCGTCGACGACGCGGTGGTCGTAGGAAAGGGCCAGATACATCATCGGGCGGACGACGATTTCGCCCTTCACCACCATCGGCCGTTCCTGGATCTTGTGCATGCCCAAGATACCGGACTGTGGCGCGTTGAGGATCGGGGTCGACATCAGCGAACCGTAGACGCCGCCGTTGGAAATGGTGAAGGTGCCGCCCTGCATGTCGGCCATCGACAGTTCGCCATCGCGGGCGAGCTTGCCGAGGCGGCCGATTTCCTTTTCGATCTCGGCAATGCTCATCTCATCCGCGTCGCGCACCACCGGCACGACGAGCCCCTTGGGCGTACCGACGGCGACGCCGATATGGGCGAAATGCTTGTAGATGATGTCGTCGCCGTCGATCTCGGCATTGACCGCCGGGATTTCCTTGAGGGCATGGGTCACGGCCTTGGTGAAAAAGCCCATGAAGCCGAGCTTGACGCCGTGCTTTTTCTCGAACAGGTCCTTGTAGGCGTTCCTCAGATCCATGACCGGCTTCATGTCCACCTCGTTGAAGGTGGTGAGCATGGCGGCAGTGTTCTGCGCGTCCTTGAGGCGCCTTGCTATGGTCTGGCGCAGGCGGGTCATCTTCACCCGTTCCTCGCGGCCCATGTCGTCGGCGGGCGACGGCGCGCGCGCGGCCGGGACGGGCTTCGGCGTTTCGGCCGGCTTGAAGGCCTCGGCCGCCCTGGCGGTATCGGTCGCCGGCGCCGACCTTGCGTCCTTCGCCCTCACGACGTCCTCCTTGAGCACCTGGCCGCGCTTGCCGGAACCGGCGACACTGCCGGCGTCCATGCCGTCTTGCTTGAGCATCTTCTGGGCCGAGGGCGACGGCGCCGGCACCGGCGACAGGCCTTTTTGCTCGGCACGCGCCCTGGCCGTGTCGGCTTCGGCGGCCATTTCGGCCTCATGACCACTGGGCGCGCCAGCCGGCGCGCCTTCGCCCGCGGCCAGCGACGCGATCAGGGCGCCGACCTCGACGGTCGTGCCGGTCTCGGCGGTGATCGCCTCGAGGATGCCGGCGGCGGGCGCGTTGACTTCGAGCGCGACCTTGTCGGTTTCCAGCTCGACAAGCGGTTCGTCGGCGACGACTGCGTCGCCGACCTTCTTGTACCATTGCCCGATCGTCGCTTCCGTCACGCTCTCCCCAAGCGCAGGAACCCTGATGTCGATCGCCATTTTGTTCTGTCCTTTGTCCGTCGCTTGTACTGAGCGTTTTCAGGCGAAGTGGATGCCGGTTCGCCTGAAAACGCGACCATTCAGAAGCTCTATTCGCCGAAGGCCTCGTCGAGGAAAGCCTGAAGCTGGGCGAGATGGGTGCGCATCAGGCCGGTCGCGGTCGAGGCCGATGCCGGCCTTCCGGCATAGCCGGGCCGGCCGCCGACGCGTCCGATCTGCTCCATCACCCATTCGAGATAGGGTTGCACGAAAGCCCAGGCGCCCATGTTCCTGGGTTCTTCCTGGCACCATACGATATCGGCATTGGCAAAGCGCGACAGCTCGTCGACCAGCGCCTTGGCCGGGAACGGGTAAAGCTGTTCGACGCGCAAGAGATAGACGTCGTTGACGCCACGTTTCTCGCGGTCCTCGAGAAGGTCGTAATAGACCTTGCCGGTGCACAGAACGACGCGGCGGATGTCGCGGTCGTCGACGAGATCGATAGCGGTCTTTGCCGGGCCCGGCGCCTCGGCATCGTCCCACAGCAGCCGATGGAAAACCGATTCCGCCGCCATTTCCGCAAGGGTCGAGGTGGCGCGCTTGTGGCGCAAAAGCGATTTGGGCGTCATCAGGATCAGGGGCTTCCTGAAGTCGCGCTTCACCTGACGCCTGAGGATGTGGAAATAGTTGGCCGGAGTCGTGCAGTTGGCGACCTGGAGATTGTCCTCGGCGCAAAGCTGCAGATAGCGTTCGAGACGGGCCGAGGAATGCTCGGGGCCCTGGCCCTCGTAGCCGTGCGGCAAGAGCATGACGAGGCCGGACATGCGAAACCACTTGCGCTCGCCCGCCGAGATGAACTGGTCGACCACGACCTGGGCGCCATTGGCGAAATCGCCGAACTGGGCCTCCCACAGGGTCAGGGCGTTCGGCTCGGCCAGCGAATAGCCGTATTCGAAGCCGAGCACGGCTTCCTCCGACAGCATCGAGTTGATGACCTCGTAGCGGGCCTGGCCGGGATCGAGATTGTTGAGCGGGGTGTAGCGCTCGTCGGTCTCCTGATCGTGCAGGACCGAATGGCGCTGCACGAAGGTGCCGCGTTCGACGTCCTGGCCGGAAAGGCGCACCGGGTGGCCCTCGACGACCAGGGAGCCGAAAGCCAGTGCCTCGGCGGTGCCCCAGTCGAAACCCTCGCCGCTTTCGAACATCTGCCGGCGCTTGTCGATGAAGCGTTCGATCGTCTTGTGGATGCGGAAGCCGTGCGGCACGTCGTTGAGCCGGGAGCCGATGGTTTTCAGCGTGTCGATCTCGACGCCGGTATGGCCGCGGCGCGGGCCCTCCTCGTTGGCGGCGCGGATGTTCTTCCATACGCCGTCGAGCCAATCGGCCTTGTTGGGCCGGTAGTCCTGGCCGGATTCGAACTCAGCCTCGAGATGGGCGCGCCAGTCGGCCGTCAGCTTGTCGACTTCGGCGCGCGACATCACGCCTTCGCTGACCAGCTTGTCGGCATAGATCTCGTAAGTCGTCTTGTGGCCGCGGATGCGCTTGTACATCAGCGGCTGCGTCAGGCTCGGATCGTCGCCCTCGTTATGGCCGAAGCGGCGATAGCAGAACATGTCGATGACCACTGGCTTGTGGAAGCGCTGGCGGTATTCGGTGGCGATCTTGGCGGCATAGACCACCGCTTCCGGATCGTCGCCATTCACATGGAAGACCGGCGCCTCGATCATCTTGGCGACATCGGTCGGATAGGGCGAGGACCGCGAATTGTGCGGCGCGGTGGTAAAGCCGATCTGGTTGTTGATGACGAAATGGATCGAGCCGCCGGTGCGGTGGCCCTTGAGGCCGGAAAGCCCGAAGCACTCGGCCACGACGCCCTGGCCGGCAAAGGCGGCATCGCCATGGATGAGAAGGGGCAGAACCTTGGAGCGGTCGGTGTCGTGCGTGTCGGCGACGAAACGGCCGTCGACGGCGGAATGCTGGTCCTGCTTGGCGCGGGCCTTGCCGAGCACCACCGGGTTGACGATCTCGAGATGGGAGGGATTGGCGGTGAGCGACAGGTGGACCTTGTTGTCGTCGAAGGTTCGATCGGACGAGGCGCCGAGATGGTATTTGACGTCGCCCGATCCCTCGACGTCCTCGGGATAATAGGCGCCGCCCTTGAACTCGTGGAACAGGGCCCGGTGCGGCTTGGCCATCACCTGGGTCAGAACGTTGAGGCGGCCGCGATGGGCCATGCCGAGGACGATGTCCTTGACCCCGAGGGCGCCGCCGCGCTTGATGATCTGCTCGAGGGCCGGGATCAGCGCCTCGGCGCCGTCGAGGCCGAAGCGCTTGGTGCCGGTATACTTGACATCGAGGAAGCGCTCGAAGCCTTCGGATTCGGCGAGCTTGTTGAGAATGGCCTTCTTGCCGTTCTCGGTGAAGGTGATCTCCTTGTCCGGTCCCTCGATGCGCTCCTGGATCCAGCCCTTGGCCTCGGGATCGGAGATGTGCATGAACTCGACGCCGACCGTCGAGCAATAGGTCCGGATCAGGATCTCGAGCATTTCCGGAATCGTGGCGAATTCCAGCCCGAGATAGAAATCGATGAAGATCTTGCGGCCATAGTCGCCTGGGGCGAAGCCGTAATTGCTCGGATCGAGTTCGGGCGCCGATTCCGGCGTCAGCAGCTTGAGCGGATCGAGATCGGCATGCAGATGGCCGCGCATGCGGTAGGCGCGAATCATCATGATGGCATGGATGGAATCGCGCGTAGCCTGGCGAATCTCGTCCTCGCTGGCGGCGCGGCCGGTCGCTTCGGCCCTGGCCTTGGTGACGCGTTCGGTCTTGACGGCGATTTCGCCCCAGTCGCCATCGAGCGCCGAAACCAGTTCGCCATTGGGGGTCTGAGGCCAGTCGGAACGAGCCCAGCTCGGGCCGTCGGCGTTGGCGGCTACGTCTTCGGCCTTGTCTGCGAGCCGGGCGAAATAGCTTCGCCATGTCGGATCGACGCTGTCGGGATCGGCGGAAAAACGGGCGTAGAGTTCCTCGATATAGCCGGCATTGCCGCCATAGAGGAAGGAGGTGAGCAAGAACGTTTCGTTCTTTTCCTGTCGTGTCATCTCAACCGCGCCGGTCTTTGTCCGGCCGCTCCACCGTTTGAGCCAGGCCCCGGCTCTTGTTGAAGGCCCTGCGTCAACGCCGCCTGTCCTGCGACATTTTGTTCAAGACCAATTTGTTGTGCGGCGTTTGGCGCGCGTCAACCCTTCAAAACGTCGAGAAGCGTTTCTCCGATGCGCGCCGGAGAGCGCGAGACCCTTATTCCGGCCGCTTCCATGGCCGCGATCTTGTCCTCGGCGCCACCTTTTCCGCCCGAGATCACGGCACCGGCATGGCCCATGGTGCGGCCCTTGGGGGCGGTCAGACCGGCGATGAAGCCGGCCATCGGCTTCCTGCGGCCTTTTCTGGCCTCGTCGATGAGGAACTGGGCGGCGTCCTCCTCGGCCGAACCGCCGATCTCGCCGATCATGATGATCGATTTGGTCTCGGGATCGGCGAGGAACAGTTCGAGGACGTCGATGAACTCGGTGCCCTTGACCGGGTCGCCGCCAATGCCGACGGCGGTGGTCTGGCCGAGCCCGGCATTGGTGGTCTGGAACACCGCCTCGTAAGTCAGGGTGCCGGAACGCGACACGATGCCGACCGAACCCTTCTTGAAGATATTGCCCGGCATGATGCCGATCTTGCATTCCTCGGGGGTCAAGACGCCGGGGCAGTTCGGCCCGATCAGGCGGGACTTCGAGCGGGCGAGCCGCGCCTTGACCTGGACCATGTCGAGAACCGGCACGCCTTCGGTGATGCAGGTAATGAGTTCGATGCCGGCATCGATCGCCTCGATGATGGCAGCGGCAGCGCCGGCCGGCGGCACGTAGATGACCGAGGCATTGGCGCCGGTCTTTGCTCGGCCCTCGGCGACCGAGGCAAAGATCGGCAGCGGCGTGCCGTCGACGCCCGAGGTCCAGGTCTCGCCGCCCTTTTTGGGGTGGGTGCCGCCGACCATGCGGGTGCCGTAATAGGCAAGCGCCTGTTCGGTGTGGAAGGTGCCGGTCTTGCCGGTCAGGCCCTGGACGAGGACGCGGGTGTCTTTGTCGACGAGAATGGACATGGCTTTTCCTAGTTGTCTCGCAGTTCGAGGCCGAGACCGCCCCCGTTGAAGTTGCTATGCGGATGCCGGCAGGCGGCCGGCGCGGCCATCCCGCCGGCGCGGGCGCGCCGCGCCACCATCGTCTCCGGCGGGCTCGGGATCGCGATCACCTAGTCGTCCCCGCCTTCGCCAAGGATCAGCGCCGGCAGATCGCTGGCGGGCACGTCCTGGTTGTGGGTGGCATCGAGAGTGAAATCGCCGTCGGTCTCGTCCTGCTCGACCTGGATGAACAGGCTCGGCTCGTCGGCGTCATCCTCCCAGATGCTGAAGATGCGGCCATTCTCGCGCCGGATCGCGCCGCGCAGGTCCGTCCGGCCGAGCATGGTGGCGATCGGGATCGCCGTTTCGGCGCCGTCGATCGTGATGATGCAGTAGTGGATGGTCCGCGAGGGAAAGACCTCGATCGAATAGAACAGGCTGGCCTCGCCGATGCCGGCAAAGATCTTGGCACCATCGATGGAGCGGAAATAGGCCGATTCGGTCGCCACGTCCGAGACGGGCGCCCATTCGGCGGCCTCGAAAATGTCGTAGGCGCCCTGCGGATCGGCGAGCGCCGAGACGCAGGTCAGATAGGCTTGGTCGAGGAACGCGGCCGGATCGACCGGCTCGGCAGGCATCGTGTCGAGCTGCGGTTCCGGTTCCGGCGCCAGGTCCGTTTCGGCGGGGGACGGCGCGGGCGTCGCTTCGGGCGCCACGTCGTCCAGCGCGCCGGGCGCCAAGGCTTCGGCCTTATCGGCTCCGGGCGCCGTCATGTCATCGGCCAGGACCGGCCCCGACAAAAAAGGCAGGGCAAGGAGCAGGACAAGCCCCATGAGCGCGCCGGCCCCGCCGGCCCGGCCGTGAATCGGGCCACGGGGAATATCGTCGACGAGTGTGGACATGGCTGGTTCCTGCGCTTGGTTCGGTTCTGTTCCGCTTGGCTGCCGACTACGACATGGTCATGCCGATGGCGCCGACGATTTTCTGGGCGGCATCGTCGAGATCGTCGGCCGCAATGACGTTGAGACCGCTTTCCGAGATGATTTTCTTGCCTTCCTCAACGCGGGTGCCCTCGAGGCGGACGACGAGCGGCACTTCGAGCCCGACTTCCCTGACCGCGGCGATGACGCCCTCGGCGATCACGTCGCAGCGCATGATGCCGCCGAAGATGTTGACGAGAATGCCTTTGACGTTGGGGTCGGCGGTGATGATCTTGAAGGCCGCCGTGACCTTTTCCTTGCTGGCGCCGCCGCCGACATCGAGGAAATTGGCCGGTTCGGCGCCGTAGAGCTTGATGATGTCCATGGTCGCCATGGCAAGGCCGGCGCCGTTGACCATGCAGCCGATGGTGCCGTCAAGGGCGACATAGGCAAGGTCCCATTTGGATGCCTCGATCTCCTTTTCGTCCTCTTCGGTCAGGTCGCGCAGCTCCATCACGTCGGCGTGGCGGAACAGGGAATTGTTGTCGAACGACACCTTGGCGTCGAGCACCCGCAAATGGCCGTCGGTCATGACGATCAGCGGGTTGATCTCCAGAAGCGACATGTCCTTTTCGACGAAGGCCTTGTAGAGCGTCGGGAACAGGGTCTTGCCGTCCTCGGCGGCGTCGCCCTGCAACTCGAACGCCTTGTTGAGCTTGTCGATGTCGACACCGGTGACCCCGGTCATCGGGTCGATGGCGACGGCGACGATCTTTTCCGGCGTTTCGGCGGCGACGGTTTCGATGTCCATGCCGCCCTCGGTCGAGGCCACAAAGGAAATTCGTCCGGTCGAGCGGTCGACCAGGATGGACAGATAGAGCTCGCGGGCGATGTCGGCGCCGTCCTCGATATAGAGGCGGTTGACGGTCCTGCCCGACGGACCGGTCTGCTTGGTGACGAGCGTATGGCCGATCATCTCGCGGGCATTGGCGACAACGTCCTCGACCGACCGGGCGAGACGGACGCCGCCCTTGGCGTCGGGGCCGAGCTCCTTGAACCTGCCCTTGCCGCGGCCGCCGGCATGAATCTGCGACTTGACGACGTAAAGCGGGCCGGGCAGCGCCCTGGCCGCGGTCTCGGCCTCGTCGGCCGAAAAGATGGCGATGCCTTCGGCGACGGGGGCGCCGTAAGCCTTGAGCAAAGCCTTGGCCTGGTGCTCGTGAATGTTCATCGTGCCGCTTCTTTCCGCTGGGGGATCCTGATCAGGCGAGTTTCGGAGCGATCGTCTTGCAGGCGTCGACGAGGCCCTGGACCGCGGCGACCGAATGGTCGAATTCCTTTTTTTCCGCCGAGGACAGGGAAATCTCGACGACCCTTTCGGCTCCCCCGGCACCGATGACGATCGGCACGCCGACATACATGTCCTTGACGCCGAATTCGCCGGAAAGATGGGCGGCGGCGGGCATGACGCGCTTCTTGTCCTTGAGATAGCTTTCCGCCATGGCGATGGCCGATGCCGCCGGGGCGTAAAAGGCCGAGCCGGTCTTCAAGAGGCCGACGATTTCGGCGCCGCCGTCGCGGGTGCGCTGGACGATCTCCTCGAGCCGGTCCTTGCTGAGCCAGCCCATCTTGACGATGTCGGTGAGCGGGATGCCGGCAACGGTCGAGTAGCGGGCGAGCGGCACCATGGTGTCGCCGTGGCCGCCAAGAACGAAGGCGGTGACGTCTTCGATGGAGACGCCGAGCTCGGACGCAATGAAATGGCGGAAGCGCGAGCTGTCGAGCACGCCGGCCATGCCGACGACCTTGCTGGTCGGCAGGCCGGAGAATTTCTGCAGGGCCCAGACCATGGCGTCGAGCGGATTGGTGATGCAGATCACAAAGGCATCCGGGGCGTATTTGGCGATGCCGGCACCGACCTGTTCCATGACCTTGAGGTTGATCTCAAGAAGGTCATCGCGGCTCATGCCCGGCTTGCGCGGCACGCCGGCGGTAACGATCACCACATCCGCCCCGGCGATGTCCTTGTATTCGGACGTGCCTTTCATGCCGGAGTCGAAGCCATCGACCGCGCCGGACTGCGCCAGGTCGAGCGCCTTGCCCTGAGGCGTGCCGTCGACGATGTCGAACAGCACCACGTCTCCGAGATCCTTGAGCGCCGCCAGATGCGCCAGCGTGCCGCCGATTTGCCCCGCGCCAATCAGAGCAATTTTGGTCTTCGCCATGTCAATATTCCGCTTTTTCTATAATGTGGCCGATCGGCGCCCTCCTTAGCGCCAGCGGCATTTTGGCGCAAGTGGTGCGGCGAAATAATGCATGCGCATGCAGGCGTTGCCGGCGATGTGCTTGCGAATCAGGCGGATCGCGCCGGGTCGGGCCGGTCGCCATGCGGGTCAGTCGCCGGCGCCGAGCGGGGCGGCGAGATAGTCCGCCGATTGCATCTCGGCGAGGCGCGATCGGCAGCGGGCGAAGGAAAAGCTGATGCGCTCGTCGCTCGACAGGTCATCGAGCGGGGCGGCAAAGCCGGCGGCGAGCCTGACGCCGCGATCATAGAGCGTGTCGACGAGCAGGATGAAGCGCTGGGCGGCATTGGCATTGGCCCGGCCAAAGACCGGCACGGCATCGATGACGAAGGTGTGGAAGGTCTCGGCGAGCCTCAGATAGTCGCGCGAACCGAGCGGCGCGTCACAGAGCGCGGCGAAGGGAAAGCGGGCGACGCCCATGGCCTGGCGCGGCACCGCGATGTCGCGCCCGAGAACGCGGACGGCGCCGACATGGCCGGGCTGGCCGCCGGTCAGGTGGCTCCAGATGGCGTCCATGTGCCGTGTCGTTTCGTCCGGCGGACCGAAGGCGAAGACGGTGCGGCCGGCAAGCTTCAGGTGCCGGTAGTCGGCGGCGGCCTGCAATTGCATGACCGCGGTGCGTTGCTTCAACAAGTCGATGAAGGGCAGGACGAGCTGGCGGTTGAGCCCGTTCAAATAGAGGTCATCGGGACGGGTGTTCGAGGTGGCGACCAGGGTGACGCCGCCTTCGAACAGCGCCTCGAACAGGCGCCCGAGCAGCATGGCGTTGGTGATGTCGGCGACGTGGAACTCGTCGAGGCACAACAGACGCGTTTCGGCGACGATGCCCTTGACGATCGCCGGTATCGGATCGCGGCGGCCCTTGACGTCGGCGGTTCGCCTGCGGAAGTCGGCGATGGCGCTATGGACCTCGTCCATGAATTCGTGGAAGTGAACGCGGCGCTTTCTGGCGATAGCGATGTTTTCGACCAGAACGTCCATGAGCATGGTCTTGCCGCGCCCGACTTCGCCCCAGACATAGGCGCCGCGCACGGACCGGGACCTGGACACGAGCCGCGCCAAGGGATTGCCGGAGCGGTTGTTTGCTTCGAGTTCGGCGGCGATACCGGCCAGAAGGACATTGGCCGCATCCTGGGCCGGATCGGGCGACAGAACGCCATCGGCGATGAGCGACCGATAGGCCGCCCGGACCGGATGGTTCGTGACGTCGGCTCCCATCAGCGCGTCGGCTACCCGGCCATCGAGACCGCGATGCCGCCCGACAGGGTGCCCAGGAACCGGTTGCCGCTCAAAAGCAGCGAGCCGATGATGGCGCCGGCATCGTCGTAGAGCTGGACCTGGGTGCCGGCGAGCTGCCAGGACGCGACGCGGGCCAAAGGCGCGATGGCGCAGCCGGGCGTCGAAGCGCGATAGCGCTTAGTGCCGGTCTTGATCGTCTGGGTGAGATTGAGCCGGCAGCGGTCGGCGCCGGCGATGACGTCCCAGGCGCCCAGAAGCTTGGTGGCGGTCAAAGGCGTCGACAGGTCGCGGCCGCCCGGCGTGGTGCTGGTTCCTGTGCCCATGTCGTCGAGGCTGACGAAAGAGCCGTCGGCACTGGCGGTCTGGCCGATGGTGGTGCCAAGGGCCGGATCGCCGCTATTGGCGAAAATATCGGCCTGATCGGTGGTGGTGATCGAACCGTCAACGGCGCCGATGGGCGGCAGGGTCTGGCTCGACACGGTGGAACTGGCCACCGGGTTGACGCTGTCGACGGCGCGCGGACGAGCGGTGCCGACGCCGCCGAAACGCGACGACGTGCAGGCGGAAAGCATTGCGCCCAGTGCCA